>OGEZ01000834.1_pt1 | contig 20313 bp, 21 predicted proteins | sample 1570831 | NCBI WGS metagenome assembly OGEZ01 (sample SAMEA2582059, study PRJEB24529) | metagenome | biome: Human gut stool | place: China | collected 2011
CCCTCCCTGCCTCTGGCCCGCGCGGAGCGCAAGCCGCTTGACCAAAAGAAAAAACTGCCCCACGCCGCAGGCGCGCAAGCCATCTTAAAGAAAAAACCAACCCTGCCGCAACACCACACCACATCAAATCGTTATAACAGACCCTCAAGAGAGAAAGAGAGTATTACCTTATATGAAAATTGCGTGTATTTCCCTTGGCTGCCCGAAGAATCAGGTCGATTTGGACGTGATGGTCCACATCCTGCTGTCGGCGGGCCACGAGACGGTGGCTGACCTCGCAGAAGCGGACGTCATCCTCGTCAACACCTGCGGCTTCATCGAGAGCGCCAAGACCGAGGCCATCGAGAACATCCTTGAGGCCTGCTCCTACAAGCAGGCGAATCCCAACCTGAAGGTCGTCGTCACCGGCTGTCTGGCCGAGCGCTACCGCAGCCAGATCGAGGAAGAGATCCCCGAGGTGGACGCCGTGGTCGGCTGTGCCTCCAACAAGGCCATCGACTCCATCGTGGCCCGTCTGTTCAACGGTGAAGAACATCTGGAGAGCTACGGCCTCAAGAAGGACTTTCCTCTGGGAGGCAAGCGCGTCATCGGCACGCCTGCCCACTATGCGTACTTAAAAATCGCCGAGGGCTGCAACAACCGCTGCCACTACTGCGCGATCCCCGGCATCCGCGGCCCGCTGCGCAGCCGCGAGATGGCCGACTGTGTGGCCGAGGCCCGCTGGCTGGCCGGTGAGGGTGTCAAGGAGCTCATCATCGTGGCCCAGGACCCTACCGCCTACGGTGAGGACTGGGGCAAGCCGGGCAGCATCTGTGAGCTGCTGGACAAGCTGAACAAGATCCCCGGCCTCGAGTGGATCCGCATCATGTACGCTTACCCGGAGCGCATCACTGACGACTTCATCGCCGCCATGAAGCGGAACGAGAAGGTCCTGCCTTATCTCGATCTGCCCATCCAGCACTGCAACGACACCATCCTCAAGAACATGAACCGCCGCTCCAACCGCGCCGAGCTGCTGGACGTCATCGGCAAGCTGCGCCGTGAGATCCCGAACATCACCCTCCGCACTACCCTCATCGCGGGCTTCCCGGGTGAGACGGAAGAGCAGTTCGAGGACCTGTGCAGCTTCGTGAAGGAAGTGCAGTTCGACCGTCTGGGCTGCTTTGCCTACTCCGCCGAAGAGAACACCGTTGCCGCCAGGATGGACGGCCAGATCGATCAGGAAGTCAAGGACAAGCGCGCTGAGCTGGTGATGCAGATCCAGACCGGCATCATGGCCCAGAAGCAGGCCGCAAAGGTGGGCCAGACTGTCCGCGTCCTCTGCGACGGCGTGGACGACGAGAGCGGCCTCTACCTCTGCCGCACCGCTGCCGATGCCCCCGAAGTGGACGGCAACGTCTGCGTGTCCAGCGAAGAGCCGCTCTACCCCGGCGAGTTCTATGATGTGCTGGTGGACGACAGCGACCTTTACGATTTGTATGGTACTGTTGCAAAATAACAGATTGGAGGATAATTTTGTATGAATCTGCCCAATAAACTCACTCTGACCCGCATCCTGCTGGTGCCGGTGTTCATGATCTTCGTCTCGCTCGGCCAGTATATCACGCCGAGCTATAACCCGCGGTACTACCTCATCGCCGGCCTCATCTTCGCCGCGGCCAGCTTCACCGACTTCCTCGACGGCCATCTGGCCCGCAAGTGGAACATGGTCACCGACTTCGGCAAGTTCGCCGACCCGCTGGCTGACAAGCTGCTGACGACGGTAGCCTTCATCTACATGATGCGGGACGGCGTGTGCAGCCCTGTGGTGCTCTGCATCATTCTGGCCCGCGAATTCGCCGTCTCCGGCCTCCGCATGGTGGCCGCTGGTGCAAAGGACGGCAAGGTCATCGCCGCCAACATGTGGGGCAAGGTGAAGACCGTGCTCCAGATGCTGACCATCCTCTTCTACTACTTCACGGTCTCCCTGACCGGCAATGTGCTGGGCCAGCAGTGTGCAGACATCGCCTCCGTGCTGTGCTGGGTCGTGGCCGCTGTCACCGCCATCTCCGGCATCAAGTACCTGTGGGATAACCGCAGCTTCATCAATACGGCAAAATAAGCGCCTGTCCGGGTGTAAAAAAGAAACGAGCGGAAAAAACCGCTCGTTTCTTTGATATTCCAACAAAAAATTACAGATAGGAGAGTGAAACGGTGCTGAAAAACATCCTGATTGTCCTGCGGAAGCTGGCCTCGGCGGCAATGAACTTCCTGATCGTGTACTTCGAGACCATCGCCGTCCCCATGAGCTGGGCCATGGGCGGGACCATCATGTTTACGATGTACACCGAGCTGTCCAACATCTTCAACGGCGCGGTCTGCCTGCTGGTGGGTCTGTGGCAGCTGGGCTGCATCTTCACCGGGCGGGAGCTGCCCCTCTGGCTCAAGCGGCTCAAGTTCATCTCCACCAGCTGCCTCGCCATGACCTTTTTAACGGTGGTCATCATCCTCGCCCCCATGTACGAGGACGGCAACGGCTGGTACATCATGCTTTTCACGGGCTCGATGCTCTACCACCATTTCCTCAACCCGGTGCTGGCGATCCTGTCGCTGTTGCTCTTTGAGCGTCTGCCCCGCCTGTCGCTGGGGCAGGTCTGGTGGGCGCTGGTGCCGACGATCCTATACGGTCTGTATGATTTGCACGGCAATATTACAGGAGCCATCGACGGCCCCTACCCCTTTATGCGGGTATACGACCAGACCATTCAGGAGACGCTGATGTGGTTTGCCATCATCCTCGTCACGAACCTGCTGTATGCCTTCCTGCTCTGGTGGCTGGGCGGCAACGGGAGAAAAAGCAAGGTGGGTCTGGAATTCAGGACATAAGAAAAAGGCCGCTGGACCTTGTGGGTACAGTGGCCTTTTTAGCCTCTCCCTTTGGGAGAGGTGACATCGCTTGCGATGACGGAGAGGGCAAACCCAGTGTGTCGGAGCCGCTGCACAGCGACAAGCAGACTCTTTAACAGAGCAGTGTTATCGCAGTGTTCGAAATTCTCTGTCAGCATCCTTGCCCTCTCAGGCGCTGACGCGCCAGCTCTCCCAAAGGGAGAGCCATAAAAAGGAGTTACAGCAGCGGGATGCCTGCCTTCTCGCAGGCTTCGCGGGTGGTGTTGTCCCAGACGCTTGCCTGCACCTCACCGATGTGGGCGCTGCCCAGCAGCAGCATGCACAGACGGCTCTGGCCGATGCCGCCGCCGATGGTGTAGGGCAGCTCACCGTTCAGCACAGCCTTGTGGAAGGGCAGCTCGCGGCGGTCGTCGCAGCCGGCGGCGGTGAGCTGGCGGTCCATGCTCTCGGGGCTGACGCGGATGCCCATGCTGCTCAGCTCGTAGCTGCACTGCAGCGGCTCGTTCCAGAACAGCAGGTCGCCGTTCAGATCCCAGTCGTCGTAGTCGGGGGCGCGGCCATCGTGGGGCTTGCCGCTCTTGAGGGGAGCGCCGATCTTCATCAGGAAGGTGGTGCCGTTCTCCTTGACGATGGCATTCTCCCGCTCCTTCGGGGTCAGATCGGGATATTTATCCTCCAGCTCCTGGGTGGTGATGAAGGTGACGTTGGGGGTGTGGAGCGGCAGATCCTGCAGCTGGGGGAACATGGCGTGGAGGTTCATCTCGGTGGCGCAGACCGCCGACACGATGGAGCGAACGACGTTCTTCAGATACGTCTCGTTCCGGTCTTCCTCACGGATGACCTTCTCCCAGTCCCACTGGTCCACATAGATGGAATGGAGGTTGTCCATGTCCTCGTCGCGGCGGATAGCGTTCATGTCGCAGTAGAGGCCCTTGCCCACGCGGAAGCCGTAGTCCTTCAGGGCCTTGCGCTTCCACTTGGCCAGCGACTGAACGACCTGCACCTCGATGCCGCTGTCCTTGGTGTCGAAGGTGACCTTCCGCTCGACGCCGTTCAAATCGTCGTTCAGGCCGGTAGAAGCCTCGACGAAGAGCGGTGCCGACACGCGGTAGAGGTTCAGCGTGGCGCACAGGGTGTCGGCGAACAGCCGCTTCACGGTGCCGATGGCGCGCTGGGTGTCGTACAGGTTCAGTGCGGGCGTGTAGTTTTCCGGAATGATGATCTTGCTCATAGCAGATTACCCCTCTCTTGCTGCCCCGCACCGCCGAATCGCCGCGCCGAGGGCAGCTTCCCTTAATCGCAAGTTTCACAGATATGCCTATGGGTAACAGCATATTTGCGATATGCAGTTTGCGGATGCTGCCAGACCATTGAAAACGCAAACTGCTATATTAAAATAAATTATGGCACAAGTTGCGGGCGATGTAAAGGGGGAAAGCGCTGATTTGGCGATGGAGTCAAGGCTTTTGGCACAGAATAAACCTCGGCCCTTCCTTGCCCACTGTCCCGGTCGGCACGAACCCCACCCGGTGCAGAACCGCCTGCGAGGCAGCATGATCGGGGGCGGTCTCGGCCTCGACGGCGGTGACGCCGGGCTGTTCGAAGGCCCAGCGGCAGGCAGCGCGGACAGCCTCGGTGGCGTAGCCCTGATGTTCATATTCCGGCAGAAGACCGTAGCCAATTTCCGGCTGGCCGTTTTCGGGCAGGCCCTTGAAGCAGAGGTCGCCTACCCAGTCGCCGGAATCGTTCTGGTAAAGCCCCCATGCGGTGTACCAGACCCACTGCTCGGGGTGGGCGAGGGAAAGGTCCAGCATATCGGTGTAGGGCTGGATGAGCTCCGGGTCGGTGGTGCGGGCCAGAAGGGCGCGCATCCCATCAGGCTGCAGGGGGATGAGAAAAAGACGTTCGGTGATAAGCTGCATGATAAAACCTCCGGGCTGCATTTTTGCCCAGTGTAGCACAAGCCGGGCAGGGGAGTCAAACGCTTGACTTACGCCCCGGCGGCTATTATAATAAGTTTGTAAAAGGATAAATGCGTTTATCCGGGCAGAGTAGCGCTGCATCGTCTGGGCAGAGAGAACGGGCCGTTGGCTGGAAGCCTGTTTGCAGACCGCTGTGTGAAGTGCGCCCGGACAGCACACTGCGGGAAGCTGAGTATCGCAGCGCGGATGGCCGCCGTTATCGGCTTTGAGCGACAAACCGGAGTGGAACCGCGATTTTGAAAAAAGACCGCCTTCGATGCTGTGCTTTTGGCATGGCGTTGGAGGCGTTTTGCTATCTTGAGGCGCTCGCAGGAGTTGGCCCTCTTTGCCAAGGGCTCCCCTCGATAGGGAGCTGTCGAGCGAAAGCGAGACTGAGAGGTTTATAATCACGGCTTCGGTCTGTCCCACAAAAAGGAGTATTCAACTATGCAGATCTTCAACACCCTGACCCGCCAGAAGGAAGAATTCGTGCCGCAGGTGCCGGGCGAGTACCGCATCTACGTCTGCGGCCCCACCGTCTACAACTATATCCACATCGGCAACGCCCGCCCGCTCATCGTCTTCGATACCCTGCGCCGTTACCTCGAGTACCGCGGCAACAAGGTCATCTATGTCTCCAACATCACCGACATCGATGACAAGCTCATCAAGAAGGGCCAGGAAGAGGGTACTTCCATGAAGGAAGTCGCCCAGCGCTTCGAGGCCGAGTACCTCAAGGATGCCGCCGGTCTGAACTGCAAAAAGCCCACCGTCCAGCCCCGCGCTACCGAGCATATCCAGCAGATCCTCGACATCGTGAAAGACCTCATCGAGAGCGGCCACGCCTACGTCGCCAAGAACGGCGACGTCTACTTCCGCGTCAAGAGCGACCCCGAGTACGGCAAGCTGAGCCACCTCAAGCTGGACGACCTCGAGAGCGGCAACCGCGAGCTGCGCAGCCAGATGGAGGACGACCTGAAGGAAGACCCCGCCGACTTCGCCGTCTGGAAGGCCGCAAAGCCCGGCGAGCCCGCATGGGAGAGCCCCTACGGCATGGGCCGTCCGGGCTGGCACATCGAGTGCAGCGCCATGAGCCGCACCCATCTGGGCAAGACCATCGACCTCCACTGCGGCGGTCAGGACCTCATCTTCCCCCACCATGAGAACGAGATCGCCCAGAGCGAGTGCGCCAACGGCTGCGAGTTCGCCCGCTACTGGATGCACAACGGCTTCATCAACGTGGATAATCAGAAGATGTCCAAGAGCCTGCACAACTTCTTCACCGTCCGCGACGTGGCCAACCTCTACGGCTACGAGCCCATCCGTTACTTTATGCTGACCGCCGGCTACCGGATGCCGCTGAACTACACCGTGGACCTCATCGAGAGCTGCAAGAACAGCCTCGAGCGCCTCTACACCTGCCGCGAGAACCTCGACTTTGCCCTGAGCAAGACCGCGTTCGGCACCGACGAGACGCTGAAGGAGAAGGCCGAGGAAGCAAAGAAGAAATTCTGCACTGCCATGGACGACGACCTGAACACCCCCGACGCCCTGGCTGCTGTCTTCGACCTCGTGAAGGACATCAACACCCTGTCCGCCGCTTCCAGTAAGGCTGCTCTCGAAGCCGGCGCTGCCGCCTTCGACGAGATCACCGGCGTGCTGGGCCTGATGTATAACCGCAAGAAGGACGAAGTTCCCGCCGAGGTGACTGAACTGGTGGAGAAGCGTGCCGCCGCCAAGAAGGCCAAGGACTGGGCTGCCGCCGACGCCATCCGCGCACAGCTCACCGAGATGGGCTGGGCCGTGAAGGATACCGCTCAGGGTCCCCAGCTGAGCAAGCTGTAATCTGAATATCCGATGCAGGGCAGACCTGCGCTTTGCCAAAAGCTGGAGGCTTTGGGCGGCGCGGGTCTGCCCTGCTTTTTTTGTGGAAAAGGGGAAACGTAAAAATCGACAAAATCCGAAAAGAGTTGTTGTGATATTGCTGATTTTGACAGAACATGTTTACATCTCTGGCCGCGGGGTGGTATGATAAAAATGTCTCTGGGAATCAATAGATCTTCATAATGGGGAGAATGGGAATCATGAAACGAATCGGAATGCGCCGTCTGGCCGCGTTTGCGGCGGCTGCAGCTCTGGTGCTGGGCCTTGTGGGCTGCGGGGGTGCTCAGAGCACCGCACAGGGTAACACCGAGCCGGTGGATCTGAGCGTCTGGACATATTACAACGGCGACCAGCTGGAGAGCTTCAATAAGCTGGTGGATACCTTCAACGATACCGTCGGCAAGGAAAAGAACATCACCGTGGAAAGCTACAGCCAGGGCAGCGTCAACGACCTCGAGGCGCAGGTGATGGCTGCGGCACAGGGCAAGGTGGGCGCTTCTGCCATGCCCAACATCTTTATGGCCTATGCAGACACCGCCTATGCCATGGACCAGATGGGCGAGCTGGCTGACCTTGCTCCCTATTTCACCGACGAGGAGCGCGCCGCCTATGTGGACAGCTACCTGACCGAGGGCGACTTCGACGACAGTGGCAGCATCAAGATCTTCCCGGTGGCAAAGTCCACGGAGCTTCTGTTCCTGAACGATACCGACTGGAAGCCCTTCGCTGCCGCCACCGGCGCACAGGATTCCGACCTTGAGACGGTGGAGGGTCTGGTCAAGACCGCCGAAGCCTACTACAACTGGACGGATGCCCAGACCGATACGCCCGACGACGGCAAAGCCCTGTTTGGACGCGACGCGATGGCAAACTATATGCTCATCGGCGCAAAAGAGCTGGGCGATACCATTTTTGACGTCAAGGACGGCAAGATGACCATGGGCCTGAGCGAGGACGTGGCCCGCAAGCTGTGGGATAACTACTATGTTCCCTACATCAAGGGCTGGGCCGCCGCCAGCGGCCGCTTCCGCAGCGACGATATTAAAATCGGCAGCATTCTGGCCTATATCGGCTCCAACTCCAGCGCGACCTACTTCCCGACGCAGGTGATGCTGAGCGACACCGAGAGCCACGACATCGAGCTGAAAGTCCTGCCCACGCCGCACTTTGAGGGCGGCAAAAAAGTCGCTGTCCAGCAGGGTGCCGGTATGGCCGTGGCAAAGACTACCGATGCCGAGGTGGAAGCCAGCGTGGTCTTCCTCAAGTGGTTCACCCAGCCGGAGAACAACATCGCATTTGCAGTGGGTTCCGGCTATCTGCCCGTGACCCATGCCGCCAACGATATGGATGCGATCCACAGCAGCGGCCTCACCCTGACCGGCAGCATGGAAAACGTCCTGACGGAGGCCGTGGATGCAGTGAACACCAATGAACTGTACACGACCAAAGCCTTTGAGGGCGGCACCGACGCCCGCAGCAAGCTGAACTACAGCATGAGCGACCTTGCCACGGCAGACCGCGCCACGGTGGAAGAGCGTCTCGCAGCAGGCGAGAGTGCGGAAGAGGCCGAGGCGGAATTCCTGACCGATGCGTATTTTGAGGCATGGTACCAGAGCCTCTGTGACGCACTGAGCCAGTACGAGGGCTGAGGCATCTTACAAAAACGAGCGGAAGGAGGGGGAAAGTATGAAACTGCTGATGCGGGATGAAGCGAAGGGAAGAGAGCATACGATTTTCGTTACCATCTTCTCGGCGCTGATGGTCATGCTGGCCATCGTGGTCATGCTGATGGCTTCGGCCACTGCGATCAGCGGCGTTACCCTCCAACTGGATAAGAACGCGGTGGACATCCTGGACAAGCAGGTGGAGAACCGTGCAGGCTACATTCAGGACCAGCTCCAGCAGGCACAGGAACTGACGGATCTTTCGACCTACATCAATGAGACCGCCCAGCAGATGCTGGACGACGAAACGCTTTCCCTCAAGACGCTGGATTCCAGCAGCAGCGACAGCCTGCCGCTGCTGCTGGCTGCAGCCCCCAGGATGCTTGAGACGCTGCGCTCCAAGCGCATTTCGGGCATCTTCCTCATCCTGAATACCCACGACTTCACGGACCGCACCTCCGGAGACCGCCTGCCCTGCGTTTACCTGCGCGACCTCGACCCGGATGCAGCCCCCTCTGTGGTAAACTCGGATATTTTGCTTGAGTGCGCTCCGTCGGAGCTGGTGCAGACCTTTGACATCACTACGGATAAGGCGTGGTCGCCTGCACTGCAGTATCTGGACGGAGAGGAGGATGTGTTTTATGTCCGTCCCTTCCAGACTGCCTACGAAGACGACGAGCGTATGGGGGCGGCAAACTATGGCCGCTGGACGACTCTGCCGTATAAGCTGCTGGGCGACGACCACGGGGCCATCGCCTACGCGCAGCCCCTTATCCTGGACGACGGCACAGTCTACGGCGTTCTGGGCGTGGAGCTGCTGGAAAGCTATATGGACACCAAACTCCCGTGGGACGAGCTGCAGAATGACCATCACGGCAGCTATCTGCTGGCCTCCACCACCTCCGACCTGAAGGGCGAGGTGCTGGCTCTTCAGGTCAGCTCCAACACCGGTGAGCAGAGCGTACCGCTGCGGAATGCGAAATGGGAACTGACGCTCCGGCACAGCAACAACTACTGGTATTACATGATGGACGGTAAGCAGCAGATCGCCAGCATCCGGCAGATCGACCTGTACAGCCGCAACGCCCCCTTCTCGGGTGAGCGGTGGCTGCTCGTCGGCGTGGTAGGCGGGAACGATCTGTTCAGCTTCTCCCAGTCGGTGACGAAGCTGCTGGGCCTTGCCGTACTGCTGACACTGGGCATTGGTCTGGCCTGCGCCTTCTTCGTCAGCTATGGTCTGGCACAGCCCGTTGCCCAGCTCTCGAAAGAGCTGATGGACGCACAGGAACAGCGGAAGGCCGTGCCGGAATTTTCCCGTACCGGCATCCGGGAGCTGGACCAGCTGGCGGAAGCCATCGTGACCCTGAGCACCGACAACTACAAGGCGGCGGTGGCCGAGCGCAGCCGCATCGAGCATGAGCGCGATTACGACGCCCTGACCGGACTGTACAGCCGTCAGGCCTTCTTCCGGGTCTGCGAGGAGCTGTTCGAGAAGCCCAATACTCTCCGTCACGCGGCCCTGATGATGACCGACCTCGACAACCTCAAGACCATCAACGACACGTATGGCCACGACTGGGGTGACGTTTATCTGCGGCAGACGGCCCACAGCTTACAGCAGGGCTCGCCCAGCGGCACTGTGGTGGCCCGCCTTTCCGGCGACGAGTTCCTGCTGCTGTTCTACGGCTATGAGACGCGGGAGGCCCTGCGGGCGGACATCAAAAAGCTGGAAGAGAACTTTGCCCAGAGCAGTGCTGCTCTGCCGGACGGCAAGAGACTGTGCATCCGGATGTCCGGCGGCGTGGCATGGTATCCGGAGGATGCACTGGACCTCGACACCCTCAAGAAGTATGCGGACTTTGCAATGTATGAAGTCAAGCACTCGACCAAGGGCGAGGTACGGGAGTTCGACATGGAGCGCTACCGCGCCGGTGTCTATGCGATGGAGCAGCGCAGCGACTTTGAAAAGCTCATCCGGGAGCGGCGGGTGGACTACCACTTCCAGCCCATCGTCTCGGCTCACGACGGCCATGTGGTGGCCTACGAGGCCCTGATGCGGCCTCAGCTGCCGACCCTGCGTTCGCCGCTCACGGTAATGCAGCTGGCCAGCGAGATGGGCCGGGGTGTATGATATTGAGAAGCTGACGCTCTTCCGGGCCAGCGAGTGCTGCGAGGAGCTGGAGGCTGCCGGTAAGTTGGACGCCGACGCTCTCATCTTCGTCAACAGCATCGCCAGTGTCAGCCTGAGCGATGAGGACTGGGCGAGCTACTGCGAGGCCCACAGTGCCATCATTCCGAAGCTGGTGGTGGAGATCACCGAAGAGGAAGAGATGAACGAGCGAGAGCTGGAACGGAAGCGGAATGCCCCCGGTGCATCCGGCGTCTTTGCGCTGGATGACTACGGCAGCGGCTACAGCAACGGCAACAGCCTGCTGACAGTCGCGCCCAAGTATGTCAAGGTGGACATCGCCATCATTCGGAACATCGACACCGACCCGAACAAACAGCAGTTCCTCAAGACCCTCATCGACTATGCCCACCCCCGCGGCATCTATGTGCTGGCTGAGGGCGTGGAAACGCTGTCGGAGCTGCGCAAGGTGCTGAAAATGGGCGTAGACCTGCTGCAGGGCTACTGTCTGGCCCGCCCGGCGGCAGAGCCTGTGGCCATCGACGAAAAGGCCGCCGAGGTCATCGCCGAGGTGGAACGCCAGAAAGCCAAGCGGGAAGAAGCCGGGCCTTAAAAAGCAAAAAATATCGCCCTCTGTATTGGCATTGTGCCGGTACAGAGGGCGATACTTTTTGTCTATCTTTACTGAATGAAGCTGACGAAGAAGGGGCAGAGCACGGCGGTGAGGACGCCGGCCACGGCGATGGACAGGCCGCTCATGGCACCTTCGACCTCACCCATCTGCAGAGCTTTGCTGGTGCCTACGGCATGGGCCGAGGTGCCGATACCGACGCCCTTTGCGATGGGGTCGGTGATGTGGAAGATCTTGCAGACCACCTCGGCCAGCAGGTTGCCTGCGATGCCGGTGAGGATGACGATGGCACCCGTCAGGGCCGCGATGCCGCCCAGCTCAGCGGCGACGTCCATGCTGATGGCCGTGGTGACGGACTTCGGCAGGAGGGTGGCGTACTGCTCTCGGGTGAGGTCCAGCGCGAGGGCCAGAGCCAAAGCGCTGCCCAGGCTCACCAGCGTACCCACTGAGATGCCCGCGATGATGGCGGCGGCGTTCTCTTTCAGCAGGTCCCATTTTTCATACAGCGGGATGGCGAGGCTGATGGTGGCCGGCAGCAGCAGATAGTTCACCGGGGCGGCACTGGCCTTGTAGTCAGCGTAGGGGATGTTCAGCACACTCAGCAGGATGATGACGAAGATGCTGCCCAGCAGCAGCGGGTTAAAGATGGCCTTGCCGGTGGCTTTGTTGATGAGAGCACCCAGCGCGAAAGCGGCCAGCGTCAGCAGCACGCCCCACGCGGCGGACCCGGAGAGGAAGCCCTGTAAGAGATCAGTCATGTTCGGCCTCCTTCTTTGCAGCGCGGCGACTGGTGAGGGCCTGGGTGGTGCGGCCTGCACTCACGAGGACCAGCACCGTCACCGGGATGATGGCGATGACGATGGGCAGCAGCATCTCGCCCATCTCAGCCCACAGCTCCATGACGCCCGCGGCGGCAGGCACAAACAGCAGCGGGAAGATGCCGGTGAGGAACAGGCCCACTTCCTTGACCTGCTCGAGCTTCACGATGCCGAAGCGGAGCGCGGCCAGGAGCAGCAGCAGGCCGTAGATGCTGGCCGGGATGGGGAGCGGGAGCACTGCGTGGCAGATCTCGCCCAAAAAGCAGAACGCCAGAATACGCGCAAATTGAAACAGATAGTTCGTAAGGATGCCTCCTTTGGCTCGGCTGAACAGGAAAATACAAAACAGGATACAAGTCAACAGTATAATCCAAAAATCCCTGCGGCGCAACGGCAATACTGGCCAAGATTTTGCCCTTTTGGTGCGGAAAATTGGAGGTTTGGATAGGAGGCTACCCCTGATGCGGAAGAGCGTGATAAACGGGAATTACCAGCGGGTCATGTTCTTCTTGAACTTGGCGGTATATTCCTCTTTCAGTTCTTGCTCGCTGATCCCATAGCACAGAAGGACGTCATTGTAATACATGAACTACAACGTTGACGGCTACTCAAAAGAAGAAGGACGTGCTTACATTGAATGGAAACTTAAAAAGGCAGGCTGTACAGATCCTGTTTTTGATGATGCAGCCATTGAAGCGATCCTGAATGTTTCTGACGGAACAGCCCGCGTAATCAGCAAGCTCTGCAATGCTTCGCTTGTGATTGGACACAGTCAATCGGCCAACCGGATCACAGCCGACATCGTGATGCAGGCAATCAATGACAGCACCCTCGGCTGAGAAGACTCCCGCAATTAATGCCAGGTGGTCGTAAAACAGTGAATCCTCCGTATGTTGAGTTCATACGGAGGTTTTATTTTCTGCATACAATTCAGACTTGCTGGCGGCGAACGGTTTGTCAAAACCGTTTGAGGACGGCAAGTCCACAGGGGACAGCCGCTTTAACGGCGCAAGGGGGTGTAGCCACCTTGATGGAACGAAGTGACCAGACATTCTCGGTCATGTAGTTTTCTTCTGCTGATGGAGAATGAAGCTCCGCAGGACGCACGATACTCCCGATAGGAGAGTATAGAAGTGCGCCCTTAGTGACTTTGATGCGGTGGGCTAACCGGAAGCTATGGAAGGGAAAACTCTTTTGAGAAAGTTCTTGACTTTTACTCTTTAATGATATATTATATCAATAAAGAATTAATATAAATTAGGTGAGAGCTATGGCAAGACGGAATACTATCCAGCGTTCTTTAGTCTTGGAGGCAGTGAATAAATTGCATTGCCACGCCACAGCAGATGAGGTTTATGAAGAAATCATCAAGGAGCATCCGACGATCAGCAAAGCAACCGTCTATCGAAATCTGAATCTGTTATCTGAAATGGGCGAAATCCGCCGGCTTCAAATTCCAGGGAGCGCCGACCGTTACGACCATATCAGTCGCAACCACTGTCATGTAAAATGTAAAGTATGCGGGCGCGTCTTCGATGTGGACATGGATTTTGTCGGCGGCCTCGAAAGCGGGATCCGGGATACCCATGGATTTGACTTCACCGGTTATGACATCATTTTTCATGGTGTCTGCCCGGAATGCAAAAAGAAAAAGGATCACACTGAGGAATAGCCAATTTCGGAAAAGACGCGGGAATGAGCGTTTTTTATAAATCAATTTTCAAGGAGGAGTATCATGAGAAGCATTACAAAGTTAGACCTGCAGTACGCACACCGTTTTTATGGTTTCAAAGGAGAGGCCCAGTATCTGCATGGACATACCGGCGTTCTGACCATCGAAGTCGAGGACACTGTTGAACCGGGCGTGAATATGGTCTTCCCCTGCAACGAAATTCAGAAGACGGCATGGGAGGTACTGAAGAATTTTGACCATGCCCTGGTTCTGCGGGAAGATGATCCGCTGCTGCCTGCAATCCTGAAGGTCTACGAAGAGCAGGGTATCAAGGATGGTGCCCCCACCAACAAGATGAAGGGCCCCGCGTTCCAGACCGAGCTTGCCACCGCTTACCCTGAGTGCCGTCTGGTCGTAACGAAAGAGACCATGACCGTCGAGGGCATGATTAAGATCGTCTATGAACTCCTGAAGGACAAGCTGAATATCGCCAAGCTGACTTTCACCAGCGGCGTGAATGCTGCATCCCAGGAATACAAGCCGGAAGGCACGAAGGATCGCTGCCCCCTGTGCGGTATCGCTCTGAACGAAAAAGGCATATGCCCGAAGTGCGGGTACAAGAAGCAGTAACCTCTATAAGCAAAGGCAGAACGCCCGAAGAATCTGTGAATTCTTCGGGCGTTCTGCTTGTATTCAACCAGCAGCTTTGGAACCAAAATTCTGCAAAAATTACCCTTTATTCTCTATAATATTCAAGAAGCAAGCCTTATTTTGGGAGAGATGCAAAATAAGGCTTGCTTTTTTGCTGGAAGTGATGGATATGGAACTGGACAAATCTGTACAGGTGGAGCTTCCGAAGCATGGGATCGCTTACAAAAAGGTATCAGGATAGACTTATGTGTATTATGTGACGGTGGCCTATCGGAACGAGCGGGGCAAGCCGACCTGTGACCGTATTTCGATAGGGCGTTTGGACGAGGAAACAGAAAAGCTAATGCTCAACCGAAATTATTATGAAGTGTACTTGAAAAAGCCCATGCCTGAGTGTATAGGATAATTTTGAGTAGAGTTTAGGTTGGAAGAACATATCCCAAACTGTTTTATGCACACCCACATAATTGGCGGGGGTTTTTCTGTCAGGAAAACAATTCGCAGAAACAGTTACTTTTAAAGTGACTGACACATCTGTAGAAATCCAGAATCGGCGCGAAATAATCTGCCGGATGGGACATCATTTAATTTGCCGGACAACAACTTCTGCATCCTCAACAGCCTTTTGGTCTCCGTTTTTCTTGATAATGTCGATAACTTCGCCTACTTCACCGAGCATCCATAACAGTTTGTGCTTGCCGGCCTCCGGGCCGATCGGCTCCCACTTGTCTTTATATTTTTCCTGCAGGGCCTGCTGCATCGCAAGCATATCTTCTATCGTAAAATCGCCCATGATTTCCTCCATAAATTTTGATTTGCTGTTCTCGTCCTGTACCGTCCTGCTCTGACGTGGGTTGGTGGGTGACGCACCAAAAAGCCCCTGACCTAAGTCAGAGGCTCTTGGTTTGGTGGAGCATTGTCCACAGCAGTCGAACCTGAATTTATTCCAGATATTGCGGCAAATTCCAAGCACCGCGCAACACACGGTGGACTTCTACAGCCTTTATTTCATCGTTGACTCGGTAAAACACCAAATATTGGTCTACGACCATTCTACGGTAAGCAGGGTCAGGGCGGTAGACCTCGCACATTTTCGGGGTATCGCCCAATTTTGTGATCTTCTCTCGCAGCTCTTTCAGTACGCGGCTGGCCGTTTTAGGGTAAAAGCCAGACAGATACCGGGCAATCTCATTCAAATCCTGCACAGCAAGGGGCAGATATTTAATTTTATATGTCATACTGCTTGCCCAGCGTCTCCCATACGCTTTCGTGGTCTGCCCACTGCGTGTCGTGGTCAGCCGCCTGCTGTTTTGCCTTGGCAAGTGCCTCGGCAACATATCGCTGGTGCAAAAACTCTTCGTACTTGGCGTAGTCCTCAATGTTGATGAGAACTGATTCTCCACGGCCATGATTCGTGATGATCACATGGTCGTGGTCTTTGAGCATCTCCGAAATTTCGGCGTAATGGTTGCGCAGATCCCGGGAAGGGCGAACGAATGTCTGCATCATACGAGACACCTCCTATTAGAATCATTGTATCACAAAATGACTACAGATGCAAGACAGATAATTCTGATGGTGAGGACAAGAATCGTCCCGTGGCCACAAATTTTCAATTCTTGAAAATTTCCTGCCCCTTGGGACAGCTTCTTGCTGGGGTGTGCGGTGCCCCAAACCCTGCGGCGGGAGAGCGCGATAAACGGGAAGTTATAAAATCGCAGTCCAAAACAGGGCACATCTTTTAACTGCAATACTTTATTCGTGAATTTCCAAGGGAAGATTGTCAGGATCATAAAAGAATGTCATTCTTTTGCCTGTGTAAATATCGAGTCTAATCGGCTCAGTTATGATGCCCCTTTTATTCAATTCTCTTACGGTATCATCGACCGAGTCTACAGCAAAGGCAAGATGCCGAAGGCCGTAAGCCTCTGGATAACTGGGGCGTTTCGGACGATTTTTAATGATAAAAAGTTCTAATTCCATCTCATCGAGTTGAAGATCAATTTTGTAATCATCACGTTCTGGTCTGTAATTTTCTCGAACGATAGAAAAACCTAACAGATCCACATAAAAGTGCTTTGATTGCTCATAGTTGCTCCCAATAATGGCAATGTGATGAACTTTTTTCAAATTCATGATGTATCTACCTCTCTCCTTCTTTGTTTGAATACATAAAAGATAATATCAAATTTCGATTTGTTGAGCCGAGTATACCATACCATTAACCGAAAGACCATCCCAGATGCGAAAAAGGCAGGATACCATCGCCACGATGATACCCTGCCTTTGTTTTTTACGAATGGCTCTGACGTACATTGTTCCTGTCCGGTACTGCATGAACCGAGGCTCTGCAAACGGTGCTCCGGCAGGCGGTGCTTTCTTGGTAGACATTCCTAGCCGTTGGAAACCGCGCACTAAACAACAGCCCACTGGGCTGTTGTTTGCCACGCCTGCGGCGTGGCCGTGCTGTTCTCGTCCTGTCCCGCCCACGCAAAAAATCCCGAGTCATTTGACTCGGGATTTTTGTGGTGGACGGTACAGGACTCGAACCTGTGACCTCCTGCACGTCAAGCAGATGCTCTACCAGCTGAGCTAACCGTCCATATTCTGTTGCGTCGTGACGACTCTGATATAATACCATGACTCGCCCGAAAAAGCAATACTTTTTTCGAAAAAATTCTGATTTTCTTTTCTGCGCCCCGAAAAAAGGGCACAAAAAAGCCCCAGCGGCGTCCAAAGAGCGGACAGCGCCGGGGAGAAAACAGGGAAAATTACAGCTTTGCTTCGGGGAAGCCCTCGAGCTTCGAAGTGCAGTGGGGGCAGCGGACAGCCTTGATAGCGATCTCGCTCTGGCAGTAGGGGCATTTCTTGGTGGTGGGCTCCTTCGGCTCTTCCACGGGCTTCTTGTGCAGCATATTGATGGCCTTGATGGTCACGAACAGCACGAAGGCCACGATGAGGAAGTTGATGATGGCGTTGAGAAAAGCACCGACGCCGATGCCAACATCGCCGATCTGGATGACGACATCCGAGAAATCGGCGTTGAAGAACAGGCCGATGATGGGGGAGATGATGTCGTTTACCAGAGAGTTGACGATCGCGGTGAAGGCCGAGCCGACGACCACACCGACTGCCATGTCGAGCACATTGCCGCGCATGGCGAAGGCTTTGAACTCTTCAAAGAAATTCTTGATGCCGCTGGTTTTCTTTTCTGACATGATAAGTACCGCTCCTTTTGCCGCAGAGGGCATGATATACCTATATAATACAAGAAGACGGCAATATTTTCAAGTCAGACCTGATGCTCTGCGATCCACTGGCTCATCTGCTGGGCGATGGCCTTGATGGAGCCGTCGTTGAACGGCACCTGCAGGCCGGCGGTCTCGCACAGCTCGGTGTAGCTGGCCGTGCCGGCACGGCGGACGAGGCGCAGATAGCGCGCCCATGCATCCTTCTGGTCATGGAGGCTCAGCAGGAAGAACTGCAGAGCGGCCATGGTGGACAGGCAGTAGTCGATATAGTAGAAGGGGCATTCGTAGATGTGGAGCTGACGCTGCCAGCCTGCACCGCGGCCATAGAAGGGCAGAGCGTCAAAGTCGATCCAGGGGCGGTACTTGTGCTCCAGCTCCAGCCAGGTCTGGTTGCGCTGGTCGGGGGTCAGATCGGGGTTCTGGTACATGATGTGCTGGAACTCATCCACCGCGCAGCCGTAGGCCAGGAAGAGGAAGCTGTCCTCGGCGTGGAGCAGGGCGTACTTGTCGGTGTCCTTGCCGAAGAGCAGGTGGTGCCACGGTGCGGTGAGGAACTCCATGGCCATGGAGTGAATCTCGGCGCTCTCCATGCCGGGGCATTCGAGGTCGGCGGGGATCTTCGGATCGCGCTCAGCCACATAGCCCTCAAAGGCGTGGCCGCACTCGTGGGTCAGAACATCCACGTCAGCGGAAGTATTGTTCCAGTTGGCGAAGATGAAGGGGGCTTTATAGGAGGGCAGGCTGGTCATGTAGCCGCCGGACATCTTGCCGGGGCGGCTCTCGACGTCGAACAGCTCGTTGTCCTGCATGAAGTCGATGAACTCTGCCGTCTCGGGGCTGAGCTCATGGTACATGGTGCGGGCGGCGGACATCCGGGCGTCGTAGCCCTCGATGGGCTTGGGGTTGCCGTCCTTGAAAGCCACCGGCAGGTCGGCAAAAGTGGGGTGCTGGATGCCGGTGCGCTTGTTCTTGAGAGCGATGACCTTCTGCAGCTCCGGCACGACGTCGTGGGCCACCTGGTCGCGGAAGCGCTTGATGTCCTCGGGGCCGTAGCCGATGCGGTTCATCCGCACATAGGAAAGCTCGCTGTAGTCGTGGAAGCCCATCACCTGAGCCTGCTGGTTCAGGTTCTTGACGATCTTGGTGTACAGCTCGTCCAGCTCGGCGCGGTGGGCGTCGAAGTAACCGGCCTCGGCTTCATAAGCGGCCCGGCGGGTGGCGGCATCGGTGCTCTCCTTGTAGGGGCCAAGCTGGGGGATGGTGAGCTGCTTGCCGTCCAACTCCACCAGCGCACCGCCGTAGATCTGCTGGTAGGTGCTGACGAGGGCGTTGTACTCCTGCTGAAGGGCCACGGTGCGCTCGTCCATGCCCAGCACGGCGTTCTTCATGCCGGCCACGCAGGTGGAGCCGAAGGCCTCGGTCAGGGCGTCCACATGGGGGTTGGCGAGGAAGGCGCGGCTGATCTCGACGCTGGCGTTGGACACTGCCGGGCCGTTGGCGTCGAAGAAGTCCTGCTCAGCTTTCCAGCAGGCGTCGCGGGTGTCGCAGGTGTAGTGGATGTTGGCGAGGTTGGCCGCCGTGTTGTAGTCGGCGAAGGCGCGGCTCTGCTCGTAGTAAACCTCCACAAGGGCCTCGCCGCTGTCAGCAGAAGCTGCCTTTGCGGTCAGCTCTTTGCAGCGGGCCAGCAGCGCGTCGATGTCAGGGCGGGTATAGGTCATCTCACTGAATTTCATCGTGAAAAATCCTTTCCGGGGCGGGAAAGCCCCTTTCAATATCATGCCCATCTTATCACGTTTGGGCCAAAAAAGAAAGACTTTGAGCATATGTGATAAATTCTGCGGCTTTGTTTTAGCAAACCTGTTGCATCCCGTGATTGAAATAGGGCGAAAAAAAGCATATAATAACAGTATCAACAGAGTAAGGCTATGCGCGTCAAGTGCCGCATCAACGGGGAGTTGTGCTGCGGACGAAGGGAGACCCGCGGTGCATGGCCTGCATCCCGCTGCTGCATGGACTTGGGTGCGGGCGAGGCCGTCTGCACGGCGTCGTCCGGAAGTGAAGTTTGTTGAACTCACGCCCTCCTTTGTGCGGTTTGTCACAGGGGAGGGCGTTTCTTTCTGCTCCCCCCGCAGTTCCTGAAAAACAGGAGGACAGTTGATATGAAAAACGAATCCAGGATCTCTGTGCGCACCCTGACGGCGATGGCCTTGCTCATCGCCATGAGCATCGTCTTTTCCCGGGTGCTGAGCATCTCCACCGGCTTTGTCCGGTTCAATCTGGGCAGTCTGCCGGTACTGCTGGCGGGCATCCTCTTTGGACCGTGGGCGGGTTTCGTCGTGGGCATGGTGGCCGACATCATCGGCGGCGTGCTGGCTGGCTATGCCATCAATCCGCTTATCACGCTGGGTGCGGCGTCCATCGGCCTGGTCGGCGGCTTGGGCTGGCAGAAGCTTTCCCATCTGCGCACCGGCACCCGGCTGTGGTGCAGTGTGCTGGCGGCACACTTCATCGGCTCGATGGTCATCAACTCGCTGGCGCTCCACATCTTTTACGGCTATGCATGGGCAGTGCTCATCGCCCGCATCCCGAATGCACTGGTGCTCACGGCGGTGAATACGGTGCTGCTGCGTATTCTGCTCGAGAATCGGGCGCTGATGGCAGTGGCGAAAAGGTAAGAGCGCTGTTGCGCAGAGCTAAGTTCTCTTTTGCGTGCCAAAAGAGAACCAGAAATGGTTCTCGCGCCTGTGCGCGGGGCAGAGCGCTTTTT
>OGEZ01000835.1_pt1 | contig 20312 bp, 14 predicted proteins | sample 1570831 | NCBI WGS metagenome assembly OGEZ01 (sample SAMEA2582059, study PRJEB24529) | metagenome | biome: Human gut stool | place: China | collected 2011
TTTCAACGCACTTTTGTTGGTTGCGGGGACAGGACTTGAACCTGCGACCTCCGGGTTATGAGCCCGACGAGCTACCAACTGCTCTACCCCGCGATATATGCTCCGTGTTTCGGAGTGCTATAGTATAATAGCACAACCGTGGACATATGTCAACAGGTTTGCAGAATTTTTTTCAAAAATCCGGGCCACGGGGCCGCGGCGTGTTCCAAAAGCTGGGAAAGCTGGAAAAACCACCGCCGCGTCTGTTTACGACAGTTCAAACATGCCGTGGTACAGCTGGTAATACTCGCCTTTTTGGGCCAGCAGTTCATCGTGGGTGCCGCGTTCTACGATGCGGCCGTGTTCCAGCACAATAATTGCATCGGCGTTGCGCACGGTGGAAAGCCGGTGTGCGATGACAAACACCGTGCGGCCCTCCATCAGGCCGTCCATGCCTTTTTCAATCAGCGCCTCGGTGCGGGTATCGATGCTGGATGTGGCTTCATCCAAAATCAGCACCGGTGGGTCGGCTACGGCGGCGCGGGCAATGGCCAGCAGCTGGCGCTGGCCCTGGCTCAGGTTGGCACCGTCGGAGGTGACCATCGTGTCGTATCCCTGGGGCAGGCGGCGGATGAAGGAGTCGGCGTTGGCAATCTTTGCGGCCTTCTCGATTTCCTTCTGCGTGGCATCCAGCTTGCCAAAGCGGATGTTGTCCGCCACGGTGCCGGTAAACAGGTGGGTGTCCTGCAGCACGATGCCCAGGGACGAGCGCAGCGCGTTTTTGCGGATGAGTCGCACATCGATTCCGTCGTAGGTGATGGACCCGGCGGTGACATCGTAAAAGCGGTTGATCAGGTTAGTGATCGTCGTCTTGCCCGCGCCGGTGGAGCCGACAAAGGCAATCTTTTGCCCCGGCTTGGCGTACAGCGAAAGGTCCTGCAAAATCAGCCGCTCCGGCGTGTAGCCGAAGCTGACGTTATGGAACCGCACATCGCCGCGCAATGGCTCCAGCGCTACGTCCGGGTGGGCGGAATCACGCCAGGCCCAGCGGCCGGTGACCTCGGGGCAGGCAGTCAGGGTGCCGTTGGCGTTCTTACGCACGTTCACCAACTCTACCGTGCCCTCGTCAACTTCGGGCGACTGCTCCATGGCGGCAAAAATACGCTCGGCACCGGCCAGCGCCGCCAGCAGGAAGTTGCCCTGCTGGGTAAACTGGTTGATGGGCAGGGTGGTCTGGCGCACAAACACCAGATAGCTGGCCAGGCTGCCTAGGTCGGTCCAGCCCTTCATGACCATCAGGCCGCCCAGCACCGCAATGACCGCGTAGTTGATGTAGCCGATGCTGACGACGGCGGGCACCATCGTGGCAGCATAGCTTTGCGCGCCGGTGCCGGCCAGGCGCAGCTTTTCGTTGCGGGCGGCAAACTCGGCCAGGTCGGCCTTTTGGTGGTTGAACACCTTCACGACCTTCTGCCCGGCGATCATTTCCTCAATGTAAGCGTCCAGCTCGCCCAGGCTGCTTTGCTGCTTGGCATAGTAGGCACGGCTGTGCTGGGTGGAAAAATTGATGTACCAGAACATGCCCACATAACCCACCGCCACCAGCAGAGAGAGCCGCCAGTTGAGGATAAACAGCATCAGCAGGGTGCCCACGACCTGGATAAAGGTCTGGATAACGACAGCAAAGCTGTTGTTCAGTGCATCGGAGATGGTGTCCACATCGTTGGTGAAAAGGCTCATCAAATCGCCGTTGCGGTGGGTATCAAAGTACTGCAGCGGCTGGGTCTGCAGGTGGGCAAACAGATCCTGGCGGATCTCCTGCAGTACTTTTTGCGCGGCGCGCACCATCAGCTGGGTATAGCCCAGGGTGGACAGCGCACCAATGATATAAATACAGGCGGTAAGACCCACGGCCCCGGCCAGGTAGGCTTTGCTGCCGTTTTCCAGCAGGCCGTTGACTACCGGGCGGATCATGTAGGTGCCAAACAGTGCGGCCAGGGCGCTGATGGCCGCCAGCAGCGCCACCAGGCCGATCATGATGCGGTGGCGGCCCAGATAGGCGCTGAACTGTCCCAGCGTGCGGCGCAGGTTCTGCGGGCGCTTGCCGCCGGTGACTTTCTTTTTACTCGCCATCGGGGTCGCCTCCCTTCATCTGGGAATAGTAGATTTCCTGATAGATCGTATCTTTTTCCAGAAGCTCGGCGTGGGTGCCCACGGCGTGCAGGCGGCCATCCTCCAAGATTACGATGAGGTCGGCGCTCTGCACCGAGGAAATGCGCTGGGCGATAATCAGCTTGGTCACGTCGGTCAGTTCGGCCAGGGCGCGGCGGATGCCGGACTCGGTGGCAGTATCCACGGCGCTGGTGGAGTCGTCGAAAATCAGCACCTTCGGGTGCTTCAGCAGGGTACGGGCAATGCAAAGGCGCTGCTTCTGCCCACCGGAGACATTGACGCCGCCCTGCCCTAAGTCGGTATCCAGGCCGTCGGGCATGCGGTCCAAAAATTCATCGGCGTGAGCGGCGCGGCAGGCGGCCCACAGCTGTTCCTCGGCGGCGTCGGGGTTGCCCCACTTCAGGTTGTCCCGGATGGTGCCGGAGAACAGCAGGTTCTTTTGCAGCACAATGCCTACGGCGTCCCGCAGAGCGGTCAGGTCGTAGTCCCGCACGTCGCGGCCGCCGACCTTCACGGTGCCCTCGGTGGCGTCGTACAGGCGGGGGATCAGCTGGACCAGCGTGGTCTTGGCCGAGCCGGTGCCGCCACCGTGGAGTCCGCCCCGGCGGGGATGTGCAGCGTAATGTCGGACAGGGCACTTTTTTGTGCCGCAGCGTTATACTTGAAGCTGACGCCCTCGAAGTCAATCTGACCGTTCGGCACAGTCTCCAACGGATCGGCGGCATTGGCCAGGTCGGGCTGCTCGGTCAGCACCTCGCGGATGCGGCGGGCGCTGGCCAGCGAGCGGGTCATCTGCAAAAACGCGCCGGAGAACATCATGACCGAGTTGAGCACCTGCAAAACGTAGCTCAAAAAGGCGGTCAGTTGGCCGACGCTCATGTCGCCCTGCAGGATGAACCCGCCGCCGAACCACATGATGCAGATGATGGCTGTGTACATGATGGTCTGGAACGCGGGCAGGTTGAGCACGGCGTAACGGAAGGTCTCGGTGCTGGCGTCGCTCAGCTCAGTGTTGACGGCGTTGAACTGCTCGTTTTCATAATCGCCGCGCACGAACGCTTTAATGGCGCGGATGGCGGTGAGGGATTCCTGGATGCGGCTGTTCAGGTGGTCGACAGCGCTTTGCTGGCGGCCGTACAGCGGGCCGACCTTGCACACGATGAGCGTCAGCAAAATGGTCAGAATAGGCGTTGTGATGAGGAAAACAATCGTCAGCTTGGGGCTGAGCAGAAATGCCATGCCCAGACCCATGGCCAGCATGACCGGGCTGCGCACAAAGGGGCGCAGGCCTGCGTTGATGGCGTTGAGCAGCACGGTGGCGTCGGTGGTCATGCGGGTGACGAGGGAAGCAGAGGAAAAATGGTCCAGGTTGGCAAAGTCGAATTTCTGCACGGCGGCGTACTCGGCCAGGCGCAGCTCGGCCGCAAAGCCGTTGGCGAACCGGGCGGCATAGCGGGCATACAGCAGGCCGGTGATCAGTGCCAGCACCGCGCAGAGTGCCATCAACCCGCCCTGCCGCAGGATGATCGCCATGTTATGGCTGGGCACACCCTCGTCCACCAGGGTGGACATCAGCACGGGGATGACCATCTCAAAGATACATTCAATAAAGATCAGCCCGGCAGCCGCCCAAAGGTCCCGGCGGTAGGGCTTGCCATAGCGGAAAATTAAGCGCAAGTCATTCATAGATACTCCTATTAAAGGCCCCCTCTGGGAGGAAACTGCCGCCGGAGGCGACTAAGGGAGAGCGCCTTGGGAAAGTCTCTACCCCACCCGCTTCGCGGGAGCCCTCTTGCAGAGGGGGCCTTTACTTAAACTTTCTTTTTGTCCGGCAGCTGGCTGGCTACGATGGCGGCAAACATCAGGCCGCAGCCGCACAGCTCGGTGGTGGAAAGCGTCTCGCCCAAAATCAGCCAACCGGCCAAGGCGCTGAACACACTCTCCAAGCACATAGCCAAACTGGCAATGGTGGGGTCCAGCGCTTTCTGGCCCACAATTTGCAGTGTGTAGGCCACGCCGCTGGACATGATGCCGCAGTAGGCGATGGCCACCGCCGCCAGGCGGAACTGCTCGATGGTGGGCTGTTCAAGAATCAGCATAAACACGGTGGAAATGACCGCCACCGTCAAAAACTGCACAAAGCTCAGCTGGATGCCGTCCAGCTTGGGGCTGAAGTGGTCCACCAGCAAAATCTGGGTAGCAAATAAAAAGGCACAGCCCAGCAGCTGCCATTCGCCGCCGGTCAGGGCCAGGCTGTCGTGCCCGGCCAGGCACAGCAGATACAGGCCCACCACGCTGGCGGCCACGCAGCACCACAGCTTTACACCGGGGCGGCGGCCAAAAAACACGCCGAACACCGGCACCAGCACTACATACAAAGCGGTCATGAACCCTGCCTTGGCTGTGCTGGTGGTGCCAATGCCCATCTGCTGCGCAGCAGATGCCGCAAACAGCGCGATGCCGCAGCAGGTGCCGCCCTTTACCAGCACCTTGCGGTTCTGCCAAAAGCCCGGCTCGGCGGCGGAGTTGGTCTTGCCGGCTTTGCCCAGCACGGCCATCAGCCCCAGCAGAAACACACAGGCCAGCCAGCTGCGGCCCGCCAGAAAGCTGTAAGGGCCCATGTGGTCAGCGCCCACGCTTTGCGCCACAAAAGCGGTGCCCCAGATGAAGGAAGCCCCCATCAGCAGCAGGGTATTGCGTAATTGTACGTTTGGCATAAACTTCCCCTTTTACGTTACTTTTTCCTCTAAAAATTCCTCTACAACAAAACCGCCCACACCGTCTTGGCGCGGCGCGGGCGGTGCTGTTTTGTGGTTACTGGACGGTGTTCTCGTTCTCGATGGTGGTCAGCTCCTCGCTGCCCAGGCCCTGGACCTTCAGCCCGCCGGTGATATAGTAACGGGTGGAGTCATAGCTGATGTAGACCTTGTACTGCCTGCCGGGGGTCAGGCCGGAAACATTGTACTGGTAGCAGGTGCCGTCGGTGGTGTAGTAAACGGTGGAGCCGATGACATAGCTGGTGGAAGTCTTGTCGTCGGACAGCTCCCACAAGGCGATCTTGAAAGTCTGGAAGTTCTCGTTGGTGGACTCAGTGGTGGCATAGCCGGTGATGGACAGGCTGTCGGAACCCGCCACAAAGTAGTCGGTACTGCGGTTCTGGATGCCGTTAAAGGCTACATACAGGGTGTCGCCGTCCACCTCGGACACCAGCTTGGAGGCAGTGGTGTCCATCGTTTCGGGGAAGGTCACGTCGCCGCCGCCGGTGGCGTAAGACAGATCGTCGACCTCGTCCTCATCGCTGGTTTCCTGGCGCAGACCCAGGGCAGTGGTGGTTTTCAGGATGGCGCTTTTCAGCACTTCTTTGGGGGAACAGGCCGTCAGCGACACACACAGGCAGACCAGCGCGGTCAGCAGGGCAAGGGTACGGGTACGTTTCATATTTTAATAAACCTCCGTGGGGATACTCAAAACTCAAAGTAAACATAGGTATTATATCGCATTTTGGGCCGGGGTACAAGAGGACAGAAAAGGAAATCCGGTAAAATCCGTTGCGGCTGGCCCCGCACCATGGTATACTTACAATAAATATCACTGTTAAGGGAGCGCCTGTTTATGAAAATCGCCGTTGCCGGTACCGGTTATGTGGGCCTTAGCATCAGTGTGCTGCTGGCCCAGCACAACGAGGTATGGGCTGTAGACATTCTGCCCGAGAAAGTGGCCCTGCTGGCGGCCCGCAAAAGTCCCATTGCCGATAAGGAGATCGAGCAGTATTTAGCCGAAAAAGAGCTGGACCTGCACCCGACTACCGATGCTGCCGCTGCCTACACCGGCGCGGACATCATCGTGGTTTCCACCCCCACCAACTACGACCCCAAGAAGAATTATTTTGATACCTCCAGCGTGGAGGCTGTGCTGACGCTAGCCGGGCAGTATGCGCCGGAGGCGACCATCGTCATCAAATCCACGGTGCCCGTTGGGTATACCGCGTCGGTACGGAAAAAATTCCACAACCTGCATATCCTTTTCAGCCCGGAGTTTTTGCGGGAGGGCCATGCGCTGTACGATAACCTCTACCCCAGCCGCATCGTGGTAGGCTGCCCGGCGGGGGACGGGGAACTGGCCGCCCGTGCCCATACCTTTGCGGGGCTTTTACAGCAGGGGGCCATCAAGCAGAATGTGGATACCCTCTTCCCGGGCCTGACCGAGGCCGAGGCCATCAAGCTGTTTGCCAACACCTACCTGGCCCTGCGTGTGGCCTATTTTAACGAGCTGGACACCTACGCCCAGGTGCGCGGCCTGAACACCCGTGACATCATTGACGGCGTCTGCCTGGACCCGCGCATCGGCAACCACTATAACAATCCGTCCTTTGGTTACGGCGGCTACTGCCTGCCCAAGGATACCAAGCAGCTGCTGGCAAACTATAACGATGTACCGCAGAATTTGATGCAGGCCATCGTGGACTCCAACGCCACCCGCATGGACTTTATTGCCGAGCAGGTGCTCTCCCGCGAGCCGAAGGCCGTCGGCATCTACCGCCTGACGATGAAGGCGGGCAGTGATAACTTCCGCCAGTCCAGCATCCAGGGCGTTATGCGCCGCCTGCGGGCCGAGGGCATGCCGCTGGTTATCTATGAGCCGGCGTTGAAAGAGGATACTTTCTACGGCGACCGCGTGGAGAAAGATCTGGACAAATTCAAGGCCGAGTGTGATGTGATCCTCGCCAACCGCGCCGCCCCCGAGTTGGCCGATGTGGCCGGGAAGGTGTATACGAGAGATTTGTATAGCCGGGACTAAATAATGATAATACGCAAAAAAGCCGCACAGATGTGCGGCTTTTTTGCGTTAAAGGCTCCCTCTGTGAGGGGGCCTTCCTTCATATTTACTCCGATATTTCGCCAATGTCCTCAGCACTACCTCCGGCTCCAGCGGTTTGGTCAGGTGCTCGTTCATGCCGGCTTCGTAGGCACGGCGGCGGTCTTCCACAAAGGCGTTGGCAGTCATGGCCAGGATGGGGATACTGCCCGCGTCGGGGCGGTCCAGCTGGCGGATGGCCCGGGTGGCCTGGTAGCCGTCCATCACCGGCATCATCACGTCCATGATGATGGCATCAAAGGTGCCGGGGGCGCTGGCGGCAAACTGGTCCAGCGCGTCCTGCCCGTTGACGGCCTTTGTCACCGTGACACCGGCGTTCTCCAGCACAAACACGGCGATCTCTATGTTCAGTTCGTTGTCCTCGGCCAGCAGTACGTGCATGCCCTCCGGCGTGGCGGCAGGCAGGGCGGCGGTTTCCTCTACCCGCGGGGCAGTGCTGGAGTCGATGGCAAAGGGAATCGTGATGCAGTAGGTCGTGCCCTCCCCTAGCTTACTGCGGCATTCTATCGTTCCGCCCATCTTCTCCACCAGACTTTTTGTGATGGCCATGCCCAGTCCCGTGCCGTTGTAGGAGGTGCGGGCGTCGCTGTGTTCCTGGGTGAACGGCTCGTAGAGGTGCTTCTGGAATTCCTCGCTCATGCCAATACCGGTGTCGGCGCAGATAAACTCGATCCACGCGGTCTCGCTGTCGCTGCGCACCTCGCGGCAGGTCAGGTCAATGGAACCGTTGTCCTTGTTGTACTTGATGGCGTTGCTCCAAATGTTCATCAGTAGCCGCTTCAGGTGCAGCGGGCTGCCAATGAGTGTGGTGTGTTTGACCTCGGTGCGGTCGGTCATCGTGATGCCGCGCTCGGCGGCGGCGCGCTCCATCGTCTGGAGGATGCCGTCTTTCAGCTCTATCACGTTGAACGGGCAGCTTTCCAGCACGATCTCGCCGGATTCCAGTTTGCCCATGTCCAGCACTTCGTTCACCAGCTCCAGCAGCAGAGTCGAAGCATCCCAGATCTTGCGGCGGCACTCAGCCTGTTTGGCCAGGTCCTCGCTGTAATGGTCGCCGATCTCCACCATGCCGCGGATGCCGTTGATGGGTGTGCGGATGTCGTGGCTCATGCGCTGCAAAAACTCGGTCTTGGCGCGGTTGGCGCTCTCGGCTTTGCGGGCGGCGTCTTTCAACTGCTGCTGGTAGCTCTGCTCCTGGCGGAGCTGCTCCTCCTGGTAGCCATGCTTGAGCCGCCAGCGGATCATGATGACGATGAACAGCACCATGGCGTAGGCCACCAGCGTGAACAGGAGGTTCTTGGGCGTGGTGTCCAGCGCGCGGGTCAGCGGCATGTAGGCGTAGACGTAGTAGTCCCGCCCGCGCTCCAGCATGCAGTAGACCCACTCGCCGTCGCCGGAACCGGCCCGCACGCGGGTCATCTCGCCGCCGTGGGCGTTCTCCCGGATGCTGCGCAGCACCGGCACGTCGTCGACGTTCTGCCCGGCCAGGCCTTCGCGGTTGGCGGCAATGATGCTGTCGCCGCTGGTGACCACCAGCGTTTCCTCGGTGCCGGGGTCGTAGCCTTCCAGCAAGTTCTGGATGATCAGGTTGTAGTCGGTGGCATATTCGGCGCTGGTATGATAATAAACGACGATCACGCCCGGCTCGTCGGTGCGGCCGTGGGCAGCCAGGTCCACGTAGGAGCCATCGTCCAGCCGGATGCGGGCGGTGTAGGTCTTAATGGGGAATTGGGCGGTTCCCAGCACGGTGTCCATGGTGACGTACCCGCGCAGGGCGGCGTAGTCCAGCCCGTCAGTGCTGTACTCCCGCTGGACGACGCCATGCTCGTTCATCAGGATGATGCCGGTCAGCCGCTGCTCGTAGGTATAGCGGCGCAGGTCGTCGGTGTTCAGCGTGGCCTCGCCGGTCAGGGCAATCTTGTACTGGATCTCGCGGTCGATCTGCTGGGCGTTCTCGATGACGCGCATCAGGCTTTTGGTCACCGAGGTATCGTTGAACCGGTCGTAGGCTGTACGCTGCTGCTTGACGTACTGGGTGGCATCGGTGAGGTTCTGGCTGGCCAGGTGCAGGTCACTGCGGTAGGACATCAGCCCCACCAGCGCCATCAGCCCCAGCCCCAGGCAGAGCATCAGGGGCCAGAAAAAGCGGACGGTGAAGGAAGATACTTTTCTATTCGACAAGGCCGTCCACCTCCAAAAATTTCTCGGGGTTTGCCAGATACTTGCCGATGATGGCGGCTAAAGTCCCGTCCGCCCGCATCTCATCGAGGGTGGCGGTCAGCTGCGTTTCCAGCCCGCGCACGTCGTTTTTGCCAAAGGCGACGCCCAGCCTCACCACTTGTAAAGGCTCGTCCAAAATGCGGTACTCAGTGTTGTAGTCCTGCATGTACTGCAGGATCGAGACTTCGTGGGCGGCGATGGCGTCCACGTAGCCCTTGCCCAGGGCGGTGTAGATCAGCTCCCGGTCCTCAAAGCAGTAGAGGTCCCGCAGGGCGGGCAGGGAGGCGTCGGTCAGAAACAGTTCCTCCGGCTTGGTGGTGCTCTGCACAGCCAGGGTGCGGCCCTCCAGGTCGGCAATGGTTTCAATATCGCTGCCGGGCATTACGGCCACCACCTGGCGGCTGGCCATGTAGGGGCCGGCCCAGCGGTAGTCATCCTCCCGTCCGTTGATGGTAAAGCTGCCCCACACGCAGTCAATGTCGCCGGTTTCCAGCAGCTGGGTCTTTCGCTCCCAGTCGATGATGGTAAACTCGGCGCGGTAGCCCATACGCCGGAATGCCTCTTTGGCAAGCTCCACATCGATGCCGGTGGGGGCGCCGTCCTCGCCAATATAGTTGAAGGGCGGGTAGACATCGCTGCCCACCAAAATCGTGGGCAGGCTGCTTTCCTCACTGCTGCTGGCGGGCATATCGGCGCAGCCCACCAGCCCAGCGGCCAGGCAAAGGGCTGCCAGGAGGCAGACGATACGTTTTAGGGTGAAATTTTTCTGCATAAGGCCCTCCTAAAAATGGCACTGGTGCAGCATATAATATATAGACATATTCTACCATATAACAGTTACTGTGGTCAATTTTGAATTGCTTGTGTGGGCATAAATTGGCGTTTTGCAAAACATGAAAACCGTGCGTTTTCAAAATTTGCGGCAACTTGCTAAAAAGTGGCATTGTTAAATTCCAACACATGTGCACAACTGGCGAAGTATAAGACAAAGTAGCGAAAAATGCAGATTTTCTGTTGCGGGATCACGGACCGGATGTTATACGTAAGCGTAATATGATTACCGTCACCACCGAGCAGGAAAAGGCACTCTACCTGCGCCCTGCTGGAGCGCTGCGTCTACGGCGGCCAGGCCCCCGATGCCCGCGAGGAGCGCGCGTTGAGCAGCTTTTTGTGGAAATTGATCCGCAGCCGGCCCAAGCATGCGCTGCTGCAGAATTTGAAGCGGAGATACCGCAGGATTTAACGACGCATAAAGACCCCCTTGTGTAAAGGGGGCTCCGCGAAGCGGTGGGGGATTGTCCTGTCTGCGTTGCAAATCGGTCTGCCACGTAAGGTTACAATCCCTCCGTCACGGCTTCGCCGTGCCACCTCCCTTTGCACAAGGAAGGCTTTTTTGTATCTATTTATATCTTTGCCTTTTTTGCGCTTCTATGCTATAATGCCTACAAAACGCACAAAGGAGAAATACGCTCATGAAATTTTCTGAGATGCCCTATCAGCGCCCGAACCTGGACGAGATCAAGGCGCAGTTTGCTGCTGTGACCCAGCGCTTTGCCGCCGCGCCTGACTACGCCGCCGCCAAGGCCGCCTTTCTGGACGAACAGACCCTGAACAAGCACGTGGACACGCTGGCCAACCTGGCCAGCATCCGCAACACCATCGATACCCGGGATGAATTCTACGATGATGAGATGAATTTCTGGAACGCTGCCACCCCGCAGATCCAGGAGTGCCAGAATACCTGGAGCGCCGCCCTGCTGGCGTCCCCCTACCGCAAACAGCTGGGCGAGGAATACGGTGAGCTGATGTTCCTCAACGCCGAGATCGCCCAGAAAGCCTTCTCGCCGGAGATCCTGGACGAGATGGCCCAGGAAAACGACCTCTCCACCCAGTACGGCAAGCTGATCGCCTCGGCTCAGATCCCCTTTGAGGGTGGCGTCTACACCCTAAGCCAGCTCTCTCCCTTCAAAAACGACCCCGACGATGCCCGCCGCCTGGCCGCCTGGAAAGCCGAGGGTGCCTGGTATAAGGAGCATCAGGAGGAGTTCGACTCCATTTACGACAAGATGGTCCACCTGCGGGACACCATGGGCAAAAAACTGGGGTACGAAGGCTACACTACCCTGGGCTACTACCGCATGGGCCGCAATTGCTACACCAAGGCCGATGTGGAAAAATTCCGCGCTGCTGTGGTGAAATACCTCGTCCCCGTGGCCGACAGCATCTACCGCGAGCAGGCCAGGCGTCTGGGCAAGCAGTACCCGATGAACGCCGCCGACAACGCCCTGATGTTCCGCAGCGGCAACCCCAAACCCTGCGGTGATGCCGATGCCATCGTGGCTCAGGGCAAAAAGTTCTACGAGGAGCTGTCCCCCGAAACCGCCGAGTTCTTCCACAAGATGCTGGACGACCAGCTGATGGACCTGCTCTCCACCCCCGGCAAGGCGGGCGGCGGCTACTGCACCAGCCTGGATGATTACGAAGTGCCGTTTATTTTTGCCAACTTCAACGGCACCCAGCACGATGTCGAGGTCGTCACCCACGAGGCCGGCCACGCCTTTGCCGCCTATATGAACCGCAAGCGCATCCCCTACTCCACCGTATGGCCCAGCATGGAGGGCTGTGAGGTCCATTCGATGTCGATGGAGTTCCTGGCCTGGCCCTGGGCCGAGGGCTTCTTTGGCAAGGATGCCCGCAAGTTCCGCTACAGCCATCTGGCCGGGGCGCTGACCTTCATCCCCTACGGCACGATGGTGGACCACTTCCAGCATATCGTCTACGAAAAGCCGGATATGACCCCGGCCCAGCGCCACGAGACCTGGAAGGAGCTGGCCGCCATCTACCAGCCCTGGATGCGCCTGGACGGCGAGATCCCCTTCTATGGTGCAGGCGAGTACTGGCAGCGCCAGATGCACATCTACCAGAGCCCGTTCTACTACATTGACTACTGCCTGGCGCAGACCGTCAGCCTGCAGATCTGGGCGCTGATGCAGAAGGACCGTGCCAACGCATGGGACCACTACATGGCCTACACCCGCCAGGGCGGCAGCCGTGTGTTTACCGAGCTGCTGAAAAACGCCGACCTGGTCAGCCCCTTTGAGGAAAGCTGCCTGCGCGGCGTCTGCGAGACCGCCAAGGATTGGCTGGACCACTACGACCTGACGGGGCTGGAATAATGGCGGACCGCAAAAAGAAGCGCGCCTATCTGGACGACTTTGAAAAAGACCTGAACGGCAACTACCAGTATCGCGGTGCGCACTACCATTATAAAGGTACAAAATCCCGCGGCCGGGCACTGGCCGGGCTTTGGGTCTTGTGCGGCGGTGGGGCTGCGCTGGTAGTGGCGGCGGGCCTGGTGCCCGGCGCGACCGCCTATGCGCCGTTCTGGCTGCTGCTGCCTTACATGGCGGGCCTGCTGGCGGCGGTGTATGCCGTCTACCTGCTGGTGCGGCTGACCGCCGCGGGGGAACCGCTGCGGGCGTATATTCATGAGCAGACCGTTCTGAAACTGCCGGGCAGTTGCACGCTGGCGGCTGTGCTTGCCGGAATTACAGCTGCCGCCCAGCTGGTACAGCTGGCGGTCAGCAGGCAAAACCTGCCTGCGCGTATCCTGTTTATCCTGCTGCAGGCAGCAGCAGCCGGCGCCTTTGCAATGGAAAACCATCAATTTAAAGCGCTAAAGTACGAAAAACAGGAATAATTATACAGAATTATTGATAAATATAATATGTAGCAATGTGAAAAAAGCGGGCAGCTGTGCAGCTGCCCGCTTTTTGGTACGGGACACAATAAAATCAAGTCCTTTCTTTGCCAAAAAAATATCACAAATTTCGGTAAATGCCACAAAAATAGAACTTTTAAGTTGACATTTTACGCAATCTCAGGTACTATATAAGATAAGCCATTATCGACAAGTGTACACTGTATGAATACGCAGTCATCGGAAAGGGAATTCCCTTTCCCGTTATGGCCGCTGGGGAGCGGCCATAATGACTTGCCGATAGGGCAAATTTTAGGAGGTTTTGTACACATGAAAAACGCAAAGCAAGCCATTGCGCTGGCATCTGCTGCGGCCCTGAGCCTGAGCATGCTGGCCGGCTGCGGCAGCTCCGCTTCCTCCGCTGCATCCAGCGAAGCCGCAAGCACTGCCACCGCCGAGGCTACCACTTCCACCAGCGACGGCACCCTCGTCCTGGCAGAGACCGGCTTTGAGGGTAAGTTCAGCCCCTTCTTCGCCGCTTCTGCCGCTGACCAGGATGTCATCGACCTGACCCAGCTCGGCCTGCTGGGCGCCGACCGTAAGGGCGAAATGATCCTGAACGGCATCGAGGGCGAGACCCGCGAGTACAACGGCACCGATTACACCTACTATGGCACCACTGACTGCGTTGTCACCGAGAATGATGACGGCACCGTTACCTATGACCTGAAACTGCGTGACGACCTGAAGTTCTCTGACGGCGAGCCTGTCACCATCGATGATGTCATCTTCTCTATGTATGTTTTCCTCGATCCTACTTACGATGGCTCTGTTACCATGTACTCCACCCCCATCGTTGGCCTGGAGGAGTACCGCAACTCCATGTCCACCCTGTCTAAGCTGATCGCTGAGGCTGGCGAGGATAACACCGACAATACTTACTTCACTGCTGACCAGCAGAAGGCTTTCTGGGACGCTGTCAACGACGGCGGCGTGAAGTTCGCCCAGGAGATCGTTGACTACATGACCGAGAACGGCGGTGCTACCGATGTTGCCTCCGCTGCTGCCGGCTGGGGCTTCGACCTGGCCGATGGCGCTACCGCTAAGGATTTCTTCCTGGCTATCGGCGCCCAGTACGACTGGAACTTCTCCGCTATGGAAGCCGAGACTGCTGGCTCTGCCCTGTCTGACCTGATCCCCGAGGAAGTTTACAACTACTCCACCACTGGTGTCACCGTTGGCAACAACGTGCCCAACGTTGCCGGTATCGTTAAGACCAGCGACTACAGCATGACCCTGACCACCACCGAGCTGTCCACCACCATGATCTATCAGCTGCAGATGCCCATTGCTCCTCTGCACTACTATGGTGATGCTTCTCTGTATGACTACGACAACAACTCCTTCGGCTTTGTCAAGGGTGACCTGAGCGGTGTCCGCTCCAAGACCAGCGCTCCTCTGGGCGGCGGTATGTTCACCTTCAACAAGTACAGCGACGGCGTTGTTTACCTGGATGCCAACCCCGACTACTTTGACGGCGCACCCAAGATCGCTCACGTCAACATGAAGGAGACCCAGGAAGCCGATAAGATCACCGGCGTGCAGGCTGGCACCATCGACATCTCCGATCCTTCTTACTCTCTGGAAGTTGCTGACCAGATCGCCGACATCAACGGTGCCGAGGGCGAGGATGGCCCCGTCATCACCACCCGTCTGAAGGACTTCCGCGGCTACGGCTACATCGCCCTGAGCGCCAAGAACGTCAATGTTGGCGGCGACCCCGCTTCCGAGGCTTCCAAGGATCTGCGCAAGGCCATCATGACCGTTGTGGCTGCTTACCGTGATGAGGGCATCGACTCTTACTACGGCGACACCGCTACCGTTATCAACTACCCCATCTCCAACACTTCCTGGGCCGCTCCTTCCGTTACCGATGACGGCTACAAGGTTGCTTACTCCACCGACGTGGACGGCAACGACATCTACACCTCTGACATGAGCAGCGAGGACAAGTACCAGGCTGCCCTGCAGGCCGCCCTGGGCTACTTCGAGGCTGCCGGCTACACCGTCGAGAACGGTCAGGTTACCGCTGCTCCTGCCGGTGCCAAGATGGAGTATCAGGTCAACATCGGTGCCGGCGGCAACGGCGACCACCCCACCTTCCAGACCCTGACCAATGCTGCTGCTGCTCTCAAGACCATCGGCTTCACCCTGACTGTCAACGATATGGCCAACGCTTCTGACCTGTACGCTTCCTACCAGTCCGGCGCTGCCGAGGGCTGGGTTGCTGCATGGCAGTCCACCAACGACCCCGATATGTACCAGCTGTACCATAGCAGCGGTTCCACCAACTACTACAACATCGATGATGCCGATCTGGACGAGCTGATTATGGCTGCCCGCCAGACCACCGACCAGGAAGCCCGTAAGGCCATGTACAAAGAGGCTATGGAGATCATCCTGGATTGGGGCGTTGAGCTGCCCGTCTACCAGCGCAGCGAGGCTACCATCTTCTCCACCGAGCGTGTCAACATCGACACCATCGCTAAGGACATGACCCCGTACTGGACCTACAAGTCTGAGCTGAACAACACCGAGCTGAACTGAGTTAAGTTCACCCTGCGTTCTGCTTAAACAGCAATAAATAGCGACCGTTCCGGCGCTTTATAACGCCGGAACGGTTGCTGTGTCTAAACTTATTCAAGCAGTTTGGATACAAAAACAGCCATACTATGCACATTCGGCCATAATATGGTTGTCCCACTCCCCCGCAGGGGGTCAGCCCTTGCGGGGGACGGGGATGCCCATATTCCGGCATATCCCTGCAAAAATCCCTGCATAAAAACAAACGCGGCCACTGCCGTGCAAGGAAGGAACGAAATAACCCGTGCGAAATTACATCATCAAGCGTGTCGCGCAGTCGGTACTGATCCTGTTCTGTGTCATGTTCATTATCTACGCGCTGATCCGCTGCCTGCCCAGCTCTTTTGCCGAGACAATGGCAATGCAGCTGGCCCAAGCACCCGGTGCCAAACCCTATGAGGAATGGCTGGCCCAGCTAAATGCCTCCTACGGCCTGGATCTGGACATTGTGCCCGGCTTCTTCACCTGGCTGTCCAAGGCCATCGTCGGCAACTTTGGTGACAGCTGGAAATGGAACGTCCCTGCTACCCAGAAATTCCAGGAAGTGGTCGGCCTGTCCGTTATTATGGGTGGCATCTCCTTTGTGCTGTCCATCATCATTGCGGTGCCCCTGGGTATTCTGGCTGCCACCAAGCAGTACAGCCGTACCGACTACGTTATTACTGCGGCCGCACTGGTCGGCATCTCTCTGCCCACTTTCTTCTTTGCTACGCTGCTCAAGCTGCTGTTCTCGGTCAAGTTGGGCTGGTTTGACCTGTACGGTCTGGTAGGGCGTGACTATGCCCAGCTGGACTCGATGGGCCAGTTCCTGGATAAGGCCAACCACCTGGTGCTGCCTATCGCCACGCTGGTCATCGTTTCCATCGGCGGCTACATGCGCTACACCCGCACCAATATGCTGGAAGTGCTGAACGCTGACTACATCCGCACCGCCCGCGCCAAGGGCCTGTCGGAGCATACCGTTATCTATAAGCACGCCTTCCGCAACACGCTGATCCCGCTGGTCACCATCATTGGCGGCAGCCTGCCCGGCCTGTTCAGCGGTGCACTGATCACCGAGACGCTGTTCTCCATCCCCGGCATCGGCTACATTTCTTACCAGTCGATGGTCGCAGGCGATATTCCCTTTACGATGTTCTACCTGTCCTTTATGGCAGTGCTGACCCTGGCCAGCAACCTGCTGACAGACATCCTGTACGGCGTGGTCGACCCGCGCGTACGCATTTCTTAAGAAAGGAGACTGCACACCCATGAGTGAAAACGCCCAGAACCAGAACCCCCAGCAGGAGCAGTACTCCCTGAACGATGACCGCCGCGTCAAGGTACTTTCCCCCGGCGCACTGGTTGCCAAGCGGTTCTTCCGCAACCGGCTGGCCGTTGTGGGCCTGTCCATTTTGGTTGCTATGTTCGTCTTCTCTTTCATTGGCGGCCTTGTCAGCCCCTACGGCCAGGACGAGCAGTTCTTCACCTACACCCAGATGTCCAAAGAGTATGTGGGCGTGACCCGCAACGACACTATGCGCTTTGTCGTGGCTGACGGCCAGGACTTCGGCTCTATCGCCCAGAGCAAGGCGCTGGAAGCCTCCAAAAAAGGCGAGACCGAGTTCACCTATAAAGATGTGGACTACACCCTCGACCTGGTGAACGACGATTTCTACGTTGTTTACAAGGGCAATACTGTTATGGGGTACGCCAGCCGTGACCTGGTCAACGAGGCTGACGGCGCAGATAAGTTTAACTTCGAGACCAAGCTTGCCGCCCTGACCGCTATGGCCAATGAAGAGGAAGAGTTCGCCGCCAACGGCGTGGACTACGCCCTGGACGAGGACGGCAACATCACCGCCGGCGGCGAGACACTGGGCTATGTCAGCCGCTTCGTCGTCTCCGCCGCCGATTCCAGCATCGTCATCACCCGCGACTTCAAGGAGCTCCTGCAGGAAGCCATCGATGATGATGCCGAGGAGTTCGACTACACCGATGCCGACGGCAACGAGGCCGAGTACGACATCGTCTACGATCCTTCCACCAAGGTGTGGAGCGTCAAGCAGATGACCGAGACCTACGTCTACGACCGTTACGGCAGCCCCAGCAAGGAGCACTGGCTGGGCACCGACACCAACGGCATGGACATGCTGACCCGCCTGATGTACGGCGGCCGCGTCTCGCTGATCATCGGCTTCATCGTCGTTGTCATCGAAGCCTCCCTGGGTATCCTGATGGGCGGCATCTCCGGCTACTTCGGCGGCTGGGTCGATAACATCATCATGCGTGTGGTCGACGTGTTCTACTGCATCCCCTCGATGCCCGTCATTATCATCATCGGCGCCGCCATGGACGCCATGCGTGTGGACTCCTGGACCCGTATGATGTACCTGATGCTGATTTTGGGCTTCCTGGGCTGGCCCAGCATTGCCCGCCTGGTCCGCGGCCAGATCCTTTCCCTGCGTGAGCAGGAGTTCATGCTGGCTACCGAGGCCTGCGGCATCAACGTCTGGCACCGTATCTTCCGCCACCTGATCCCCAACGTCATCCCGCAGCTGATCGTCACCTGCACCATGGGTCTCGGTTCCACCATCCTGACCGAAGCCACCCTGTCCTTCCTGGGCCTGGGCGTCAAATACCCGTTTGCCTCCTGGGGCAACATCATCAACGATGTCAACAATGCCTACGTTATGACCAACTACCTGTTTATCTGGATCCCCGCCGGTGTCTGCCTGCTGCTCACCGTTCTGGGCTTCAACTTTGTGGGTGACGGTCTGCGCGACGCCTTTGACCCCAAGATGAAACGCTGATTGGAAGGAGAAACACACGATGGCTAAAAAACAGGACGGATACCTTTCCGCCAAAGAGTCGCGGCGTATCTCCAAAGAAAACCGCCGCATTACCGATCAATACGAGAAAAAACGCAAGCGCCGCAACGTGCCGGAGAGCGAGTACACGGTCCAGATGCACGATGAGAAAAACGCGGTCGAGTTCGATAACCTGCACACCTACTTCTTCACCGATACCGGCGTGGTCAAAAGCGTTGACGGCGTCTCCTTCGAGGTGCCCGTCGGCAAGACGGTCGGCGTCGTGGGTGAGTCCGGCTGCGGTAAGTCCGTTACCAGCCTGTCCCTGATGCAGCTGCTGCAGCGTCCCCAGGGCCAGATCGTGGATGGCGAGATCCGCCTGAACCTGGGCGGCGGCAAGGCTTACGACATCGCCAAGACCCCCGCCGATAAGATGCAGGGCCTGCGCGGCAACTATATCTCGATGATCTTCCAGGAGCCTATGACCAGCCTGAACCCGGTATTCCGCATCGGCGCCCAGATCGACGAGGTCATCGCCCTGCACGAGGGTGAAGGCAAGACCAAGGAGGACATCAAGAAGCGCACCATCGAGATGCTGGAGACTGTTGGCATCGCCAACAGCAACGGCGTCTACGAGATGTACCCTCACGAGCTGTCCGGCGGTATGCGCCAGCGCGTCATGATCGCCATGGCCCTGGCCTGCAACCCCAAGATCATCATTGCCGACGAGCCGACTACCGCGCTGGACGTGACCATCCAGGCTCAGATTTTGGACCTGCTGCGCAACCTGAAGGACCGCATTAACTCCTCCATCATGCTCATCACCCATGACCTGGGCGTTATTGCCGAGATGGCGGACTATGTCGTCGTCATGTACGCGGGTCGCGTGGTCGAGAAGGGCACCGTCGAGGAGATCTTCGCCCATCCCAGCCACCCTTACACCATCGGCCTGATGGCCTCCAAGCCGGTCGTCGGCAAAAAGGTCGACCGCTTGTACTCCATCCCCGGCAAGGTGCCCAACCCGGTCGATATGCCGGACTACTGCTACTTCAAGGACCGCTGCGAAATGCAGCTGCCCTGCTGCAGCGGCGAGTACCCCTGCGAAATCAGCCTGTCCCCCACCCATAAGGTCAGCTGCTACCGCTACTACGAAGAAAACAGAAAGGCGGGTGAGTGACGTATGGCAAAGAAAATGCCCGAAGCAATGGATTACACCCCCGTCACCTATGACCCTCAGTACATCCTGATGGTCAACCACCTCAAAAAATATTTCCCCATCAAGGGCGGCCTGCTGTCCCAGACGGTGGGCCATGTCAAGGCAGTGGACGGCGTTACCTTTAACCTGCGCCGCGGCTGCACCATGGGCCTGGTGGGCGAGTCCGGCTGCGGCAAGTCCACCACCGGCCGCACCATCCTGCGCCTGAGCGGCGATAAGACCGGCGGCCAGGTGCTGTTCAACGGCAAAGAAGTCTACGATATGAATAGCGCCGAGCTGCGGGAACTGCGCACCAAGATGCAGATCATCTTCCAGGACCCGTTCTCCAGCCTGTCCCCCCGTCTGCCCGTCGGCGGCCAGCGCCAGCGTATCTGCATCGCCCGCGCCCTGGCCCTGAACCCGGAGTTCGTTGTCTGCGACGAACCGGTCTCCGCACTGGACGTGTCCATCCAGGCACAGATCATCAACCTGCTGAAAACATTGCAGGAAAAGCGCAACCTGACCTACCTGTTCATCTCCCACGACCTGTCCGTTGTCGAGCATATCTCTGACACGGTGGGCGTTATGTACCTGGGCAACCTGGTGGAGTACGGCGAGACCGACGACATCTTTGCCAATCCGCTGCACCCCTACACCAAGGCGCTGTTCTCGGCCATTCCCATCCCGGACCCGACGGTCAAGCGGGAGCGCATCGTGCTGCAGGGTTCCATTCCGTCCC
>OGEZ01000837.1_pt1 | contig 20249 bp, 20 predicted proteins | sample 1570831 | NCBI WGS metagenome assembly OGEZ01 (sample SAMEA2582059, study PRJEB24529) | metagenome | biome: Human gut stool | place: China | collected 2011
GCCGGTGCCGTCGATCATGATGGGGTTCATGGAGACAACGGTCTTGACATTGTGGGGCTTGGTGGTCTTGACGACGAATTTCATCATGATCAGCGGTCCGATGGTGATGACTTCATCAAAGTTGGCGCCATCGACGATCTTCTGCTCCAGCGGGGCGGTAACAACACCCTTATCGCCGTAAGAACCGTCGTCGGTCATAATGATGAACTCATCGCAGCAGGCGCGGAACTCATCCTCCAGGATGACCAGGTCCTTGTTGCGGAAACCGACAATGCCGGTCACCTTGGTGCCCTGGGCATGCAGTGCCTGGGCGATGGGCAGTGCGATAGCACAGCCGACGCCGCCGCCGACAACGCAGACATTCTTCAAGCCCTCGATCTCGGTGGCTTTGCCCAAGGGGCCGACGAAGTCGTGGACAGCCTCGCCCTCTTTCAGCGCGTTCAGCTGCATGGTGCCGGCACCCACCACCTGGAAGATGATGGAAACCGTACCGGCCTCGCGGTCGAAACCGGCGATGGTCAGGGGGATGCGTTCGGAATCTTCCTTCGCGCGGACAATGATGAACTGACCGGCCTTTGCCTTCTTTGCGATCAACGGTGCTTTGATCCAAAGCTCGGTAACAGTGGGGTTCAGCTCTCTCCGTTTCATGATAGTAAACAAAGCTCTCTCTCCTTACCTTAGTGGTATGTTTGTATTGTAACGTATTCTCGTGAAATTGTAAAGCGTCAACAAATCCGCAACCTATGCAAAGATTGACGTGTTTTATTGTAAAAATTGACAGTTTTCTTAAAATTGCACTTGGGTGGGGGCGCGATTCTGCCACAAGGTATACCCGGCCGGGCAGGCGATGCCAGAGAGGGTGAGGTTTGTGGTATCCAGTGGTACATCGTCAGATACCAGCAGCCAATCAGCTTCGGCCAGATCGGTGTAGGCATGGCCGGGGTACTCCGGCGCGGGGGCTTCGGTGGTCAGGTCCAGCACACCGTCATCCAGCAGACCGGTCTGCACCAGGGTCTCATATTCCGCGATATAAAAATCGCGGTCGACGTAAGTTTCAATGAGTTGGCTGTCCCGCTGGCGGATGCCGTAGGGGATAAACAGCACCGTACCGTCCAGCTCGTGCAGGCTGTCGTTCAGGTCGCTGGCGGCCTGCATCGTTTCGGCATCGATGCCGTAGGTCCAGCGGTTGATGCGCCACTCGCCTGCGTAGCACAACACACAGAGGGCCAGCACCGCGCCAGCCATGGCCCGCCGGGCCTTGCGGCGCAGCAGCAGCGCGCCGATGACGGCCGCACCAACCACAATAATGCACCGCCAGACCAGCAGCCAGCCGTTGAGACCCAGCACCGGCAGACGGTCGAGGCGGTCGGCCACAAAGTCAAACCACTGCAGCAGGGTGTTGTCTCCCGCGCCCGCGCCGATGGCCCGGCAGAAGGCGATGAAGCCGACGCCCCACACAGCGGTCAGCGCAGCCAGCACCCTGCGGCGGGCGGCGGAGAGCTGCTCGTCCAGCGTGTTCAGCGTGACCAGCAGCAGCGGCATAAACAGCGGCTCCAGATACCGCATGTGCTGCCGGGGCGAGGGGGAGTGCAGGTCCTCCCGCACGGTGATGGACCAGGCGATGACCCCCACACCGATGAAGAGCGACAGTAGCAGAAACAGCGGCAGCTGGGTGCGCACCGGGTCGCTGCCCTTGGCCGGGCGGCGCAGCCCTGCGGCGGGCAGCAGCACCGGAAACACGCCAAAGGCCAGTACGGTGAACAGCACATCGCAGACGATGGCAAAGGGCAGAAAGCCCCACTGCTCGGCGGTCAGCCAGCCGGTCTGGTTGTAGGAGTTGCCCAGCCCCCGGAACAGGGTGAGCTTGGCCAGCACAAAGCAAACGGCAAAGCTGCCGAACAGCGCCACGTTGCAGGCAAGCTCGCTGCGCCAGGTGCTGCGAGCTTGCCAGAGGGCCCAGGCCCGCACCAGCACCCAGGCGATGAGATAGTAGAGGGCGACTTCCTTATTTAGATAGAGCAGATAGCACCACACGCCCGCCGCCGCGCACCAGCCCACCCGAGCCTTGGGCGCGGCCTGCATGGCCCGCAGCATAAAGTAGATTTGCCACAGAGACAGCGGCAGAAAGACCGTCTCGCTCATGAACGTGACCGCCGCCGACATGGTGGGCAGCAGCGCCACCACGCCCACGAGGAACACCGTGCGGCGGCGGTTCTGCCCTGTGGCGCGGCAGAGCGCGTAGGCCGGGAACACCGCGCTGGACGCATACACCGCGTTCAGCCAGCCGATGGCTGTAATTTGTGCGGCGGTGGTTTTCAGCGCCAGAGCAGGCAGGATGAAAAGCGGGTACAAAATCTTCTGATAGTCGCTGGGCATGTTGCGCACCCGCAGGCCGCGGCCCTGCCACAAGCTGCGGGCGACATCCAGGTAGCGCAGCTCGTCACTATAGACGGCCAGCTCCCGCGGGTAGCTGCTGAGCGCGCCGTACACCACGGCGCACACCACAAACACCCCTGCGACCCAGACCCAGGGAGAGATCTTTTTATGTGTAGATGGCATGGGGACCTCCGAAAATTCAGCTTTCCTTTATTATAAAGCATATTATAAAGCATTCAACCGCCCCTGTAAACAAAAAACAGGCACAGCCCATTGGCCATGCCCGGTATAGAACTTATTCTTTGTCCTTCAACTCACCCCGGCAGCGGTACAGCGCGCCCAGGATGAACACGAAGCAGATCACCCAGGTGACCGGCTCACAGAAGCAGACCGCCGTGTAGCCCACCGCGGGCACGATCCACACGCCGAAGATGACCTTGCCGATGAGTTCCAGTCCGCTGGCCAGCAGCGGCTCGATGGTGTGCTGGATGCCCTGCAGCATGTTCCGCACGATGACCAGCACCGCCATGGGCGGGATGACCGGGGCGCTGATCTTCAAGTACAGCACCGCGTTGGAGATGATGACCTCGTCGTTGGTGCCGGTGATGGCCCGCACCGCCGGATCGCTGAGGAAGAACACGAACAACATCACGAACACCCACCACACAAAGTAGATGCCCAGCGCCGTGGTCACGCCTTTCATGATGCGGCTGCGGTGTCCCGCACCCAGGTTCTGGCTACTGTAGGTGGCCACTGCGATGCCCAGCGCACCGCCGGGGATAAAGAACAGTTCCGCAAAGCGGCGGGCGGCGACCTGAGCCGCGATGTAGGTGCTGCCCAGCGCATTGATACTGCTTTGCAGTACCACACTGCCGATGTTGTAGATGGCGCTCATCAGGCCCATGCTCAGGCCCGCCCAGAACATATTGGCGGCAAATTTTTTGCCGTTGGCAAAGGCGTTGCGGGTAAAATGCAGGGCCGGGTAGTTGCGGATGATGTACCACCCGCACAGCACCGCACTGATGCCCTGGGCTACCACGGTGGCGGCCGCCGCGCCGCCCACGCCCAGCTGCAGCGGGCCCATAAAGGCGATGTCCAGCCCGATGTTGAGCACCGTGCTGAACAGCAAAAAGTACAGCGGCGTCAGGCTGTTGCCAATGGCCCGCAGCAGGGCGGCTTCCATATTATAAGCCATCGTCAGCGGGATGCCCAGCAGAATCAGCGTCAGGTAGGCAAGAGCCCCATCTATCGACGCTTCCGGCACCTGCAGCAGCACCAACAGCGGACGGCGCACACCAACGAAAACCACCGTCAGCACAGCAGCCGTAGCCCCGGCCAGCGCCAGCATCCAGGCCGTGGCGCGGCGCACGCCCTTTTCATCACCTGCGCCAAACAGGCGGCTGACCGTCAGCGCCAGACCGTTATTCATGCCGAAGGCGAAGTTCATGATAAGGCCGTACAGGGCAGCCGTAGCCCCGATTTCCGCCAGGGCAGCGTCCCCCAGGATATGCCCGGCCAAAGCGGTATCCGTCAGATTATAGAACTGCTGCAGCAGGTTGCTTAAAAACAGCGGTGCCGAAAAATTCAGCAGCAGCCGTACCGGGTCGCCCCGGGTCATATCGGTAACGCGGCTTTGCGCGGTAGCCATAATGCGTACATCTCCTTATACAAAAAGGGCAAAATCAAAGACCAGTTTATTGTATCACGCCGCCACAGCCCATACAAGAGAAAAAAGCGCCCGGTTTAGACAAATATCCCGCCAAAATGTTTTTTACCCTCTCTTGTTCCCAAATTTAACGATTCAAGAAAATTGTAATCGCTTGCGGGCAATTGTGCAGAAAAGACACAAGCCGGGCCGAAATTTTGTGTATTTGTGTAGGAAATAACAGATGCCGTAAATTCTCGTCATTTTGTTAGAAAACCCTGTTATTATCTTGTAAAATCCGAGAATTGCATCGGTTTTGGGGGTGTGCTATGATGAATATGTTGAAAGCACTTACAAAGTGTTGCATCCCACAGGAGGTATTTCTTGACTATTTATGATATAGCCCGGGAAGCCGGGGTCTCGATTGCCACGGTCTCCCGGGTGATGAACGGCGGCAAGGTGGGCAAAGCCACCCGCATCAAGGTGCAGGCTGTGCTGGACAGCTGCGATTACCAGCCCAGCCAGGTAGCGAAAGGCCTGGCCACCCGGCAAAGCCGCTGCGTAGCCGTTATGACGGTGGACATCCGTGATGTACACCACGCCGCCATCGCCTATGAGATCGAGCGCACGATGGCCACCGCCGGGTACAGCACCATCCTGTGCAACCTGGGCGGCACCCCCGCCCGCACCGGCGAGTATCTGCGTACGCTGAACGCCCAGCAGATCATTGGCGTATTCTTCGTCGGTTCCATATTCGTGACACCACAGTGCCGCGAGTACATTGCCAAATATGTTCCCAATATTCCGATTTTGTTTGCCAACGCGGTTCTGCCGCTGCCCAACGCCTACGGTGTCCTTTCCGATGAGGAAGACGGCACCTACCACGCCGTCAAGCGGCTGGCCCAGGCCGGGCGGCGCAACATTGCCTTTGTCAATGATGACGAGACCGAGAGTGAGGAGCACAAGCTGAACGGCTACCGCCGTGCCATCCGGGAATACGGTTTGACGGAGCGCTGCTACCGGGCCGAACGTTCCATCGAGGGTGGTCAGTTCGTGACCACACACATCCTGCAGCAGGACCCAAACACCGATGCTATCGTCTTTTCCGAGGATACCACCGCCGTGGGCTGCCTGCACGCGCTGCAGGTCACCGGCAAGCGCATCCCGGACGAAGTCGCCGTCATTGGCTGCAACAACAGCGTCTACTGCACCATCTGCTACCCGCAGCTGACCTCCATCGACAACAGCCTGCACGAGACCGGCCGCATGGCCGCCAAGCAGATGATCCGCCTTTTAAACCACGAATCCGATGTGGAAAAGACCATCTGCCTGCCCTGCCGGTTGGTTCTGCGGGATACCACCCCGCCGATGCTGTAGGCCGTAGGCGAAGCAGACATTTTCTTTATTACTTCAAAGCCGCAAGGCAGCGCCTGATCTACCAGGTGCTGCTTTGTGTGGTTTATGGGGTATTCTTTGTACAAAAACAACAAAAAACAGGCTATTGACGGCAAAACTTCTGCACGCTATACTGGTATTATAGGTGATTTTCCGGATGGATTTCGCCAGAAGGAGAGAATAAGTATGTTGGACGTTCTGATCATTGGTGCAGGCGTTTCCGGCTGTGCCGCAGCGCGGGAATTATCGCGCTGTAAAGCAGATATTCTGGTGCTGGATAAGGAGGAGGACGTCTGCTGCGGTACCTCCAAGGCCAACAGCGCCATTGTCCATGCAGGCTACGATGCCACCCACGGCAGCCTGATGGCCAAATTGAATGTGGAGGGCAGCCGCCGTATGCCTGCCCTTGCCAAAGAATTGGATTTTGCCTACGACCAGTGCGGCAGCCTGGTGGTGTGTTTGAGCGAGCAGGACCGCCCGAATCTGGTAAAGCTGTACGAAAACGGCGTGGCCAACGGCGTAGAGGGCCTGCGCATTATCGAACGCGACGAGCTGGTCAAGATGGAGCCGAACGTTTCCGATAACGCGGTGGCTGCCCTGTGGGCACCCACCGGCGGCATCGTCTGCCCCTTTGGCCTGACCTATGCTTTTGCCGAGAACGCCGCAAAAAATGGCGTAAAGTTCCAGTTTGATACCATCGTCACCGGCTTTGCCCCCATCGAGGGCGGCTGGCGCGTGGAGACCGACAAGGGCAGCTTTGAGACGCGCCTGGTGGTGAACGCCGCCGGTGTACATGCGGACGAGCTGCACAACGCCGTGGATGCCGCCCACCCGATGCAAATCATTGCCCGGCGCGGCGATTACTTCCTGCTGGACCACGCGGCGGCAGGGCATGTGCACCACACCATCTTCCAACTGCCGGGCAAGTACGGTAAGGGCGTGCTGGTCACCCCCACCGTGCATGGCAACCTGCTGGTCGGCCCCACGGCCATTGATGTGGATGACAAAGAGGCCACTGCCACTACGGCGGCAGGCCTGAACGAAGTGCGGGAAAAGTCCGGCCTGGCGGTGAAGGACCTGCCCATGCGCCAGACTATCACCAGCTTTGCAGGCCTGCGCGCCCACGAGCCGCGGCACGATTTCTTCATTGGCGAGATTGCCCCCGGCTTTGTGGATTGCGCTGCCATCGAGTCCCCCGGCCTGTCCAGCGCCCCCGCCGTGGGCGCCATGGTGGCCGACATCGTGAAAAACAGCCTGCATCTGGAGGACGATCCGACGTTTGACCCAACCCGCAAGGGTATCCTGGACCCCAAGGCGCTGCCTTTTGAAGAACGCGCCGCCCTTATCAAAGAGAACCCCGCCTACGGGCAGATTATCTGCCGCTGTGAGAGCGTGACCGAGGGCGAAATTATTGATGCCATCCACCGCGTGCCCGGCGCCCGCAGTCTGGACGGCGTAAAGCGCCGCACCCGTGCCGGTATGGGCCGCTGTCAGGCGGGCTTCTGCAGCCCCCGCGTGATGGAAATTCTGGCCCGCGAACTGGGCGTGCCCCAGAGTGAAATTACCAAGGCCGGCGGCAAATCTAAAATCATCGTCGGCACCAACAAGGATACGTTTTAAAAGGAGGGGCTGGATATGAACAACATAGATCTCGTCATCATCGGCGGCGGCCCCGCGGGGCTGGCGGCAGCCGTGGCTGCCCGCAAGGCCGGTGTAGAAAACCTGCTGATTTTAGAGCGCGACAGCGAACTGGGCGGTATTTTGAACCAGTGCATCCACAACGGCTTTGGCCTGCACACCTTTAAAGAGGAACTGACCGGTCCCGAGTATGCGGCCCGGTTCATCGCCCAGGCTGAGGAATTGCAGATTCCCTACAAGCTCAACACCATGGTGCTGGACCTGGCAGCGGACAAGACCGTGACTGCCATGAACAAAACGGACGGCCTGTTCCAGCTGCACCCGAAAGCCGTCATTCTGGCCATGGGCTGCCGGGAGCGCCCGCGCGGTGCGCTGAACATCCCCGGCTACCGCCCCGCCGGCATTTACACCGCCGGTACGGCCCAGCGGCTGGTGAACATGGAGGGCTATCTCCCTGGCCGCAAGGTGGTCATCCTTGGCTCCGGTGATATCGGCCTGATCATGGCCCGCCGCATGACGCTGGAGGGTGCCCAGGTGCAGGTGGTGGCCGAACTGATGCCCTACTCCGGCGGCTTAAAGCGCAACATCGTGCAGTGTCTCGATGACTTCGGCATCCCGCTGAAGCTGAGCCACACCGTCGTGGACATCCAGGGTAAGGAGCGGGTCGAGGGCATCACGCTGGCCCGTGTAGAAAACGGCAAGCCCGTCCCCGGCACCGAGGAACACTACGATTGCGACACGCTGCTGCTCTCCTGCGGTCTGCTGCCTGAAAACGAGCTGAGCCGCGCCGCCGGTGTGGCGTTAAGCCCCATCACCAGCGGGCCGCTGGTCAACGAAAGCCTGGAGACCAGCATCCCCGGCGTGTTTGCCGCAGGCAATGTGCTGCATGTGCATGATCTGGTAGACTATGTTTCCGAGGAAGCCGGCGCTGCCGGTGCCCAGGCCGCCGCTTATTTGCAAAATGGCGAGCAGGACGCCCCGGCCATCCCGGTAGATTGCGAGAACGGCGTGCGCTACACCGTGCCCGCCACGGTGCGCCCGGCCTGCGCCGGCGAAACCGTGACCATCCGCTTCCGCGTGGGCGGTGTGTTCAAGAACAAAAAGATCGCCGTATATCTGGGCGATACCTGCATTTTCAGCCGCAAGCGGCCCGTGCTGGCCCCCGGCGAGATGGAGACCGTCCGCCTGAAAGGGGCCGACCTGCGCGCCCATCCTGACGCCTCGTGCCTGACTGTTACGCTGGAGGAGGCCTGATTATGGAAACGAAAAAAATCGAACTTACCTGCATCGGCTGCCCCATGGGCTGCCCGCTGATCGTTACGATGGAGGACGGCGCGGTCGCCTCCGTCACCGGCAACACCTGCCCCCGGGGCGATGCCTACGCCCGCAAGGAGGTCACGGCCCCCACCCGCATCGTGACCAGCACCGTCCGCGTGACCGGCGGCACCCTGGCCATGGTCAGCTGCAAGACCCGCAGTGACATCCCCAAAGGCAAGATTTTTGATGTGGTCTGCGCGCTGAAAGACGTGGAAGTTCCCGCCCCCATAACCATTGGCCAGGTTTTGGCCGAAAATGTGGCGGGCACAGGCGTGGACATCATCGCTACAAAAAATATTGCGCACGCCTGATTTTGTGGTAGAATAGGGAAAGTATAAGCGTATACAGAAAGCATAGAGGAGAACTGCCATGAACGAAACCACCCGCGCCGATATTGCCATTATCGGTACTGGGCCTGCCGGCGTATCGGCGGCCATCACCGCCCGCGTGCGCGGCAAGCAGGTGCTGCTGTTTGGCAGCAAAGGGCTAACGACCAAGATGACCAAGGCCCATACCATCCGCAACTACCCCGGTCTGCCGGACATTACCGGCACCGACCTGGCCGACAAACTCAAGCACCATCTGGACGTGATGGGCGTGGAGATCACCGAGAAGCAGGTCACGACCGTCTACGCCATGGGCAGCTACTTCGGCATCCAGACGCCGGATATTATGTATGAGGCCTCGTCAGTCATTCTGGCGGGCGGCGTCGTGATGGGCAAACCTTTCCCCGGTGAGGACGAGCTGCTGGGCCGCGGCGTAAGCTACTGCGCCACCTGCGACGCCCACTTTTACAAGGACAAGGCAGTGGCCGTGCTGGGCTACAACGCCGAGAGCTGCCGCGAGGCCGACTTTTTGGCCGAGACCTGCGCCCGGGTATTGTATTTCCCGGTCGTACCCCACGAGGTCAATGTCGGCCCCAACGTAACGGTGGTGCGGGAGAGGGTGCTATCCATCCCCGGCACGATGAGGGCCGAGGGCGTGCAGACCGACAAAGATCTGCACCCCGTGGACGGTGTGTTTGTGCTGCGGGATGCCGTAGCGCCGGACAAACTGGTGCCGGGCCTTGCCACCGACGGCCCCCATGTAGCCGTGGACGCCCAGATGCGCACCAACCTGCCGGGCTGCTTCGCCTGCGGCGATCTGGCAGGCAAGCCCTACCAGTATATCAAGGCTGCCGGGCAGGGCAACATTGCCGCCCTGTCGGCGGTGGAATGGCTGGCCGAGCAGAAGTAACCTTACAAAACAACGCAAAACGCCCCCAGTGGTTCGCGATGGGACCGCCGGGGACGTTTTGTTTTGTGTGGTTATCCCTGCACCAGCACCACACTTACATCATTTACATTGGTGCCGGTGGGGCCGGTGACCAGCAGCCCGCCCACTGCCTGCAAGGCGTGGTAGGCGTCGTTATCTGCCAGCACGGCGGGCACAGTCAGGCCGTGGGCGGTCAGGGCGGCATCCGTATCGCCGTCCGTGTAGCCGCCCGCCGCATCGGTGGGGCCGTCGGTGCCGTCACTGCCCACCGAGAAAACGCAGGCATTCAGCCCTGCCAGCGCAGGGGCGGCGGCCAGCGCCAATTCCTGGTTGCGGCCGCCCAGGCCGTGGCCCGTCAGGTGTACCACGGTCTCGCCGCCCGCCAGAAAGGCCAGCTTTTGCCCCTGCCCGGCGTGGCTTTGGGCGATGCTGCCCAAAAAGCGCCCTGCCTCCCGGGCTTCGCAGTTCAGCCGGTCGGTCAGCAGCACGGGGGTGTAGCCCGCTTTGCGGCAGGCATCCGCCGCAGCGGCGCACAGTTCCCGCACGCTGCCGGTGATTTTGGTGGTCACATTGTCCAGCGCTTTGGGTGTTTCCTGCTCCAGAAGCGCCGCAGCCGCCGGGGAAAGCTTTAACCCATACCGTGCGGCGATAGCCTTGGCCTCGGCGCAGGTGGAGCTGTCCGGGCAGGCGGGGCCGCTGGCGATCATATCCAGCGGGTCGCCCAAAATATCGCTGAGCACGATGCTGTACACCTGCGCAGGGGCGCAGGCCAGCGCGAACCGCCCGCCCTTGACGCCGGACAGGCGCTTGCGGATGGTGTTCATCTCCACAATATCCGCGCCGCTGGCCAGCAGCTGGGACGTGATGTCCTGCAATTCCGCGCCAGGGATCAGCGGCTTTTCCAATAGGGCACTGCCGCCGCCGGAGAGAAAAAACAGCACAGCATCCTGCGCGGTCAGCCCATGCACCAGCGCCAGCGCCTTTTCGGTAGCGGCAAAGCCTGCTTCGTCGGGCACCGGGTGGGCGGCTTCATAGCAGGTCACGCCGGGAATCTCGCCTTTCACGTGGCCGTATTTGGTAATGACCACGCCGCCGTCCGGCCGGCCCAGCACTTCTACGGCGGCATGGGCCATCTGCCAGGCGGCCTTGCCCGCGGCTGCCAAAAACACACGCCCCGCCGGGGCAAAGCCCTGCAATGCGCGGCGCACCGCTTCATCCGGCAGCACGGCGTGAATGCTGGCAGTTACAATCGTTTCAGCTTGGGCACGCAGGGTGGTAATCATGGCAAAGACTCCTTTTTATAAAAGTCCGGCGGCGGTCATGGTATGCACAAACCCGTCCCGGGCGGCACCCGCCGGGGTAGTCAGCGTGTAGCCGACCCGTCCGGGATTATTATACAGCAATACCGGTGTATCGGGAATACTCCCGGCAACGGTTTTAAAGTGGAGAAACAGCTCATCGTGGGTCGGCTTTAAGAACATGGGCTGCAGCACGCTGACCGCCGCTGTGCCGTTTGCCACGGCCATTTTGGCCAGGCGGCAGCACTTTTTGGCGTTGGTGGCCCCGATGCCGAAGTAGACCGGCACACGCCCGGCGGTCCGATCCACTATGATGCGCAGGCCGTGCTCCATCTCATCCTCCTCCAGCATGTAGAACTCGCCGTTGGAGCCAAAGGCTAGGATGCCGGTGACGCTGCCCACGATGACGTAATCCACCTGGGCACGCTGTTTTTCTTCATCGATCTTCTCGTCCTCATCCACAATGGTCAGGATCGGGACGACGACGTCCTTGACGAATCGGCGTTCATAGCGGTTCCCCCTTTTCAGCGGCCCAGCGTTTCAGCCCGGGTACGGACTACACCAGCGCCGCCTGCAGGCCGCGGGCCTAAATCAGCTCGCAACCATCATTTTGTAACCTTATCGCGCGTTGACAAGCTGCGTCGGTATGGGTATACTCGATACAGAAAGGTGATAGATTCGGATACTGTGCAATCAAGCCTGCTGCCATTTGCTGTATTTTCTGCCGGGACAGCAGCACCGCGGCCTTTGCCATAACGGGCACCCCCTAACGGTCTATTTACCAAAATTATAGCACAGCCTGCGCTGGAATGTCGATTTTTATGCGCGAGGAAATAGGAAGGAGAAAAAGAAATGGCGATCCATGTTGTAAACGAAGCCCGCCGCTACCAGACCGCCGCCAGCGTGCGTGAGGTGGACTACGCCAAGGCCGACGGCGTGGAGTTCTACTACGGCATGCGCCCCACCCGCATTACCGACGACGGCGTTTACTACAAGAAAGTGGAGATGGACGAGGAAGGCAACATTACCTCCACCAGCGAGGAGCAGTTCTTCCCCTGCTCCAGCGTCATCATTGCCATCAGCCAGGGCGCGCAGAACCGCATCGTCAGCACCACCACCGGCCTGGAGATGAGCAGCCACGGTCTGCTTGCCACCGACGAGCACGGCCACACCACCCGTGAGGGGATTTTTGCCAGCGGTGATGTGGTGCTGGGTGCCCGGACCGTTGTGGAAGCTGTTAAATACTCCAAGCAGGTTGCCGAAGAAATGGATGAATATTTGACGAAACGCCGCGAGAAATAATTTTTTGCTTGCGCTTTCGGTGTTCCGCCGCCCTGCGGCGGACACCTCGATATGAGGTGGTAGAACGGGCCAAAATGCTCTACGGTTTATCCTCAATACGACATTACAAAAGGGCGATGCAGTTCTCCGGCATCGCCCTTTTGTGTTGTGTTATATGGAAAGTTTCTTTGCCTACTTTCTTTTCCAAAGAAAGTAGGTCAAAACAGCACCACAGGGCTGGCGAGGTTTTGCAGAAGGGAGACGATGCTCCAGCCGGCGATCTCGGCGGTGCGGCTGTAGACGTCGGAGGTCACTTTCAGGCCGTCGGTCTCCATGGTGATGCAGTGGTCGTCACCGGCAAAGCCTTCCACGCTGGTAATTTTTGCACCCATGGCGTTGGGGCCGATGCTGGCCAGGGCGGCGGCGACCGCCACGTTCACCTTCGTGGGCAATACCTGGATGGCCTCGGCAGCGGTGCCTGCCAGCACCGTCTTTTCTGGCGTGGTCATCAGCTCTTCGGTGAACAGCGGCGTGTTTTTCAGCGACGCCGGGCCTTTGTGGGTGTGGATCTCGGCGGTGATGGGCTGGTTCTTCGCCTTGGCCATCAGGGCCACCGTGTGCAGCACATCAAAGCCACCCACTGCGCCGTGGGGCAGGTAGATGCGCCCGCCGTGGGCCTTGGCCGCGGCGCAGGCCTTGGCGTAAAAATCGGCATCCGCAAAAGCGCCGATGCTGATGGGGATAAAGCCCAGCCCGGCTTCCAGCACCGGCAGGCAGCTTTCTTTGGCCACCTGCACGGCAGCGGTCTCCACCACGTAATCCGGTTTCTGGGCCAGCACCTCGTCCAAGGTGACGCAGGCCGCGCCGCCCGCTTTGGCGCACAGGGCCTCGGCGTCCGGCAGCTTGCGGCTCATCGCTGCACAGAGGGTATAATCCGGCAGCAGGCCGCTGGCAATGGCATCGGCCACGATGCTGCCCAGCTGGCCGCAGCCCAAAATCGCAATTTTCTTCATAGGGGCACACTCCTTCTTGCTTGTTGCCCCCCATTGTAGCATACGGTGCGCAAAAAGAAAACCGGGACGCGGCAAAACGTCCCGGTTTATTTTTTGCGGCTTTTACAGCGGTTACAGAATCTGGCCGTGGCGCACCACGGTCTGGATGTTCAGCTGGTCGTCCACCAGTACCACGTTGCCCCAGCGGCCTGCTTCCAGGCTACCATAGTCGGCATCGACACCGATGCTGCGGGCGGGGTTGAGGGTGGCGGCGCGGACGGCGCTTTCCAGCGGCACGCCCATCTCCTGCACCGCACGCTTCATGCAGTCAAACAGGCAGGTGGCGCTGCCGGCGATGGTGCCCTCCTGCTCGGTCAGGGTGGCGCGGCGGCCGTGCACGGTGACGGCCTGACCACCCAGGCTGTACTGGCCGTCGGGCAGACCGCAGGCCATCATGCTATCAGCGATCAGAATCACGTGGTCGTCGCCGAAGGTGTTGAAGGTAAAGCGCACCACGGCGGGGTGGATGTGCACGTTGTCGGTGATCAGCTCGACCTCGGCACCCTCCTCCAGCGCGGCGATAATGGGGCCGGGGGCGCGGTGGGTGATGCCCGGCATGGCGTTGTACAGGTGGGTCATGTGGGTGGCACCGGCGGCAAAGGCTTCTTTGGCGGTGTCATAGTCGGTGCAGGTGTGGGCAATGGAAATACGCACCTCATCGTGACATTCCTTGATGAAGTCCATGTTGCCCGGCTCCTCGGGGGCGACGTCCACCAGCTTGATCAGCCCACCGCTGCGGGCCTGCAGTCGGCGGAACATATCGGCGTTGGCGGCCATCACGTACTTGGGGTTCTGGGCGCCCACCTTTTTGGGGCTGATGTAGGGGCCTTCCATGTTGATGCCGACCAGATCCGCGCCGTGCTCATTTTTATGGGCCGCAGCCACATCCATGATGCCGTTCAGGATCTCTTCGCTGAAGGTCATCGTGGCGGGGCAGATGGCCAGCACGCCTTTGCTGGCCTCAAAATCGGCAATGGCCTGCAGACCTGCTTCGTCGGCATCGCAGAAGTCATGGCCGACAGCACCGTGGAAGTGTATGTCCACAAGGCCGGGCAGGGCGTAGCTGCCCTTGGCGTCCAGCACCTCCTCGTTCTCCTGCGGGGCGGCACCGAAGACGATGCGGCCATCGCGGATCACCAGGTCTTTTTCCACAAAACGGCAGCCATCCGTAAAAACTTTGGCATTTTTGATAATCATAGCGGAAAACCTCCTGCCATCAGATCAGGCTGAATGCTTCCTCATCGCCGACCAGGATAAAGTCGGGGTGCATCTGCAGGATGGAGCCCGGGCCGTTGACGACCATCAGCACCTTGCGGGCCTGCATGATGGTCTTGATGCCCATGGTGTAGGCCTGTTTGGGGACCAGGTCCTCGTTGCCGTCGAAGAAGCGCTTGTTGGCCTCGATGGTCTCGGGCTTCAGGTCGACGCAGTGGGTGCCCAGCTCGAAGGCCTCGCCCGGCTCGTTGAAACCGATGTGGCCGTCGTGGCCGATGCCCAGCAGCTGCAGGTCGACGCCGCCGACGCTCTTGATGACAGCGTCATAGCGGGCGCACTCGCCCTCGGCATCCATGTTGGTGCCGTCGGGCAGGTTGATGGCTTCGGGGCGGATGTTGACCAGATCGAACAGGTTGCGGTGCATGAAGCTCCAGTAGCTTTCGGGATGCTCCTTGGGCAGGCCGCGGTACTCGTCCAGGTTGACGCTGGTGACCTCGGAGAAGTCCAGGTCGCCCTTGTTGTACCACTCGACCAGCTGTTTATAGGTACCTACGGGGGTACCGCCGGTGGCCAGGCCCAGCACGCAGTTGGGTTTCATGATGACCTGAGCCGAGATGATGTTGGCAGCCTTGCGGGACATGTCATAGTAGTCTTTCGCGCGGATGATTTTCATAGAGATTTCCTCCTAATTATTGGGGCGGGCCGGTGGGGCCGCCGTTTCTCCTTACCTTGTATTATACCACAATACCGTTTTAGAAAAAGCAGATAAATGTGAATTTTATATCAAAATCCGAGCAATTTTGTGCAAGCTCCAGGCAACATTTCATAAAAAGCGCCGGGGGCAGGCGTTCAGCCCGCCCCCGGCGGAAGATATGCGGTTTAGATAAAGGGAACCAGAACCTTTACCAAGGGGTACTGTAAGCGATCACGCAAGGCTTACAGCATTTTCTTCAGTTCGTCGTACACAAACTGAACCTTGGGGCCGATAACGACCTGGCAGGCAGTCTTGCTGGGACGGATGACGCCAGCGGCGCCAGCCTTCTTAACAGCCTTCTCATCAACGGCGGTGTGGTCCTTGATTTCGAAGCGCAGGCGGGTAGCGCAGTAGTCAACGTTGGCAACGTTGCCCTTGCCGCCGACAGCAGCCAGAACGCCCTTGGCGATGGCAGTGTAGTCGTTGTTGGCCAGGGTGATGTTGGCCTCAGCGGCTTCCTCGTCCTCGTCCTCACGGCCGGGGGTCTTCAGGTCGAACTTGGTGATGGCGAAGCGGAACACCAGATAGAACACGACGAAGGCAGCAATGCCCAGAGGAATGATCATCCAAGTATTGGCGGCAGCGGGCAGGCTGGCGGAGAAGACCAGGTCAGTAGCACCGGCGGAGAAGCAGAAGCCTGCGCGGAAGCCGGAGTAGTAGGTGATGATGGTGAAGATGCCGTACAGAGCGGCGTAGACGATGTACAGGGGGAAGCAGAGGAACATGAAGCCGAACTCGAAGGGCTCGGTAACGCCGCAGACGAAAGCGCAGATAGCAGCGGAAACAACCAGGCCGATAGCAGCCTTCTTGTTCTTAGCAGTCTGGACCATGGCCAGAGCAGCACCGGCAATACCGAACATCATGCAGGGGAAGAAGCCGGACATGTACATGCCGAGGCTCCAGCCCACATCAGCGGAGGTGTCGCCAGCCCAGTAGTGGCTCAGGTCGCCCAGGCCGATGGTATCAAACCAGAACACGTTGTTCAGGGCGTGATGCAGGCCGGTGGGGATCAGCAGACGGTTCAGGAAAGCGTAGATGCCGGCGCCAACGCCGCCCATCTTGGCAATGCCGTTGCCCAGAGCAACCAGAACGCCGAAGATGACAGGCCAGACGAACAGCAGAACGACAGAAACAACGATGGAAACAACGGCAGTCACGATAGCAACGCTGCGCTTGCCGCTGAAGAACGCCAGCCAGTCAGGCAGCTGGGTGTTCTTGAACTTGTTGTAGCAGGCAGCACCGATGATGGCGGCCAGGATACCGATGAAGGAGTTGCCAGCGATCTTGCTGAAAGCAATGTAATCGACGGAGCCTTCTTCCAGGGTACGGACAGCGCCGACAACGCCGGGGCTGAGCAGCTGCTGCATCATCAGGAAGCTGACCAGGCCAGCCAGACCGGCCGTGCCGTCGTGGTCATCAGACAGACCCACAGCAGCGCCGATGGCGAACAGCCAAGCCATGTTGTCGATCAAAGCGCCACCGGCCTTGATCAGCAGGAAACCAACGGTGTACGCAGCACCGGAGGTAGCACCCTCAGCGCCCATAACGGCGGGAGCGAGTGCGTAACCAATGCCCATCAGGATACCACAGACGGGCAACGCAGCTACGGGAAGCATTAACGCTTTGCCGAGCTTTTGCAGATACTTCATCATAAAAGCATTCCTCCAAAATATTTAAGTGGGGCTGATCTGGTTCCGCCAGCCGACCACTTTGTTAAATATATGTTAACACATTTTTACAAAAAAGAAAACCCCTTTTGTTAAAATTGCCGAAAAGACGAAAAACTCACACCATATTTGGATAATTTGTTAACAAAGAGAGGATTATTGCCCAAAAATCGTAAGATATTTAACTTTTTATTGCCGTATTCCCGCGGCTTGCGAAAATTTCTTTCGCTTTACAGCGACGAAGCGACGAAGAGAAAATTTCTTTAAAGCATTTTGCAGGGCCGCCGGGGGTGTTGATGAGGGGGCAGGTTGCAATAAAGACGCGTGATTACTATAAGGTCCACGACTTTTTGACCGTAGGCGCCGCCGCGCCCCTGCAGGAGGCTGTCATCCCCGGCCTGCGCTTTGGCCGGGACTATTACGATGAACTGCTGAAAACCTACACCCACAAGCGGGATTTGTTTGTGCAGGGCCTGGATGCCATCGGGCTGGAACACACCACGCCCCAGGGCGCGTACTACGTGCTGATGGACATTTCCCGCTACGGCTACAAGAGCGACCTGGAATTCTGCGAGATGCTGGCCCGGGATGTGGGCGTAGGCGCAGTGCCCGGCTCCAGCTTCTTCCGCGAGGATGTGAACCACTTGATCCGCTTCCATTTTGCGAAGAAGGATGAGACGCTGCATGAAGCGCTGAATCGGCTGGAGAAGTTGAAGAAGTTGTAACACAATTGCGCATCCTGCCGAACCATGGTACAATATGGGCAATCTTTTGGTATAGGAAAGGATTTTTTCGTATGGGTATCGTAGTCATCGGTGCGGTGTTTGTGGATATTAAAGGCTATCCGCTATCCACCTACATCCCGGGCGGGCGCAACGCCGGCCGGGTCGAGCAGGTCCACGGCGGCGTCTGCCGCAATGTGGCCGAGGATATTGCCAATGTGGAGCTGCGCCCTACTTTCGTCAGCCTGGTGGATGACACCGGCTCCGGCCAGGACGTTATCGACAAGCTGGCCAAACATAAGGTGAACACCAAATACATCGAGAAAGTGCCCGACGGCATGGGCACCTGGCTGGCCGTGTTTGACAACGACGGTGACGTCTGCGCCGCCATCTCCAAGCGACCGGACACCACCCCGCTGACCAGGCTGCTGGAGGAAAAAGGCGACGAAATTTTTGCCGACTGCGACGGCATCACCTTTGAACTGGATCTGGAAAAGGACACCGTCAAGCAGATTTTGCGCTGCGCCAAAAAGTACAACAAAAAGGTCTACGCCGCCATCTCCAACATGAGCATCGCCATGGAACGCCGCGCCTTTTTGCAGGAGATCGACTGCTTCGTCTGCAACCAGCAGGAGGCCGGGCTGCTCTTCTCCGACGAGTACGACCACATGGCCCCCGAGGAGATGTGCCGCACGCTGGCCGCTAACGTACACAGCGCCAACATCCCCTGCATGGTGGTGACCATGGGCGGCGAGGGCGCTGTATATGCGCGATCCAACGGCGAAAGCGGCGTTGTGCCCGCCAAAAAGGTGGATGTCATCGACACCACCGGCGCGGGGGACGCCTTCTTCGCCGGTACGGTCATTGGCCTGACCTACGGCAAGACACTGCCGGAAGCCTGCGAGATCGGCAGCCGTTTGGCGGCCTCGGTCATCTGCACGGCCGAGAATGTCTGCCCCCGGTTCCGCCCGCTGGAGTTTGGGCTGAACATCCCCGTGGTGGACTAAAATTTAATACAGTATAAGCAAAAATACCGCCGTGTATGCCATTTACGGCCACACAGCGGTGTCTTTTGTGCGGTTATGCGCAGCTTTTCAGCAAATAGAACGCGGCGGCGATGAGCAGCAGCGGCAGCGCCAGTTTGATGATGCTCCCAATGAGCAGGCCCACCACCATCAGCGGCAGAGCCACCACGAACAGCACAGCTGCGGCCACCTTGGCGGCGCACCAGGCTACCCGGAACGCCAGCCCCACGCTTTTGAAGAAGAACCAACCGAACAGAAATAAGGCAGCTAACGAAATCATATGTATTCACTCCTTTGTTGTGAATACGATTATACACGCTTATTTATTGCATAAACAGGATAAAATCAGCAAAATAACGGCGCTATTTTTCCCTGTGGAGAGAAATTACGGCGCTTCCGACTCCTTATTATAGGCCTCAGTGTCGATCCTGCCGTTGGCCAGCATCTTTTCCACCCAAAGCTGCAGCGTTTCCACCGTGACCGAGATGCGCTCCAGCTCTTTCTGGATGCGCACAAAGTCGTCGATCTCATCCTTGCTGATGGTGCCGTCGGCGGCAATTTCAATTAACCGCTCCTTTTTGCGGTCCATAGCGTTGAGGGAGGCCAGCATTTTCAGCACGATGTCCGAAAGCTCACTGTTGCGGATCTCGGGCACGTACTGCTGGCCGATGGGGCACTGCCGCGCGCAAAAATAGTTGCAAAGCGACGGTGTTTTATACTTTTCCGCCATGATGAGCACTTCGTCCGGCCGGGGCAGGCTGCGCTCGCTCTCGATTTTTTCGATGCGCTCGGGCGCGATGGTCTCCAGCAGTTCGCTGGCTTTCTCGCGGGAAAGGCCCAGTTCCTCCCGGGCCAACTGGTAGCGGGTCTTGTTTTCCCGCGTGGATGAACGTCCCATGTTGCTTTACTCCTCTTTTTGGCCGTCGGCGTAAGCGCCGATGCCGATGTCCGCCACCACCACCTCGCCGCAATAATAGGCAGATCCCGGCATGTAATGCAGCGGTTTGGCGCGGTGGAAGGTCACGGTCAGGTCTGCACGCACGGCACCCTCGGCTACCGCGCCGGTATCGGCGTTGATGCCGCTGGGCAGGTCCACCGCCAGCAGCAGTGCACCGTTTTGGTGCTGCCGATTCATTAAATCGCAGGCTGCGCGGCCCGCCGGGCGCAAAGTGCCATGGAAGCCCGTGCCGTACAGCGCATCCACCACCGCATCCGCCGGGGCGGCAGATGCCGCATCGTGCAGAATTTCTACGGGCAGATCGCGTAATGATCCAAAATTGGTGATAGCGTCGGGCGTTTTCGGCTCGCCCTCAGCCAGCAGCACCTGCACCTGCCAGCCTTGTTTGGCGGCCACCCGGGCTATGACGAAGCCGTCCCCGCCATTGTTGCCCCTGCCCGCCGCCACCAGCAGCCGGGCGGGGCCGGGCAAGCGGCGGCGCAGCTGGGCAAAGGCGGCGCGACCGGCGTTTTCCATCATCTGTATGTACAAAAGGCCGTTGTCGTTAGCGGCTTTTTCCAGCGCCTTCATTTCGGCGGCGGTCACGGTCGTATGGGTCATGGCGATGCCTCCCTTTTGGGTCGTACCTGTATCATAGCATAAAAAGGGCGGT
>OGEZ01000839.1_pt1 | contig 20215 bp, 13 predicted proteins | sample 1570831 | NCBI WGS metagenome assembly OGEZ01 (sample SAMEA2582059, study PRJEB24529) | metagenome | biome: Human gut stool | place: China | collected 2011
CATAAAAACAACCATGAATCTTTATGCCATCCTTTTTGTACCAATCTATGATATATTCATCAAGATTTCTAACATGTTTAATATGTTCGCTTATTTTTCTAAAGAAGGAGTCTATTTCTTCTTGCGTTTTAAATTCTCTATATTTGAAACTCATAATAATATAGATTTAAATATGTTCTTTAAATGTAAGAGTAATGATATAGGAAACATGTCGATAGCGTTAGAATTTCCACTATCTGAATATTCCTTACACGGCTTCAGTATGTATTATTGACGTTTATATTCACTCACCCATAATTTCCCTCTCCATATCCATCAGCCCATCCAGTATATCATCTATCGTTTCTTCATCGTTTAGCTCATCACAACTTTCATCGGCAGTCTTGATATAGTGGTCAAACATATCAGTCTTTTCAAGTTCCGGTATCTGAGTAAGCATGTATTCCTCAAACTCCTTATAGTTTTCCATACTATCAGCTAAAAGCAATCTTACGGAAGCTGCTACATCTTGTTTTGTAGCACAAGGATTAAGGCTATAAACAGAGGCTGTCAGATCCTTCAATGCTTTTTTTACCACATTATAACTAAAAATCTTCTCGTATGATTCATTAAATTCATCAGCGTGGTATAGGACAATAGAACAGAACCTCACAAGAAATTCATTATGTTTGTCCAGACTGTTTCTGAAATAGTTCATCCAGAAGAGTTTACTTTCTATTTTTTCCATTGTCCTTATTGGTTTTAAGTTTGTAACTGGGTGTTCACAAATATATGATATTTTATTCTTTCTAAAAATTGTTAATGTAATATTTTTTCTCTATTATTGTATTTTCCTAAAAACAAGAACCATGGCTATCAGATTTGAATGTGATAAAGATATAAGCATGAAATACTGGATTGTACCGTCGAATAATAATAAATTCCGTCTTGCTGATTTTCTTGCCAATCACGGATATGTAGATTGGAAACAGAAGAATAAGTTTAGTGTTGGGGATATAGTCTTTATATACTGTACCAAACCTGAAAGTAGAATCAGGTTTATCATGGAGGTTGAGAAAACGGATATGACTTTTGAAGAATCTACAAAGGATGAGGAATACTGGAATGACGCTGAAGAGTTTAAGGCTGGAATGATAACAAATAGGTACTGTAGATTTAGGCTTATCGATGAGGTTTGTTCTGATAAGCTTGGTCTGGATAATCTAAAGGAGCATGGATTGAATGGTGTTCCTCAAGGTTCTTTGATACCTTCAGAGAGTCTGGTTGATTATATTATGGATGTATTTGAAAAAGCAACCATCAATGAGCCAAAACTTATAGAAGGAGAAAGTCATCAGGTTTATACTACAAGATATGAAAGAAACCCAGTAGCAAGGAATAGGTGTATAGAACTGAAGGGATGTAAGTGTAGTATATGTGGTTTTGATTTTGAGAAGACATACGGAGATATAGGGAAAGGATTTATTCATGTTCATCACATTGTTCCGGTATCAGAAATCGGGGAATCGTATAGGGTAGATTATGAGAAAGACCTTATCCCTGTATGTCCAAACTGTCATGCAATGCTTCATAGAAAAGGTGGAAGTGTTGAGGGATTGAAGGAGGTGATAAAGAAAAATATATAATTTATGGAGAAGGATTATAACTTTGGAGTAATTATAGATGGTTCAAGTTTTAGGCTTGAGAATTTGCAGCCATTATCAAATAGAAATAAGTATAACTATTTCTGCAATGTATCTAGGGTGTGTTATTTTAATGGTAACGGCTCTTATGATATAACGAGGATATAAATATGGAATTTAGAATTGCGACGGCTCAAGATACGCCTCATGTGGAGAATCTATGGGCGTACTGCTTTGAACCAAAGGAAGATCCATTCTTCCAATATTATTTTACAAATTGCTATGAACCAGAAAATACAATGGTCGGCCTAGAACAGGGCCAATTGTTGAGCACTGTTCATTTGCGTCAATACAATCTTAACGTTCGCGGTGCTGTATTACCTACGAGTTATATGGTAGGCGTTGCAACGCATCCTGCGGCTCGCCGTGGTGGTGTAGGCGGTGCATTATTGACCTCTGCACTAGAAGAGCTTCGTAAACGCGGCCAAGCTATGACGATTTTGATGCCATCCAAGGCGGCATTCTATCAACAATATGGTTGGGAACTTTATGCTCATCAATGGGTGAACACCATGTCGCTAGACGACTTGCGCCCTATGACAGATAAAACGTTGAGCTTTGGCTTGCTAAATAGCGTAGATCAATGGACTTTGTTAGATCCAGTATATAAAACCTATACGGCTCGTCTTTCCGGCTACGCAGAGCGCGGTGAAAAGGAATGGAAACGATTATTAGGCAGCTTCTTTGCAGAAGGCGTAAACATTACTGTAGTGCGCAACGATGATAACGTCATCGAAGGCTATGCAGTGTATCGTTTAGGTCAGCCTGAAATTCCTGTTTCTGAATTGGTTTACACGACACGCCGTGCACAACGTGCATTATTGAACTACTTCTATAATCACCGTTCTCAAGGCACTTCTATTCGTTGGAATGAAGGTCTTCATGATACATACTATCGCTTTTATCCTGATGGTAGAACTGGTCACGCTACGATGCCGTATATGATGAGTCGTATTGTAGATGTAAAAGCTGCTTTTGAAGCGATTCCTGTAAATCCAGAGGCATTGATGATGCCTATAACAATGACCTTTGCAGTAAAAGATGGGCTTTGCAGCTGGAACGAAGGCCGTTATGAAGTGGAATATGGCGGTGCATTAACTCCATCCGTTAAAAAGATTTCTGATACATTTGATGGTGAAGCGGATATTACCGTTGAGGTCGGTGCATTAAGCCAGTTATTAATGGGCACTCTTACGGCTCGAGACCTTGTTTTTGAAGGGAAACTTTCAGTAAGTGAAGAATGGTTAGACTATTTCGATATTCTCTATCCTGAACAAAAAACATATATTAACGAATGGTGGTAATATGAGCTGGAAAACGTATACGGTGAAAGAACCGACAGAGTTGACGGTCTCTAAATATGTAAAGGAACGATTTTCCTTATCCTCTCGGGATATCCAAATGATGTTTCGCAAGAAACGGGTAAAAGTTAATAGCCGTGTGGCTCATTCGCAGCGAGCACTTAAAAAGGGTGATGTATTAACCTTAGAATTACCACAAGATAAGGATTATGGAGTAGACGTAGAAAAAGGACCGATTACCGTTCTCTACGAGGATGCTCATACCTTAGTTGTAAATAAGGATCCCTTTATGCTCGTTCATCCTGCAGGGCAAACGAAGTCTTGTACATTGAGTAACTATGTGGCAGGGTATTATGCGAAGAAAAACGTAGTTCATAAGGTTCGACCTGTGCACCGCCTCGACCGAGATACATCGGGGTGCATTCTCTTTGGTAAAACAAAAGAAGCACAACAATACTATACGGATGAGCTACAAGCAGGTCGTATCGACCGTATTTATACAGGTCTTGTAGAAGGTCATATTGATGCGGATGGCATGGTAGATGCGCCTATTGGGGTAGATCCAGTATTTGATAATCGCCGTGTTATCGATGAATTGGGTCAGCCGGCTCAAACGGAATATACCGTTCTCGGTTATGAAGGTGACAATACTCTGTTACGTTTTAAGTTGTTGACTGGTAGAACTCATCAAATTCGCGTACATATGAAACATATTGGACATCCTATTATTGGTGATGCTATGTATGGTATGCGCAATAAGCCCTATACACGCCAATGTTTACATGCATCGGAGCTAACCTTCGTGCCGTATGGTAAGGACGAAGCTATCACGATTACTTGTGAATTAGGGGATAATTTTGGTCGAGAATAATAACTGTAGATTTTACTACTCTAAATAATAAGCCTATCATATCTATCGGACGAGATGCTTATTTTTTCTGTATCCTTGTATACAAAAAACAATAGTGATAAAAACTCATAGTTTATGCATGAAAAGCATAGACTATGTTTTTTTTATATTTTCAATTCACAGTGGACAGGAGTATACTGTGTATAGACATAAAATTCTATAGAATATTAAATTGATAATTTTATAGAGAAATAGTTTGTTAGTTATACTTTTACCAAGACCGAACGGAACGATGCCGCAGTGCTTGGAATAATCAAGTGATATGAAGGAGTGCACGTTATGGATATGAAGCAAAGCACAATAGAGCAACAACGTCTAGATCAAGCTAGACTCGAGGCCAATGGCATGTATAGCAGCCAATTTGAAAAGGATGCGTGTGGCATGGGCTTCGTTGTTAATATTAAGGGAAAAAAATCCCATGATATTATTGACGATGGTTTACGCATTTTAGAGCGCTTGGAACATCGTGGCGGTGCCGGTGCCGACAAGGATACTGGGGATGGTGCTGGTATTTTAGTACAAATCCCACATGAGTTCTTCAAGCGCGAGTGCGAAGTGCTTGGTATTAACCTACCTGCAGCTGGCGAATATGGCGTAGGTATGGTCTTTGCCCATAAATATGAAAGTCTCCGTAACGAGCAAAAACGAATTCTCGAAGAGGTCGTGCGCGAAGAGGGGCAAGTTGTTCTCGGTTGGCGTGAAGTACCGGTAGATGGTACAAAGGTTGGTAAAGAGGCTGCGGCGATTCGTCCTTGGATGATTCAAATTCTCATCGGCAAAGGCCCCGATGTAACGAATAATAAGGAATTTGAACGCAAATTATATATCATCCGTAAATTGGCGGAAAAACGCATCATCCCATTGAGCAAGGAATTGTCTAGCGATTTTTATATTGCCTCCTTGTCTTCTAAAACAATCGTATATAAAGGTATGTTAACACCTGGTCAATTGCGCGACTTTTACCTTGATTTGAGCGACCTTGATTTTACCTCCGCATTGGCAATGGTTCACTCCCGATTCAGTACGAATACATTCCCAAGTTGGGCTCGAGCACATCCTAACCGTTTCTTAGTTCACAATGGTGAAATCAACACCATCCGCGGCAATGTAAACTGGATCAATGCTCGTGAAGGTAAAGCGGAATCTCCATTGTTCCCAGATATCAAAAAGGTATTCCCTGTAGTAGATGATAGCGGATCTGACTCTGCTATGTTTGATAACACATTAGAATTCTTGCACATGACAGGCCGCTCCTTGCCTCATGCGATTATGATGATGATTCCTGAGCCTTGGGAACGCAATAATCTCATGAGCCAAGAAAAACATGATTTTTACGAGTTCAATAGCTTTATGATGGAACCTTGGGATGGCCCTGCTGCTATGGGATTTACGGATGGTACAGTTATCGGCGGTGTCCTTGACCGCAATGGTTTGCGTCCTGCTCGTTACTATGTGACAACAGATGATCGCGTTATCATGGCTTCCGAAGTTGGCGTTGTAAACGAAAATGCTGAAAACATCCGCGCTAAAGGCCGTTTGGAACCAGGTAAAATGCTACTCATTGATACAGAGGAGCAACGTATCATCTCTGATGAAGAAATCAAACATCGCGTCGCTACTGAATTACCATACAATGAATGGGTAAAGGAACACGTTATTCATTTGTCTGAAATTACGGAGGCCGATGAAAGTACAATTCCAACAGTAGATGATTTGTTCAAAGAACAACAAGCTTTTGGTTATACCCAAGAAGACCTTGTGCGCATGATCGTGCCTATGGCAAAAGATGGGAAAGATCCTGTTGGTGCCATGGGAGCGGACGCGCCTTTAGCTATCTTGTCAGATAAACCACAATTGTTATATAGCTACTTCAAGCAAATGTTTGCGCAAGTAACGAATCCTCCAATTGATTCTATTCGTGAAGAAATGGTTACATCTACACGGGTTATGCTTGGTAACTCTGGTAATTTAACAGAACCTAACAAAGCTGGTACCTATGCATTGTCCATGCGCACCCCAATTCTTACAAACCAAGAATTGGCGTCCATCAAAGCTCTTGATTGCCGTCGTATGAAATCTGTAACCTTGCCAATCTTATTTGATCCAACTAAGGGTGCCGAAGGCTTGCGCGATGCATTAGATGAATTGTGTGCTAAGGCAGAAGAAGCAGCTCGTACAGATCAAAATGTATTGATTTTATCCGACCGTGGTGTCGATGAACATCATGCGCCAATCCCAGCATTGTTGGCTGTAGCTGCTGTTCACAATCACTTGATTAGCAAAGTATTGCGTACAGAAATTGGTCTCATCCTTGAATCTGGTGAACCTCGTGAAGTACATCACTTCTGTACATTAATCGGCTATGGTGTAACAGCTATCAACCCATACTTGGCGCTTGAAACTGTACGCGATTTACAAGCTCGTAAACGTCTTGGCGATATTACACCAGAACAGGCAGAAAAGAACTACATCAAGGCCGCTGTAGGTGGCATCATGAAAGTTATGTCCAAAATGGGTATTTCCACAGTTCGTTCCTACCACGGTGCACAAATCTTTGAAGCGTTGGGCTTGAATACTAACTTCATTAATAAGTTCTTCGTAAATACACCAACACGTATTGGCGGTATTGGTCTTGGTGGGGTAGCACATGAAGCATTAGCTCGTTTTGAACGTGCTTTCAAATCCGATGAAACAGTACTCGAACCAGGCGGTTGGTATGGTCCTGTAAAAGATGGGGAAGAGCATCTATTCAATCCTAAGACAATCGAACTTTTACAAGAATCTCTTATCAACGGCGACTACGCAAAATATAAAGAATACTCCAAAGCGATTCGCAATGATTACCACGTTACATTGCGTTCCTTGATGGAATTGAACTATCCTGTAGGTGGCGGTATTCCTATCGAAGAGGTTGAACCTGAAGAATCTATTGTAAAACGCTTTAAAGCTGGTGCTATGAGCTACGGTGCCATCAGTAAAGAGGCGCATGAAGCCATTGCCATTGCAATGAATCGTTTAGGCTCTACATCTAACTCTGGTGAAGGCGGCGAAGATGTAGATCGTTTTAAACCATTGCCAAACGGCGATAGTATGAATTCCGAAGTAAAACAAATTGCATCTGGTCGTTTTGGGGTAACTGCAAACTACCTCATTCATGCAAAAGAATTGCAAATTAAATGTGCTCAAGGCGCTAAGCCAGGTGAAGGTGGACAATTACCAGGCAAAAAAGTATATCCTGAAATTGCTAAGGCTCGCCACTCCACTCCAGGTGTTGAGCTCGTATCTCCACCACCGCATCATGATATTTACTCCATCGAAGACTTGGCAGAGTTGATTTATGATTTGAAATGCGTTAACAAAGATGCGCGTATTTCCGTTAAATTGACATCTGAAGCAGGCGTTGGCACGATTGCTGCTGGTGTAGCGAAAGCGAAAGCGGATAATATCTTGATTTCCGGGTATGATGGTGGTACAGGTGCGGCTGGTCGTACGTCTGTAAAACATGCAGGTGTGCCTTGGGAACTTGGTCTGTCTGAAACTCATCAAACCTTGATGCTCAACAGATTGCGTGACCGTGTTCAATTAGAAGTAGACTCCAAGCTGATGACTGGTTTCGATGTGGCTGTGGCAGCTATGCTCGGTGCTGAGCTATTCGGCTTTGGCACATTGCCTCTCGTAGCAGTAGGCTGTAAAATGGCTCGTGTATGTAATCTTAATACATGTCCTTATGGTGTAGCTACACAAGACGAAAAATTGCGTGCTCGTTTCACAGGTAAGCCTGAATATGTTGAAAATTTGATGATTTTCATTGCTCGTGAACTACGTGAAATCATGGCTCGTTTAGGTATTCGCTCCGTAGCTGAACTCGTTGGTCGTATCGATCTTGTGCGTCAAAAATCTCAAGATGATAACTTCAAATTGTCTCGCGTCGATCTTAAACGCATATTGTTCCGTCCATACATTGATTCCTCTGTGGGACATATGCACATGGTTGACCAAGATCACGAGTTGGAACGCACCTTGGATATGTCCAAACTTTTGCGTATGTGCCGTCCTGCTATTGAGGATCAAAAACCGATTCGCGCTAAATTGGCTATCACTAACATCAACCGCGTTGTAGGTACCTTGGTTGGTTCTGAGGTGACACGTCGTTATGGTGAAAGCGGCTTGCCAGACAATACAATCAAGTTGAATTTCGAAGGCTCTGCGGGTCAATCCTTCGGTGCTTTCATTCCTAAAGGCATGACACTAGAACTTGAAGGTGATGCGAATGATTACCTCGGTAAAGGCTTGTCCGGCGGTACCATCACTGTATATCCACCTAAGAAATCCATCTTTGAAGCTGATGAAAATATCCTTATCGGTAACGTTGCCTTCTATGGTGCAACCTCTGGTACATCCTACATCAACGGTGTGGCCGGTGAACGTTTCGCCGTTCGTAACAGCGGTATCACTGCCGTTGTGGAAGGCGTCGGCGACCATGGCTGTGAATACATGACTGGTGGCGAAGTACTCGTACTTGGTAAAATTGGCCGTAACTTTGGAGCAGGTATGTCCGGTGGTTATGCGTATATCCTCGATTGCGATGAACGCTATGTCAATACAGGTCTCGTAGAATTACGTACAGCCAATAATGATGACCTTAAACGCATTAAAGAACTGATAGAACAACATGTATTGCATACTAACTCCGCTAAAGGCCGTCATATTTTAGAAAACTGGAATAACTTTGTAAACAGATTTACAAAAGTTGTACCTGTAGCGTACGAAGAAATGCAAGCTGCTATTGAACGCTTCAAAGAACAAGGCTTGTCCTTAGAAGAAGCACAATTGGCTGCATTTAAAGAAAAATATGCAAAATAGAGTTATAAAACAATGATAATAAAAAACTCCCACTAGTTGATTAAAAACTAGTGGGAGTTTTTGTAATATAGTTTAAGTTATACTAGGAATTATTCAAAGTAGGAGCTGACTAAACGCCCATCTTGATCTTTAATATACCATGTTGAATTAACTTTTTCCATGGTTACATTACCCGTAAAAAACTGATGTTTTACTCTACCATTAATTGAATCTTTTGCATGTAACTGATATTCGTAAATTACTTGATTTGGATTAGCAGATAATACCCTTGTTGAAGTTAAGGTAACATTAAGGGTTGTATTATATCCATTTCTCCAAGTGTTGTAATAACCTACGCTAGCTTGTTGCTGCTCAGATAATAGTGCATAAGCTCCATTAAAGTTCTTTTGGTTTAATCTATCGTAATAAGATTGTAATGCATTTGTGCTTTGTTCGATATAATTATTTTCGGGTTGTACAGCAGGTTGAGGTGTTGAGGTGGACTGAGGACTACTACCTGATTGTGATACTGTTTTTGATGTATTTACTGTTGTAGTAGTCTGGGATGGTTTTGACTTTGTTGTATTGCTTGGGAATTTGTTGGAATCCATTGATACGAATGCAGCTACTATAATACCTATAAGAATAATGATTGTTAAAATAAATTTTGTTGCTGAACCTGAATCTGGGGATAATTGAATATCTTTTTCAGCACTTAGTTTAGGCGTTACAATCTCAAAAGATGTTGGATAGCCATATCTATTAGGTGTAATATCGCCTTTTTTTAGAAGTAGATAAAGTGAATAAAGTACATTGATATAAGGAATGAATAAAATTATTGATGTCCAACCAGGGTTGTTTAAGTCGTGAGCTCTTCGTGTGGAGATGGCAAGTGTTGGTAAAAAAAATACTACGTTAAATAAGACTATACCATAAAAGACATATTCAGGCTTTTTACTTATATATGTAATTAATAAACCGATAGCTATTACTAAAACAAGTAGCAGCGTTTCTATTAATATATAACGACAATATTCACCTCTACTTGCTCGTCCATTAAACTCAGCGTATTTTTGAGTAAATGAAAACTTAAAGTTATCTATTTCACTAAGCATATATGGATCTAAATCGTATGTACTTAAAGGGATAGCGTTATTAGAGTTCGTTGTTTCTAAATTAATTTTGGGACTACTAGAGGATTCAGTTGTTAGTGGGTTTTTAGTAGAGGTATCCTCAACTACTTCAGAATTTATTGTTGTAGAAGTACCACAATGCGGACAGAAATTATTTTCAATAGGCATTGGCTTATTACATTTGGAGCATATTTTTTCGTTTAGGGGTTCTTGTTTCAAACCACAATTTCCACAGAAAACTGTTTTGTCATTCAATAATGCATCACAATTAGGACAACGTCTCATAATGTTTATATCCTTTCGGTAAATAGTATTGGATATAGGAGTATAAAATCATATTTTTATTATACTTAAATATTGTTAAAAATGAAAGATTGGTGAAGTTCTTTCGAAGCTTAAGCATTTTGACTATAGAGGCTTTTTCATGTATAATATTTGTATTGCAATATTGGATCATGGCAGTTCTCGGGCCTGTGCAATGGGGGCCTGTGAATCGTGTCAGGACTGAGAGGTAGCAGCACTAAGCGGTAACCTTCATGTGCCACGGGGACCCCGGGGGCTGTCGTGATCGAATATTGCAAGGCGGCCTGTGGGGCCGCTTTTTTTATGTCTAATTGATAGGCTCAAATGACTAGTGTAAATTACTGATAAAACTCTATAAAATGAGTCAGATTTTCTTGAATATGGTATAATAAAGTATTGTAAGTTTCGGAAAAAGGGGGTGTTCCAATGGCATATATTGCGCTATATCGTAAGTATCGTCCGCAGACATTTACCGATGTAGTTGGTCAGCATCAGGTGTCTGATACATTGATGCGCGCTATCCGGGAGGATAAGGTAGCTCACGCTTATTTATTTGCCGGTCCGCGGGGGACTGGTAAGACGAGCATGGCGAAGATTTTTGCGCGTGCTATCAACTGCGAACATGGTCCAACGGATCACCCTTGTAATGAGTGTAGTGCTTGTAAATCGATTTTGAGCGGCCAGTCCATGGACGTTCTTGAAATCGACGCCGCATCAAATCGCGGTATCGATGAGGTTCGTGCTCTTCGTGAAAGCGTCAAATTTATGCCTGTTGAGGGGCGTAAAAAGGTGTTCATCATCGATGAAGCCCACATGCTCACTACAGAGGCGTGGAATGCACTTTTAAAAACTATTGAAGAGCCACCGGCTCATGTGATGTTTATCTTTGCCACTACAGAAATTGAAAAATTGCCTGTTACTATCGTGTCTCGTTGTCAGCGGTACACTTTTAGACGCATTACATCTGATGATATCGCACAACGCTTATCTTACGTAGCAGAAAAAGAAGGCTTTAGCCTTGATTCTGCGGCAGCGCAGCTCATTGCTGTTCATGCAGATGGTGGCTTGCGTGATGCCTTGAGTATTTTAGACCAATGTGCAGGTATGGCAACGGGCTCTATTACACCGCAAGTGGTGGAAGAATTAATCGGTCTCGTAAGTAAGGAATGGATTATTCACTTCCTAGATGCTTTGCGCAACGGAGATGGTCCTAAAGTATTATCCTACGTTCACGATGCCTTGGCAGAAGGTCGTGATGCGACGCAAATTATGGAAGCCCTCATTCAACATGTGCGTGCCTTGCTCGTTGGTAAGGTGGCTCCTGATGCGGATGAGCTCAAGGTATACGATGCCTTTAAGGATGAGTTCCTAGCTCAGGCCAATAGCGTTGATTTCAATGAACTTAACCAATATGTGCGCAGTGCTCAATCCATCATGAATGATGCGAAACAAGTGGACAATCCAAGAACTATCATCGAAATGGGTCTACTCGTGCTTTGTGCTAAATTAGGCTCTGTTGATGAAAGTTTGGAAGACCGCGTATATGCATTAGAGTCTTCAGAACGCTCTGAGCGTAACGATTTATTGAACCGCATGGCACAATTGGAACAACGAGGCCCAGCGGCTCCTGCACCAGCTTATGGTGCTAATGCATTTGGTCCACCTAGTGGCTATGCGAACAGCTTTGTTCCTGTAGATAATGCTGCTGTACAGAATACTTCCATGAGTAGTATTCAAAATACTGCTGTTGGCACTGTGCCACCTCCAAGCAGCGTAGGCATGACACCACCGCCTGCGAATGTGGGGATGACACCGCCTCCTATGAATGGGGTAGGTATGACGCCTCCACCGATGGGAGCACCAGGTAGTACACCTCCTCCGATGAATGGAGTGGGCATGGCTCCGCCACCAATGGGCGGGGTTGGCATGGCGCCACCGCCAAATAATGGGGACACGGATTCCCGAAAACCTACAAGAAACCAAGCTAAAGGTCGTGCTAAAAAAGGTGTTAGTACACAGGCCATCATTAGTGAACAAATCTTGTCTGCTCAAGAGTATCGCAATGTACAATCCAATGTCATTAAATACTTGAAGGATAGTAATCGCAATATGACTTCTACCGTTATCGGTCAAGGTCAGCTAGTGTATGTAGACCAAAGCAAGGCGGTCATGGCCTTTAAAAATACATTACATCTCAATGTAATGACCAATGAAGTGAACTTGGCGGAAGCGGTTGATGCTTTCACCTATACACTGGGCTATGCAGTACACGTAGAAATCGTGGATGCCCTCACGCAAGTTTATAAAGACTATAAAAAGGCTGCTGGTAGCACCACACAACGCCAAGTAAAAGCACCCCAACGACCACAAGAACCGATGGTTGACGTAAAGACGACCTCTGGTGGGCAACCGACACAAATGGATTTAACCAATGATCCTCAAGAGAGTAAGCCTGATTCTGCAGCCGTGGACGCGGCTAAGGCTGCGGCTATGGCATTCTTAGCCAAGAAAACCGGCGGTGCTGTTGCAAATACAGCAGTTAGTGATAGTGCGAATACGACTACAATAACTGCATCAGAAACTGCAGTAGGAGCTGATGTAGAAACAGAGCCAGCATTCGGTGGTGATGTGCCGATTACAACTTTTGATGGCAGTCCATCTAATCAGGTCCCCGATGGTGAGATTCCTATTGAGTCTCTAGCGGGTTCTATTGAAGGGGATGATATTCCAGTTCATTCCTTTGATGATGTGCCTATAGATGATATGGAGGATTCTTATGTATCATCCTTAGATGATATGCCGCCACATCCATTAGATAGTGTGACTGTTATCAGCGAGGATGGTGAAGTGTTAGAGCGCCCTATGGATAGCGGTGCACATATCGAGGTTGAAGCTGTCCCAAAGTCTGATGGGGGTGAACCTCATGAGGAAACCCTGCATCAAAGTGATGACAAAGTTATGCTTTCATCAGCACCTATTGAAGTAGAGGCTATTGATAGTGTTACGGTGGCTCGAGAATACGCCTGGGATCCAGAGCATATGACAGAAGAGGAACGAAACAATCCTCTCTTGGCGGAAACATTAGAAAAATTATCTGAAGACCATGACATCATAGTCGAGGTTATCGAAGAATAGATAAAAAAGTAATTGTTATATAATAACCTTTGGCCTTAGGGCTATTAGGTGACACATATGTTATAAATCTATGTCATATATTGTTAATGATGTGGACTTAGAATGTTAGTATAGGACGATGTCTTAAAAGGAGGAAATACAATGTTTGGTAAAGGTATGGGCAACATGGCTGGCATGATGAAAAAAGTTCAAAAGATGCAAGAAGACATGAAGAAAATGCAAGAAGAGTTAAAAACTCGTACTGTAGAAGCTTCCGTAGGTGGCGGTGCTGTAACCGTTGTGATGAACGGTGAAAAAATCATCGAATCCTTGAAATTGAATCCTACAGCTGTTGATCCTGAAGATGTGGAAATGTTAGAGGATCTAGTAATGGCTGCGGTAAACGAAGCTAGCAAAAAAGTAGACGACCTCTTGGCTCAAGAAATGGGCAAAGTGACTGGTGGTCTAAACTTGCCAACAGGTTTATTCTAAATGACAAACGCTTTAGAACGGCTCGTAGAACAGCTGCGCCGCTTGCCTGGCATCGGCTCCAAGTCGGCTAGACGCTTGGCTTATCATTTGGTAGAAATGCCGAAGGAAGAGGTAGACCGCCTCGTGGAAACCATCGTAGAAGCGAAGGGGGCTACGCGTCACTGTTCTATTTGCTTTAACTTATCAGCTCAAGATCCTTGCGAATTCTGTAGCAATCCAAATCGCGACCAAACGACGATTATGGTCGTTGAAACATCTCGTGATGTGATTGCTATCGAGCGCAGTGGTGATTATAAGGGCTTGTATCATGTATTGGAAGGTGCTTTGTCCCCTATGGAGGGCATTGGTGCTGACGATATTCGCGTAAAAGAGTTGATTGCACGCCTTCGTGATGGTGTTGTACAAGAGGTTATCCTCGCGACAGACCCAGATGTCGAAGGGGAAGCAACAGCTCTGTATTTGGCGAGATTATTAAGTCCAAGTGGCATCAAGGTAACGCGCATTGCCCGCGGTGTTCCTGTGGGTGGCGATATCGAATATGCCGATGAATTAACGCTAGGCGGTGCCGTAGTGAACCGTCAAGAAATGAAAGGATAGTAGTATGGGAGCTTTATTAGCATCACCGATTATATCGGCGGTTATTTCTATTGCTGTAGCCTACATTGCTTTCAAAGTAGCATTTTTCACCATTAAACGGGTGGCTATGAATGTTGTGATTGGTGGGTTAACCTACTGGGTATGCGTTCATATACTTAATATTCCAATGGATATTGGGGTGGGTATTTGGGCATTAACAGCAATTTTAGGCCCTATTCCTATGGTCTTAGCTGCTATATATTACGGCATTAAATAACAGGAGGTTTTTATGCTTATCAATCGTGAACAACAACGCGTTATTGATGAAGTGGAACAGAATATCCTCTTGTTAGCGTCCGCTGGGACGGGAAAAACGAATACACTTGCTTATCGGGTGGCTCATCTCATCGAGGGTGGCTATGCGAAAGCGGAGAATATCTTGTGCATGACCTTTACGAACAAGGCCGCAAACGAGATGAAAGGCCGCATTCAATCGCTCGTGGGCAGTCCTGCAAAGGCTGTGGAGGTTAGTACATTCCACAGCTTTTGCTTTTTCATTCTCCAACAAGAGGGAAAGCGCAACGAAACCTTGTACACGGACGTGACCATCTTTGACGAAGAAGACTGCAAGGAACTCTCTGAACCGTACCGTCCTGGTAAATTGCGAGAAATGTCCTTTGCTAATGTTATCTCCATGGTGAAAGAATATCGTTCCTTATATGGCTTTTATTCTGATGATCTTGTAGGGGATTACAATCGGACAATCGAACGCTTACAGAAGGAACAGCGCGAAGCCATTGAGCAGCTCTTCTCTAGCTTTGGTAATGTCCTCTACAGTGAACTCCATGATTTCTTGAACCATGGTCACGAATGGATTGCTGCGTATGATGAAAGCTTAGCTTCCGTGCACGGCCTAGATTTTACAGACCTCATCTGCGGTGTTCATCGCCTATTCCAAGACCCTGTAGTTCGCGAGCGCTGGCGCAGTCGTTACAGCTATATCTCTGTAGATGAAATGCAAGATACAGGCGTACTGGAGTACAAGGTTCTAGAAATGCTGTGGGAAGGTAATCACGTGCTACTATGTGGCGACTATTTCCAAACGATTTACGAATGGCGTGGTTCTGATCCGTTCCGCTTGCTCAAGCAATTTGATGCGGATTTCAAGCCTTTAAAAATTATCTTCTACGAAAACTATCGTTCTAATTGGACACTCTTTACGATGGCTTTCAAAACCTTACAAAATATGTTCCCTGAACTGGTTGGGTCTATCTACACTGAATTGCCTCGTGCCAATAGTGAAAGCAAGGGTAAGCCTGTTCTCATTAAAGGTTGTAAAAATAGCTACCTTGAGGGCCGCTATATCTACGAAGCTATCTGCGCCTTACCGAAGGATGCTAATATCGGCGTTCTCGTGAGGGATAATAAAAAGGCACAGCAGCTAAGTGATTCTTTTGAACGTCTTAACGGCGAACGACCTGAAGAGGAACGTCGTCACTTCATGATTATCGACGAGTTTAAATTCTTTAGACGTCAAGAAATTAAAGATGTTATGGCCTACTTCAAACTGCTCATGAATCCAAACGATTCTGTCAGTGCGAAGCGCATTATCAAGCGATATGTTGCTGGTATTGGTGACGCTCGTATCGCTGCGATTGAAAGCCCAGAGACGCGCCAAGTAGGTTTAAAATTGACAGATTTTATGGATATGCCTATCTTTGAGGCGGAACCTTATGCAAAGCTTGTCAGTGGCTTAGAGCAGAACGAAGTAGTTGTTTATGACGTGGAGAGCACCGGTACAGATACGTCTCAAGACCGCATCATTCAAATTGCAGCTATCCGCATCGATGAAAATGGACAGGTCTTAGAGGCCTTTGAACGCTTTATCAATCCAGTTGTACCTGTTGGTCAATCCGAAGAGGTACACGGCTTCTCCGATGCATATTTACAAGAACACGGCGAAGATCCTGCTACAGTACTTAGAGCGTTTAAGGAGTTTTCTAAGGATGCTATTATCGTAGGTCACAATGTAAACTATGATGTGACCATCTTTACGAATGAATTGGCGCGTCATAACTTAGGCAATCCTGAGTTCAAGGCTATTTACGATACACTCGATATCTACCGTCGTTTCTATCCTAATTTGCCAAATCATAAATTGGGCTTCCTAGCATCTAAGTTCCCTATACATCATGAGCCAACACATAATGCAATGGATGATATCTTGGCTACTGCACAGCTTTTAATTTATGCGGTGAAAGAAAAAATCGTACCGACCACAACGGGTCGTATGGTAGCTATAAATAAATATAAAGCAGCTTTCACGGATATCGCCTCTCAAATGGCGACCTTGCGTAGAAAAGCCTATACGGAGATGCCAACGAAATTATTGGCGTATATCATGAATCAAATGGGGGTTTTAGAGTACTATAAATCTCATGGGGAAGCGGCTAAAGTAGAGCATATACGCGATTTGTATCGCATCATGGAAAAACTAGATGCGGCTTATGAAGGGCCTGCTGGTTTGGCTCGATTAAACCAAATCTTACAGATGGCGGCCCTTACGGCGGGTGAACCAGCACAACAGGTGAGAAACGAAGATCGCATTCCTATCATTACCATTCACCAAGCGAAGGGTAGCGAGTTTGACCATGTATTCTTAGCTGGGCTAAATGAAGGAACTTTCCCGAGTCCCTTTGCTATTGCAGAAGGTCGTGAAGACGAGGAAAAGCGTTTGTTCTATGTGGCCATCACGCGACCTAAACAAGAATTGACCATTACCTTTGAACAGACGAATATACGAGGTAGGGCAGTTCAACCAAGTTCGCTACTTAACTATATGCCACGAGATCCTGAACTCGTAGAAAGGAGATACTAATGGCGCGAAAAACACATCGCCCCGATGATATTCTGTGGACCGTGACAGCTGTAGATATAGAAGCTGCACTTAGCAAGAAAAATGCAAGACAAAAGCTAGTAGGTAATGGTCAAGATATATCAAGTAAAAATCGAGATATATCGAGTAGCAATCAAGACATATCAAGTCGCGATTCTGAGCATATTGGAGAAATATGCGATATTTCACTTGGTGGAGTGTTAGATACTAGATATCCTCGAAAGTCCTTAGTTAAGCTCTTTGAAGAGAAATTAATCCACATTAATGGTCATAAGGCTGCGCCAAAGAATGCAATCTCTGAAGGTGACGAGATTTGGATTGCTATGGCCAAGGAAAAAATAGATCATGACCCTATCAAAATGGACTTACACATTCTATATGAAGATAATGATCTCCTTATTATGGATAAGCCAAGTGGTGTGACGGTAAACTCTAAAGACCAAGTATCCCTTGCCAATGGGGTGGCGCACTATTTTAAAGAACATGGTATCAAGCGAAAGGTACGTTTCTTGAACCGTCTCGATAGAGATACGACAGGTTGCATTGTCATTGCAAAAAGTGGTTTAGCACAAAGTATTTATCAACAGCAAATGGATGATAATACCTTTGAAAAGTGGTATATGGCGACTGTGGAAGGCATTGTAGAAGCCGATGAGGATTCTTTAGTATTCCCTATGGAACGCAGTGCTGATGGGATTCATTACGAAGTGAATCCTAAGGGAAAAGAGACTCGTACAGATTTTTCCGTCCTATGTAGACATTCTTCAGAGATTGTGGATAACTCTGTGAATAAGTCTAAAAATTCTGTGGATATAGCACCAAAAAATGTGGATATAAACTTGGGAGATGTTGATAAAAGTAATCAAAATGTGGACAAAACTGTGTATAAGTCCAATAAATGTGGATATTCTGAGGTTTTAGTTCGTTTGTACACAGGGAAAACACATCAAATTCGAGTAGCTTTCAGCCATATAGGGCACCCTCTTGTAGGAGATACCTTATACGGTGCACAACCTACGGAACAGCCATTTCAATTACGCGCTCAAAAGGTAGTATTTACACACATGCGCACAGGAGAGCGTATTACGGTTACGGCATAATCTGATCTGGTTAACTCGTTACGTAATGCGAAATACTAGTTTGTTAATAATAGGTTTGTACTATACATTGTGAAGTCACAATACATCAAATACTCTAATTGAGAAATGAGAATTATTGATAACTCAGATAAATCAATAAGTTTAAAAATATTTTTCAAGAAAAATAATGACAAATGATAATCGATAAGCTATAATAGGATTATAAGTAAATCGATATAGTTCAATTTAAAAACTATAAATCAGAATGTAAGAGGTGTAGTATGATTTTACAAGATAATAGTGCAGCACGTAATCGGGGGATTACGCTTGCCAGTATAAAAGGCATTATAGGTAATGTCGTTCTCGTTATTTTTAAAATGATTGTGGGCCTTGCGTCTAATTCCATCGCCATCATCCTTGATGCGGTAAATAACTTAACAGATGTATTGTCCTCTGTATTAACTATTGTGGGTACGAAATTAGCCGCCAAAGGGGCTGATAAGGAGCATCCATTTGGACACGGTCGTATAGAATATATGACTACCATGGCTATAGCTTTCATCATTCTCGGTGCAGGTATTGGATCCCTTAAGGAATCTGTGGATAAAATTATCCACCCTGAGGTATCTACATTTGATATTCCAGGTCTTGTTATCATCGCTGTTGCCATCGTTGTGAAAGTAGTGATGGGTCGTTATATCAAGGCACAAGGTGAGAAATATAAATCCGATGCGCTCGTAGCATCTGGTATAGATGCCCTTTTTGATGCAGTGATTACCTTTGCTACATTGGTATCTGCAGGCTTAGTATTTTTCTTTAACTTTGATATTCAAGGTTATGTGGGCGCTGTTATTTCTGTTTTGATTTTAAAAGCAGCGTATGATATTTTACGTGAAATGTATAACCATTTGCTCGGTGTTCGAGCAGATGATAATTTAATCCGTAATATTAAAGAAACTATCGCACAGCATCCGAATGTGGGTGGTGTATATGACTTGGTATTAAATAGTTATGGGCCAGGAGAAACAATTGGTTCCGTTCATATTTCTGTACCAGATTTTATGGCACCCGTTCCATGGAAAGGGTCAGAGGACGGGAAAGGGGCTTGTCATAGCCAATGACAAGGTCTTCTGTCTGGAAAATATATCTGCCGGAAGCACGGGCTTCTTTGAAATTGAATTCCGGCTTGGGTTTTTCCTTTGCCAGCTCGATGACATCCATTTTATCCAGCTTTTTCTGGCGGGACATAGCCATGTTACGGGTGGAAACTCTTGCCTTGTTGCGGGCCACGAAGTCCTCCAGCTCGGCAATTTCCTGCTGCTGGCGCTTATAAGCCGCCTCCAGCTGTGCCTTCTTAACGGCGTAAACCTCCTGGAAATGGTCATAATCTCCCACATAGCGGTCCAGCTTCTGGTTCTCCATGTGGTAAATCAGGTTGATGACGCTGTTTAAGAATGGAATATCATGGGAGATCAGAATAAAGGCATTCTCATACTCCTGCAGATAACGCTTCAGCCATTCAATATGCTGCTCATCCAGATAGTTGGTCGGCTCATCCAAAAGCAGGATGTCTGGCTTTTCCAGAAGCAGCTTTCCCAGAAGCACCTTGGTACGCTGGCCGCCGGAAAGCTCGGAAACATCCTTATCCATGCCAATCTCCTGCAGGCCCAGCGCGCGGCCTACCTCTTCTACCTTGCTGTCAATGATATAAAAGTCATGGGCCATCAGAAGGTCCTGAATCGTGCCCAGCTCCTCCATCATGGCATTCATCTCGTCCTCGGATGCCTCGCCCATCTTATCGCAGATGGCGTTCATCTGCTCTTCCATCTCAAACAGATACGCGAACGCACTCTTTAGCACATCGCAGATGGTCATTCCCTTTTCCAG
>OGEZ01000840.1_pt1 | contig 20204 bp, 21 predicted proteins | sample 1570831 | NCBI WGS metagenome assembly OGEZ01 (sample SAMEA2582059, study PRJEB24529) | metagenome | biome: Human gut stool | place: China | collected 2011
AAATAAGTAGGTCACAAACTAAAATAGCCAACAGCACAGCATTTTTTCTAAAAAGTTGGTCACAGTTTTTCCAAAAAGTTTCAAAAGAAATATTGGCTTCTATCTTACGAACAAGCTTCACATGATAAATAATCTCAACCAGGGATGCCACAGCTACCTGTGTAGCTACTTGCAGTACATGCAACTTTGACTAGGGGTAGGGCAATTTTTTGTTATCTTATTTAACTTTGATCTTCATTTGTCCATTAAGTTGTTGACTGGCAAGAGCATTACCATCATCTGTCTTAATGTGAAACATTGGGTAGCGCTCGTAGTTGACGTTGTTGATTGCAGCCCAAACATTAAAAGCCTCATACTCTTTCGTCAACATACCATCAGCAAAATTCTGTAAGTCAGCTTTACTATACGTTTTATATTCGTTAGGCACAGTCATGTATAAGATAGTACCTCGATTATAAAAACTATATGTACTAATATCTAAGGCTTTTTCTGTCAAGTCTTTTTTGAAATAATCGATAAAACTGCCCATTTGGTCTTCGGTAATATCTTTCAGCTTATCTTCAGAAGAACTTGATTCTGAACTTGACTCTTTTGAAACTTTTTCCTCACTCTTTGAGCTTGACGGTTTAGCGCTGCTAGACGGCTTGCTAGTTTTAGTTTTAGAAGAAGTTGTGGTGGAAGTTTGAACTGTCTTAACTGGTTCCGTCTCCGTTTTAGGAGCAAGCCCAGTTACTTCCAAAGCTTTTCCAAATAAACCGAGACAGACAAGTACAATAGCCCACTTTTGCCAACGTTTTAGGTTTTTCCATCTACTCAACATTTTAGATCTCCTTAAATTGTTGACTTTTTCCAAATACTCATTTTTTACAAACGTCTCATCAAAAGTAGATGCCAAATCATCCTTTTGCATATTGAAATCACTTGACATTCTAGCATTTTTCATAGTGTTATTCAATAGAGGTAAAATACTTATAAAATAAAAAAACACCTTACTGGTGCTAATTTCTAGCCTGCTAAACTCGTAAATAATGGTAAAAACTTTTATACATTAAGTCTAGCGACAATGTGTGCTGAGTTTTTTGTTTTATCTTCTAGGTTCATTAAGGTGCCAATTATCAGGAAATCCTAAAGCTCTATTTATGAGATTTATGTCAACAGAGTTTATTTTTCTCTCAAGCTTTTGAACTTTCTTTCTGATAGTATTCCATAGACGGTTAAATTCTTCAGCACTAATGAAACATTGTAAACTGACAACCGTTGAATAGACCGACTTTCTAGCATCATCATCTAGTAAATCGAATTCCCTATGAATAAAATCGAAACAGACGCTATTTGCTGTGCATGTATAATTCAATAGACGGTTGTTATGAGCACACACATTCCTTGTTTGGTTAATATTTTTCAAAAAAGATAACATGGTTTCTGGCGCAAAAACACCCGTAAAGCTTGGATTGCTCGTTTTGATAAAACTAACCATATCTTTTGCGATATTATTTTGCAGCCTTGTTGGTAAATTAGAAATAAATCTTCGAGTAAGACCGAATTCTAGATAGTCGGTCAATACCCAAATTGGAACATCACCGTGGTTATGAAAGTAATGATAAATCGAAGTTTCACACTTATTTTTCTTATTTTTTATAATTTTTGAAAATTTGGATATAATGTCTCCAACTTCAAGGATTTTGTTGTTATCATAACTTTGTGTATCAAGATAAGCATATTTTTTATTTTCGTAAGCTTCTGCAAATCGGTGAGCTACAATCGATTTGATATGGTGCTCTGCTTCCAGTATAGATTGTAAAACGGCTCTTTTAATATCCTTATCAAAAGTATATAGTGAAGCTACTTCGTCGAAAGTAACCCCATCGATATAATCATCGGTGCCGTTCTGTTGAAAAAATTTGCTATAGCCGTTGATGATATTATAATAGTTATTACTTAGTAGATATTTTCTAGTTCGTTCTCTATTTGTAATGATAAGCCCTCTATCTGTTAGGATATCTAATTGTTCATCTAAATTTTTAAATGGTTTCAAAAAAAGTCTCCTCCAAAGTAAATGGAGAAGACTTCTTCCGCATCAGACCCCGTAGAGTTACTGACACTTTTCTCTTCAAGTATCTCCATTCTATCGTTTATTTTACTAGGTGTCAATTATTTTTGTTAAAAAAATAATACTTTTATTCAAAAAAAGAAGGTAGCTTTATTAAGTAGTCTTCCAGTGATTATTGAAGACTATATTCCGCTTAAACTATAATTTAGTTACAAAAATGTATGGTGTTATATTCAATAATAAATACATTGTATCTATTCTCTTTTTTTAAGTCAATAAGAAGAATACAACGTTTTACCATTATTCAATCAAAAAACACCATGCTGGTGCTAATTCCTTGCCTGCTGAACTCGTAAATACCAGGTATTTTTTTGCTTTCCCTTTTACTAACTTTTGGGGTGCAGTTCACTTAAGGGGTGTTAATTACTTAAATAGTCCACAAAATCTCTTTGCTATCACTCTAATAAAACCTATGAAAAATGGGTTGTTATCCTCAATAGAAACGCCTTCTTCGATATGGTTCTTTCTATCAAAAATATAGACCTTGTACTCCCTAGCGTATCGAGAAAATAGTGAGTAAATAGTGAGGTTGGACATATCACCTAATCGTTGCAAACTTAACCCCGTAATGATAATGAGAGTTTTGTTCCCCTTACCAAAAGTGATATAGTCAAGGCCCTGGTCTGATAAATGATTTCTTTGAATGCTAAACATTACCTTCACTCTTTCATTGCATTATCTAAGTACTATCGTGATTCCGGTGCATCATTTGACGCCAAAATGATAGTAGTCACCAAGACAACAAAGAAAACTTGCCAAATCATAAAGGACACGAAATCCCCACCTTTGAAAATGATGTGGTAAAAAACTAAAAAAAAGAAGAGCACAGCATTTTTTCTAAAAAGTTGGTCGCAATTTTTCCAAAAAGTTTCAAAAGAAATATCGGCTCCTATCTTACGAACAAGCCTCACATGATAAATAATTTCAAGCAGGGATGCCACACCTACTGTAAATATAAGCTCGGACAATGATACATTCATTTGAAGACCAAAATAAAAGACGACAAGCTGCGAGAAAATAATTGCTGTGAAAACACGAATATGATTGGCCACGATAAAACCTCCTAATGGCAAGCATTATAGATACTCATTACTCCCCTTAATATTTCTACTCATTATAGCATAAAATAAGACCAAAATTAGAAAAAAATCATCCTTTGCGAGAACTCGCCCATCAACTAGCAAAAAAAATGATTCACTTCTTGTCTCAGACCACAAAAAAAGAGCCAACCAAATCATGGTGCGACTCCTCTTTGTTTATGCTAAATAATCTATTTATGCCAATTCATCAATTGATGTATATTCTCTGTTTAGACCTTTTGCAACCGGTTTGCTAGTAATATGACCTTGGTAGGTTGTAACCCCTTGACGAAGACCTTCGTCGTCGTTAATGGCTTTTCTGAATCCTTTTCCTGCAAGGGCTTCGATATAAGGCAAAGTGACATTGGTAAGGGCAATGGTTGATGTACGTGCCACAGCTCCTGGGATATTTGCAACGGCATAGTGAAGGACACCATGTGTTTCATAAACGGGCTCATCGTGAGTGGTCACGCGATCCGCAGTTTCAACAACCCCACCTTGGTCAACGGCAACGTCAACAATAACAGAACCTGGACGCATTTGTTTAACCATATCGTTAGTAACAAGTTTCGGTGCTTTAGCACCTGGGATAAGAACAGCACCGATAACCACATCAGCATCACGAACACTCGCTTCAATATTGAGCGGATTTGACATAAGTGTTTGAATTTGGCTACCAAAGACTTCCTCAAGGACAGACAAACGTTTGGCACTGATATCAAGAATAGTCACTTGAGCCCCAAGTCCAAGTGCGATACGGGCCGCATGTGTCCCTACGACACCACCACCGATAATAGTCACTTTCCCTTTAGGAACACCAGGTACCCCACCTAGGAGAACGCCAGAGCCACCCTCTTGTTTGGTCAAGAAGTGAGCACCGATTTGAACGGCCATACGTCCTGCAACTTCACTCATTGGAACCAAAAGTGGTAGGTGACCTTCTTGACCACGTACTGTTTCATAGGCCACACCTGTTGTCTTAGCATTGACCATAGCATCTGCCAATTCTGGAGCTGCTGCCATGTGCAAGTAGGTAAAGAGTAAAAGATCCTCACGAAGGAAGCCATATTCTGCTGCAAGAGGTTCTTTCACCTTAACCACAAGCTCAGCTGCCCAGGCTTCTGCAGCAGTTGCAACGATTTTAGCACCTTGATTGGCATAATCTGCATCCGCAAAACCAGAGCCAAGGCCTGCATTTGTTTCGATTAACACGACATGTCCCCTAGCTACAAGACTTTGCACACCAGCAGGCGTTAGAGCCACACGGTTCTCGTTATTTTTGATTTCTTTTGGAATACCAATTAACATACGTTTCTCCTTATTCGGAAGTTATAAGGTCAACCATCAAAAAGATGACTTGACCACTCCCTATCTATTTTTGAAATGATAACGCTTTCATTTTATCTAAAAAACTCAAAAATAGCAAGTGAAAAATCTTCCCTCCCTTTTTAAGGCCTGAAATCTTGCTTCTAAAATACGACAAAAGAACCCAACCAATCGGTTGGGTTCTTAAGTGTAAACTAAATGATCAAAAGATTTTTTCTCCTTAAGCACGTCCTCCTTTTCAATATCAAAAGTAGTACCAATTTAAAGTCCTTAAGCTTTATTAAAAACTCTTAACAGAATAATCAAAGAGTCCTTGGTCTTTTAAGGGCTTATGTCCCAAGAGAAACTCAGGATGCCACTGAACACCTATAAATGGGGCGTCAGTGAAGCTCTTAACTTCCTGACAGGGTTTTCATTACTGGTAATACCGATTAAGGGAATGGTCATTTGCCTTTCTCCTTAAAATAGTCAAGTAGAAAAAGGGCGTTTTCCACATAGTAATTCACAGCTACCGGCAAGGCCTCATCTTTCACAAGGAAATCATCATGATGCCAGTCTGGGGCATCCTCCTCACCATTAGAGCCGATAAAGGCAAAGACTCCTGGTACTTCCTTTTGATAAGCCGCAAAGTCTTCTCCACCTGTTGATGGCAGCGTTTCAATCACTTCTGCGAAGGCTTTAGAATTTTCAAAGATGAGTGATGTGAGAGTATGGTCATTGTAGGTCACGTAAGGTGAATTGCCCCAAGTAATGTCAACTTGAGCACCAAACTGGTCAGCTGTCGCCTGAACAACTTTTTCAAAGCGGGCAATGACATCTTCCCGAACCTTAGGCTCAAAGGTACGAATCGTTCCTTCGAAAAAGCCTGCTGCCGGAAGAACATTCCAGGTATTTCCAACTTCGATATGAGTGACTGACAATACAGCTGATTCAAAGGGCGATACCGTCCGAGCCACAATTTGCTGTAAATTATTAATGATAGTCGTAGTAACCAAGACTGTATCCACACCCAAATCAGGACGGGCCGCATGGGACGAAACACCCTTGACATCAACCCTAAACTGCTCCACGCCTGCCATAATAGCACCTGAACGAAGACCAATCTGACCAGGTTTCAAGTGAGGATTATTGTGATAACCGATGATAGCTGATACACCCTCAATACCGCCCGCTTCAATGACCTGGTAGGCCCCTTGGAAATTTTCCTCAGCCGGTTGGAAAATAAGTCGAACGGTCCCCTTAAGCTCGGCTTCTCTTTCTTTTAAAAGCTGAGCAGCTCCAAGCAGAGAGGTCTGGTGAAAATCATGACCACAAGCATGCATGGCACCATTGTCGCTGGCATAAGGAAGTCCTGTCTTTTCCTTAATCGGTAGGGCATCAATATCAGCACGCAAGGCAATAATAGGATGACCTGACCCAATCTCAGCGATGAGTCCTGTCTTCAAGGGATAATTTAAAGGCTCAATACCTAGATTTTTCAAATAAGCTTTCAAAAAGACTGTCGTCTCATGCTCCTCCTCAGAAACCTCTGGATGTTGGTGAATCTGATGACGCGTCTTTGCTAAATGATCGTAAAATGCTTCTGTCATAATGAACCTCCCTCTCTGATTAGACTTGGTCATTGCTCCTGACTTACTTCAGTTCTCAATCGAATTGATACCATCATACCACCAGAAACAAGGCTTGAGAAATTATAAAAACTTATGGAATGTCATAAGTTTTACTTATACCCCTAGAAAAGGCCGCCATTATGAGCCTTACAGTATTAAGTCTCATGATAGAGGGAACCTATCATGAGATTGAAAGTTCCTATCGCACTTTAAGCCACATAGGGCTGCTAGCCAAGATAAGTACGTAAGATTGCTTTTTCCGCTTCCGTTAACGCTCGGTAGGATCCTACTGCTAACCCTTCATCAAGCTTAAACTCTCCAAAAGAAATACGCTTAAGATAGGTCACCTTGACGCCATAAGCCAAAAACATCTTTTTCACTTGATGAAACTTGCCTTCAGAAATCGTAATTCGAGCACAGTTCTTGTCACTTGCAGAACTTAGAATTTCCAGCTGAGCTGATTGACAAATAGTACCATCTTCAAAAACAACACCGGATTCAAAAAATACAGGTGCATCAGGCCCAAGAACATCATTGACCTCGACATAATAAGTCTTAGCCACATGATAACGTGGGTGAAGCATGGAAAAACCCAAAGGACCATTGTTGGTAATCAGCACCAGGCCTTCCGTATCTCTATCCAAACGCCCCACAGGATAAAGGCCCTCTCGCTGATCCTCAGGCCTAATCAAATCAATGACTGTTTGGTGTTCCTTGTCCTTTCGAGCTGACACCACCCCTGACGGCTTATTCATAAGGTAGTAGACTTCTGGCGAATGCTCCAGTTCCTTACCAGAAACCGTGATGGTTTGAAGACTAGCATCCACATTAAGATTATCTCGATCCGCCAAGACACCATCCACATATACCTGCCTACTACGAATGAGCTTCTTGACCTGATTGCGAGAACCATAGCCCGCCTGTCCTAATAATTTATCTAAACGCATAGCCCTATTGTACCATGGATAAGTCTGGTCTAGTAGACTAAAAAAGCCTACCTAAAAGGTAGGCTCATATTACTAACAATTACACATTCACATGGAAGACTTGCCCAACTACATAGGTCACGAGCATGGTCAATAGTCCTACTGTCAAGTTACGCAACATCGCTTGTTTAACGGGCGCTTTTCCAAGTTTGGCACTGATATAACCAGTCAAGATCAAGGTCAGCGCAACCACAACCACTGTTACAGGAATACGGTAAGGCTCTGGGAAAAGCATGATTGCTAATGTTGGTGGCAAAGAACCCACTGAAAAGGCCAGGAAACTAGATACGGCAGCATGCCATGGATTGGTAATTTCATCCAAGTCCACTCCATATTTTTCCTCAACCAAGACCTTGATAGGATTTTTACTAAAGGCTTGATTGACCTTAACTTCCGCTGCAGTTTCGCAATCCCCCTGACTGAGGAAGGTTTGGTACAAACTCTCTCTAGCTGCCTCAGGTGAGCGATCCAAAAGGGCTTGTTCCTTAGCGACAGCCGCTTCTTCAGTATCTTTTTGCGTTGACACACTGACATATTCACCACCTGCCATCGAAAAGGCACCGGCAAAAATCGCTGACAAGGCTGAAATCAAGATAAACCAAATGTTAGATGTCGCACTAGCCACACCGATAACCACTCCCGCAATGGAAATGATGCCATCATTGGCACCCAACACACCAGCTCTCAAAATATTTAAACGTTCTGCAAAATTCTTATCTTCCATTTGTTTACTCCTTATTTAGAATCATTCTAAAAAGTATTATAACAGTTATTTAGAATGATTACAAATAAGAAGGCTGAAAAGTAGGATTTTTTAAGGTTTACTCCAGTCACACGCAAACTCCAATGCTAATAAAGCTACCTTGTCCTTTTCATCCAAATCTGCATGATTCATCAAGTTACGGGCATCCCAATTACCTTCAGAAAGGTGATCCGCAGCATAGAAGAAATGGCAGATGTCAACACCTCTAAACTTTGCTAAAGCTGCAACTGCAGAGCACTCCATATCCACACAAATGGCTCCTGCTGCCTTTCGAGCTTTGAGTTTACCATTCGTCTCACGGTAAATGCCATCAGTTGTCCAAACCTTGCCTTCCTTATGAGAAATCTGACGTTCATTGAGATAGGAACGAAAACGTTCTAAAACACCCACATTTACCTCAATCTCATCGCTGGCTTCCACATAGTGAAAACTCGTCCCTTCATCCCTCAGGGCATGACTAGGAATAATAATAGAGGTCTCTTTAATATCTTCATCAAGAACACCACAAGTTCCAAAGAGCACAAGTTTATCAGCTCCCAAGGCAAAAATATCCTCTAAAATAGCCACACAGGCAGAGGCACCTACAGGTGCATTAAAAAGGGCCAACTCATTATTATCAATAACAAGCTTATAAATCGGAATAGCCACATTCGCCATGGACGTTTCATAGATAAGTTCATGGGGAAACATCTCAAGCATTCGTTGAAAGGTCGAACGAGAAAAACAGGACACAGCTATTTTAGGAACCCCCTCAAGAGGCTCATTCAAGTCCTCGGGATTGATAATCGCTTGTCTATTCGCATCAAATTCAGTTAGTAGCATACGTGACCTCCTTAGTTTTAGGACCCATTATAACATAATAAAATCAGACCCAAAAGTCTGGTCTGATTCTAACACTATCTATTCTTCATTTTCCAAATCGTCCAGCTGTTTTTCGAGACGCTTTCTCTCATATCTTCCTAGTTCAACGAGAGCCCAATTCATAAAGAAAACAACGGGAGCATACAACATATAAGTAACTACCCAAGCCATGAGATATCTAGGATCCAAGGGATTATTATGATAGACATTGTGGTTTGATTGATAGTTAACCATCATAATTATAAGGGTGAAAAGCCCAGCCACCAGTAAACAACCTAGGACTGTCATACCAGAACCCCCAAAAGTGTTAACACTAAGTCGTGCAGATCTATAAATAGACCAAATACTACTTATCAACAATGGATAAAGTAAGTAATCAGCAGAGATGACACCATTGTTAAAGAGGGAGCCATAAACTAAGCATACAAGCGTCCCTGCAATCATTATGTAAAAACATTCAGCAGCAACTTTATTATTTAGAGCTTTCTCGCGTTCATCTGTAACCTTATTAGCAACCAGTTTAAATTTCATCATCTTTACTTCCTTTCTAAATCTCCCAAAACAGTTGATCCAAAGTCCTATCCAGTGTTTTGCAAATAGCAATGCATAAGGCTAGGCTGGGATTGTACTTTCCAGCTTCAATCAACCCTATGGTTTGTCTTGTTGCTCCTACCGCTTCAGCCAAGTCACCCTGAGTCATATCATGCTCCGCTCGTGCTGCTTTTAAGCGTAAATTCTTTGCCACATGCCCCCTCCTTTTCAGCATATCTGATATTTTCTTCGAAATCGATTGTGATTACCATCTCTTTTCATTTATATTATACACTATATATTTCTATTTGCAATATATATCTGTCATATTTTTAGAAATAAATTGCAAAATAAAAAGCCGAGATTTCTCTCAGCTTCTTAACTCGTTTAACTTAAGCAGGTGTTACATCCAAGCTCTCACCAATTGCCGCAAGTCGTTCAACAACGTCTTCTTGGCTCAAACCATTTTCAGAAACATAACGATTGCGTGGGTGAACACGGCATTCGTGTGAGCAGCCACGGAGGTATTTGTCTTCATTTTCCTCTGAAGCAAGGATACGGCGGTTACAGAATGGGTTGCCACAGTTGACATAGCGTTCACAAGGTGTGCCATCGAACCAGTCCTTACCGACAACGATAGGGTCTACATGGTTGATATCAACGGCAATACGCTCATCAAAGACATACATCTTACCATCCCAAAGCTCCCCTTGAACCTCTGGATCTTTTCCGTAAGTCGCAATACCACCATGCAATTGGCCAACATCTTTGTAGCCTTCACGGACCATCCAACCTGAGAATTTCTCACAGCGGACACCACCAGTACAGTAAACAACCACGCGCTTATCCATGAACTCTTCTTTATGGTCGCGGACCCATTGTGGCAATTCACGGAAGTTACGAATGTCAGGACGAATGGCTCCACGGAAGTGACCAAGGTCATATTCATAGTCGTTACGAGTATCAAGGACAACAGTGTCTTCATCTAAAAGAGCGTCTTTAAACTCTTTTGGTGACAAGTAAGCACCTGTAGTTTCAAGTGGATTGATGTCGCTGTCAAAGTTATCATCCTCTAAACCAAGGTGAACGATTTCCTTCTTGTAACGAACAAACATCTTCTTGAAAGCTTGCTCTTCTTCCTCATCAATCTTGAACCAGAGGTCCTCCATTCCTGGAAGGCTATGAACGTAATCCATGTATTTTTGAGTGGTTTCATAGTCACCAGAAACCGTTCCATTGATTCCCTCGTCAGCGACCAAGATACGTCCCTTCAGACCGATTGACTTACAAAAAGCCAAGTGGTCAGCCGCAAATTGCTCAGCGTTTTCGATAGGAAGGTATTTATAATAAAGCAATACTCGAATAGGTTTTGCCATTGTATGTCCTCTTTCTTTATGAAATATCTATATCTGTTGTTTGATAGTCAAAGTCAACTTATCTATTATAGCGCTATCAAAGAGGACTAGGCAATTGATTTGTTTGGAGAAGAATTGTCACAACAGAAAAAGGCTGAGTGCCAAATGCCTCAACCTGAGTTTCGTGGGATTGTTTTTCCACAAGATAGTATTACAATTTGGCTGCTGCTGCTTGATCTAGGATAAGAGTCACGTCTGGATGATTTTGCAAGACACTGGCTGGCACTTCCTCTGTCACCGGACCCTTAACCATCTTGAAAATGGCATCTGCCTTCTTGTCGCCATAGGCAAACAAAATAATCTTCTTGGCAGCCATAATGGAAGCAATCCCCATAGAAATAGCTTTTGTAGGGACTTGGTCTCGACTGGCAAAGAAACGGCTATTGGCTTCAATAGTGCTGTCAGTCAAGTCGACCACATGGGTTTGACTATCAAAAGGCGTACCTGGCTCATTAAAACCAATATGCCCATTACTTCCAATTCCTAAGATTTGCAGGTCAATGGCATGGTGCAACAAGATGTCATCGTAGTCCTTGGCCGCCTGCTCCAAATCTTCAGCCATGCCGTCAGGCAAGAAGCTCTCTTTAAACGGTTTCGCATTAAAAAGATGCTCTTGCATGAAAGCATGGTAGCTCTGCTCATGGTCTGGTGCCAGTCCAACATATTCATCCAAATTGACACTGTAAAGTTCTGAAAAATCCAAGTCACTTTCAACCATCTCTTGGTAGAGGGCGATAGGTGAACTACCTGTAGCCAACCCCAATGTTTGAGCACCCGCTGCAAGGCTCTCTTTAAGAAGATCAAAGGCAACTTTGCCTCCCTCAACTTGATTTTCAACTAAAATCTTTTTCATTCTATTCACCTCGATATTGGTATATACCATTTTTCTTTATTATCTCTTTTTTCAACCTTTTTGTCAAGCGCTTTCACTCGACAAGTTTAATGACGGTCGTCCTATATCGTGCTATAATAAAAAGGCTGAACATTTTTAAACGAGGAAACAAATGAATACAAACGATTTTGATTTTGAACTGCCAGAGGAACTAATTGCCCAAACCCCATTGGAACAACGTGATGCCTCTAAACTCCTGGTCATTGACCCTGTAACCAAGGAAATGACTGACACCCACTTCGACCACATCATCGACCAGCTTAACCCTGGAGATGCCTTGGTCATGAACAATACACGCGTGCTTCCTGCCCGCCTCTACGGTGAAAAACCTGATACCCATGGTCACGTGGAATTTCTCCTTTTGAAAAATACCCAAGGGGATCAATGGGAGGTTTTGGCTAAGCCTGCGAAACGCCTTAAAGTAGGCGCCAAGGTCAGTTTTGGTGATGGCCGTTTGACTGCCACTGTCACTGAGGAACTGGATCACGGTGGACGAATCGTAGAATTTAGCTACGACGGTATCTTCCTTGAGGTTTTGGAAAGCTTGGGCGAGATGCCACTGCCACCTTATATCCATGAAAAATTGGAAGACCGCGACCGTTACCAAACGGTCTATGCCAAGGAAAATGGCTCTGCCGCTGCTCCAACAGCGGGTCTCCATTTCACTCCTGAGTTACTTCAAAAGATTGAAGCTAAAGGCGTAAAATTAGTCTACCTCACCCTCCACGTTGGACTGGGAACCTTCCGACCTGTTTCTGTTGAGAATGTCGACGAACATGAAATGCACTCAGAGTTTTACACTCTCAGCCAAGAAGCTGCCGATACCCTCAATAGTGTCAAAGCTGCTGGAGGTCGCATTGTTGCAGTAGGAACAACCTCAATCCGAACACTGGAAACAATCGGCAATAAATACGATGGTCAACTCCAAGCTGACTCAGGCTGGACCAATATCTTTATCAAACCAGGCTACCAATTCACAGTCGTAGATGCCTTCTCAACCAACTTCCACCTTCCAAAATCAACTTTGGTGATGTTGGTTTCAGCCTTTGCTGGTCGTGAATTCGTCCTTGATGCCTATAAACACGCCGTCCAAGAACGCTACCGCTTCTTCAGTTTCGGAGATGCCATGTTCGTCACACGACCTGCTGAGAAATAAATATTAATTTTGAGACTTCTCTCACTGGGGAAGTCTCTTTTATTGCTCGTTAAAATCAGCAAAAATCCACCAGTTATGAACTGATGGATTTTTCTGTTTATTTCTCTGCAAACTGGCTATTATACAAATCGTAATAGAAACCTTTATCTGCAAGGAGGGATTCATGGTTCCCTTGTTCGATGATTTGACCATCTTTAAGGACCAAAATCTTGTCTGCTTCTTGGATCGTTGATAAACGGTGAGCGATGACAAAGCTTGTTCGACCCTGCATGAGGGTCTTCATGGCTTTTTGAATCAAGAGTTCCAGACGAGTATCAACCGATGAGGTTGCCTCGTCCAAAATCAAAATTTTCGGATCAGCCAAAAGCGCACGCGCAATGGTCAAAAGTTGCTTTTGTCCCAGTGAAATGTTACTTGATTCCTGGTTCATTTCCATGTTGTAACCACCAGGCAGCGTACGGATAAAGTGGTCCACATTGGCAGCCTTAGCGGCTTCAACAATTTCTTCGTCAGTTGCCTCAAGATTACCAAAACGAAGATTTTCCTTGATAGTTCCTTCAAAGAGCCAAGCATCCTGAAGTACCATCCCAAACTGTTTACGATAATCCTGATGTGATAAGTTACGAATATCATGACCATCAACCGAGATAGAACCTGCAGTCACATCATAGAAACGCATGAGAAGATTGATAATCGTTGATTTTCCGGCACCAGTTGGGCCGACAATAGCGACCATTTCGCCAGGATTGACTTCAAGATTAAAGTCACGAATCAAAGGTTTATCAGCCACATACTGGAAGTCTACATGCTTAAAGCTAACCTGACCGGTCAAATCTCCTTCAAGCACTTCAGTAGCATCATTAGCCTCGTCTGGTTCATCCATCAGTTGGAAAATACGGTCCAAAGAAGACTTAGCACTCTGCAATTGTCCAGCTAACTGAGTCAAGTTCTGAATAGGTTGATTAATCTGCCAAACGTACTGAACAAAGGCCTGCATATTACCAATCGTCAAGCGACCAGCCAAAACTTGCAAACCACCTAGAACAGCGACAATTAGATAGGTCAAGTCAGATAAACCATTAAGTACAGGCATCATGAGGCCTGAAATGAAATTGGCCTTAAAACCTACCTTCTGAAGGTCTTCCGTAATCTCTTTAAAGTCGTCTAAAGATTTATCCTCACGGCCAAAAAGTTTAAGCACATTGAAACCAGTCAGATTTTCCTGAACAAAACCGTTAAGAGTACCTAGGGCATCAGCCTGCTGCTTAAAGTAAGGTTGAGACTTACTCATAATGAAGCGAGCGCCAAAGTAAGTAATGGGAATAGTGACGACAACTATAGCTCCCAATTGAAGATTAAGGTAAAGCACTGTCCCAATAACCAAGACTAGAGTAAAGACGGCATTAACTACCTGCAAAAAGGACTGCTGCAAAGCATTCGAAACTGTCTCGACATCACTGGTAAAGCGGCCCAAGAGGTCCCCAAACTGGTGCTTATCAAAGTATGAGACTGAGGTACGATTGATTTTCTCAGTCATCTCATTTCGCATATCTTGAACCGTTGCTTGCACGGCATTGGTCATAAAATAGTTGGAATAATAAGCAGCCAACTCATAAATAAGACCACGCAAGAGATAAACAACTAGAACCCAACCAACATAGGAAACGTTGATATGGGCACCTTCCACACCCTTCATAATGTCCAGCGTATTTTTGGTCAACTCTGTAATAGCTAAACCAATGACTACGGGTTCAAGGACACTCATGATGACACTAACAATTTTCAAGAAAATGGCTAGGTAAAGTGGGAAACGATAAGCCTGCAAGTATGACCAAAGACGGCCAAAACTTGAGGAATGATTTGTTTTCTTTTTATTATTCTTCATTTTGACCTCCTTCTAGTCTTCCGTAAGACTCTTTTGATTCAATTGTGAATTAGCAATTTCACGGTAAATGTCATTGCTTTCCATAAGCTCTTCATGACGGCCACGACCAACGATTTCACCTTCATCCAAAACAATGATTTGATCAGCATCCATGATAGTTCCCACACGTTGGGCTACAATCAGGACTGTCGCATCTTGAGTCACTTCTTTTAGACGACGGCGCAAGGTCGCATCAGTCTTGTAGTCCAAGGCAGAGAAGGAATCATCAAAGATATAAAGATCAGGACGTTTAACCACCGCACGTGCAATTGACAAACGCTGCTTCTGTCCACCAGAAAGGTTGCTGCCACCCTCAGCCAAGTGAGAATCATAGCGTTCTTCCTTACTTTCGATAAATTCCTTGGCTTGAGCCACATCAGTAGCTTGATTCAATTCTTCATGACTGGCATTTTCCTTACCATAACGGATATTTTCACCGATAGTTCCAGTAAAGAGCAGAGCTTTTTGTGGAATAAAGCCAATCTTACGACGAAGAGCCTTAAGATTGTAGTCACGGACATCTACACCATCAACAAGAATGCGTCCAAGTGTTACATCATAAAAGCGTGGAATTAACTGCACAAGTGATGATTTTCCTGAACCCGTAGACCCAATAAAGGCAATGGTTTCACCAGGTTTTGCCTTGAAAGAAATATTGTGTAAGACAGGACTCTCCGTTTCACCGGGATAGGCAAAGGTAACATTGTCAAATTCCAAATATCCCTTAGTCTCGGTTTCTGTCACGCCATCTTCATTTGGATTGATAGAAATCGGCATGTCCATAATTTCCTGCAGACGTTCACTAGATACCGCTGTACGAGGATACATGGTAAAGAGATTGGCTAGGAAAAGGAAAGACAATAGTGCATGGAAACTGTACTCAATAAAGGCAACCAAGTCCCCAATTGCCAAAGTCCCAGAACCTAATGGCTCTAAGGCAAACCAAACAATAGCCACAATCATTGCAATGATGATTTGTACAAAAAGTGGCTCTGTTAAACCAGTCAATTTAAAGAGCTTGTTGGAATTATCTGCATAGACAGCATTTTCAGAGGCAAACTTCTTCTCTTGGAAATCTTCTCTAGCGAAAGCACGGATGACACGAAGCCCAGTCAGATTTTCACGAGCATACTGGTTAATCTTGTCGAGAGTTGCCTGTTGCTTTTCAGAAAGCGGACGCGTTTTTACCGCCACATACCAGACAACTACGGCTAGGAAAGGCAAGGAGATTGCCACAATCCAAGCCAAAGATGGACTGGTCGTCAAAATCAAAAAGACACTGGAAACCATCATCAAAGGAGTGATAACCCCTAGCTTAAGAACCTGATCCGCAAACTGCATAAGCACAAAAGCATCTGATGTAATACGAGTCACCAAAGAGGATACCCCAATCTGCTCGTACTCATGGTGTGAATACTCCTGAAGCTTGGCGTAAATATCATTACGCATGACCTGCACCATCGTGGTCGTCAACTTACTAACCGCATAGGATAGAAGCACACGACCAACAATACCAGTTAAGACCACAGCAAACATGACCCAAGCATAGGCGTAAAGCTTATCAACATCACCACGGTTTATTCCCTCATCAATCATTCTGGCAAGAACCGTCGGCAAACCCAAGTTAGCAATAACAAATAAAATGGCCGCCGTAAAATTCATTGCTAGCCACTTAGGATAACGTCTGAGATAAGACCAAATATAAGCCATAAATTTCTCCTTTTCTTTTTAGCATTTACCATGCCTTTAAGATTTTTATAGTTATTTACAACCACTAAAGCCGTAAAAGACACAGAAAAAGGGCGTGACAAGCACGCACATTACCTACATTCTAACAAATGAAAATATTAAAAGCAATAGAAAAACCAGAGCTTATGCCCTGGCTTTCTTTATGAAGCGACTTGAGTCGTTACCTTATTATTTCTTTAGAATAACTCTGCTGGATAATAAACTTTAATCCGCTTTAAAAATTCTTGTGCCACAAGAGAAAGATAGCGACTTTCCTTCCAGACTAATATCATCTCAGAGTAGAGAGAAGGCTCCATAGGGACAAAAGTTACCTCAGCATTGATTCTGTTTTTGACAGCTCCCTCAATACAGACTAGAGCCCCGATTTCATGTTCCACCAGAGGAATTGCATTGAAAGCCAGATTACTACTACCGATAACCACCATGTTATCTTGATGACCTCTAGCCCAAGGAATCAAAAAATCCTTGATTTCCTTTCGGTTTGGGAAAATCACTGGGATGTTTTCCATATCTGTGACAGTCACTCTTGGAAATTTGGCCAGATGGGAATGGCTACCTACCAAGACTCCCCATCGCTCCTTCACAGGCAAAAAATGACTTTGATACCAATCTACATTAACTGGGGTTAAAAGTATACCGAAATCCAAAATCCCTTTATCCAACTTATCCTGAATATCATCACTTGTTCCACTATAAAGCTGAAAATTCACATGCGGATAATCGATAAGCAAATCCTCAATTATTCCACCCAACAACTGGCTACTCTCAGATTCAATGCAACCGATAGCTTTCTGTCCAGAAAATAGAGCCTGTCTGCGACGCTCAAATTCCTCCTCGGTCTGCATACTTAACTCTAGGATATCCACTGCTCTATCCTTGAGGAAATGTCCAGCTTCTGTGAGAATCATTTGTTTATGTTCACGGATAAAAAGAGGTTCACCAAGTTCCTGCTACAAATCTTTTAACTGACGACTGAGTGTCGGCTGAGTAATCATCAGCTTCTCAGCTGCCTTGGAGATACTCCCCTCCTCAGCAATAGTAATAAAATAACGAAGCACTCTTAACTCCATGCCATCCTCCTAATTTTCCTCATAAGATTTAAACGGTTGATTCTTCTCAGGATATCGGTCTGGTGTAATGGCGAGTCCCATTTGCTCTTTTTCGTGATATAACTCTTTCATAAGCGACCACATCATCAACACTAGTACTATGGAAAATGGAAAAGCGACAATAATGAGCGTGTTTTGTAAAGCTGTCAATCCACCAGAAAACATGAGTGCAATAGCAATCAAGGCCAGCATGACACCCCAAATCACCTTTTTACGATTACTTGGATTTAGATTGCCATCTTCAGACAACATGGCCAAAACATAGGTGGCAGAATCCGCCGAGGTCACAAAGAAGGTTAAAACTAAAATAATTGCCAGGAGTGAAAGGACACTTCCCAGAGGATATTCATTAAAAGAGGCAAAAAGAATTTCTTCTGTGGCAAAACGTATCAAATCAACCCCCGAATCTTGTAGTGAAGTAGATAAGGTACCAAAAGCAGAAAACCAGATAAAACTAAGGACTGTTGGTGCCAAAAGCACTACTGTCAAAAATTCGCGAATAGTCCGACCTTTTGAGATACGGGCAATAAAGACGCCCACAAAAGGTGACCAGGAAATCCACCATGCCCAGTAAAAAATGGTCCATTGGTTAATCCAAGCCCGCTTGGTCTCATCAAAAGCCGCCGCCCGAAAACTCATACGGAAGAAGTTTTGAAAATAAAGGCCGATAGAGTCTGTCATGGTGTCAAATATCTTAACCGTTGGCCCCAAAACTATGACTCCAGCAAGCAAGACAATAGCTAAAATCAAGTTTGTATTAGATAGGATTTTAACACCCTTTCCTAAACCTGATAAGGCAGAAATAATAAAAAGAATTGTCGCAATGATGATAATGATGACTTGCACAAGACTATTATTAGGAATACCAAAGACATAGGAGAGACCACCATTGATTTGTGAGGCACCAAAGCCGAGCGTTGTCGCTACCCCAATCACTGTCGCAATAATGGTGATGGTATCGATAATGGTTGCTATTGGTCCGTCCGCATATTTTCCAAAAAGAGGCTTAAAGACGACTGAGAGCTGATATTTCTCCCGTTTACGAAAGCCAAAATAAGCCAAAGACAATCCCACCAGGGCATAGACCGCCCAAGCATGAAATCCCCAGTGAAAAAAAGTAAAACGAAAAGCATCTGCGAGAGCATCCGCACTGCCTATTTCTGCATTGGGCGTCGAGATAGCAAAGTGACTCAAAGGCTCTGCTGCCCCATAAAAGACCAGACCAATCCCCATTCCAGCAGAAAACATCATGGCAATCCATGACGTCGTCGAATGCTCTGGCCGACTCGTGGGATTACCCAAGCGAATCTGCCCTATCGGACTTACAATTAAAAAGACACAAAAAATTAAAATCCCCGTAACCAATAACAAGTAAAACCAGCCAACACTAGTTGTTAAGAGATTTTTTAAGTAAGAACTAATATTTTGAAACTGCTGGGGAACAAAGAGCCCTAACAAGACTAAAATAAATATGATGACGAGTGAAAGCTGAAAAACTTTCGTTCTTTTAGAATGCTTCACCATTTTACCTCCTTATGTGTTCTTAGTTATAAAAAGTTTTTGAGAAAACTTAAAATTCTATATGGTTTCATTATAACACGATTGTTTAATTTATACATATAACAACCGAATACATCCAACATATTCGCACCGTATTCTTCAAATATTTGACTAATCTTTTGAGAAAGAGATCCCTTTTTCTTTTGCAATATTCTTGATTTTAGCTTTGAAACTATTAGCATTTGAAAATTTCACGACAAGACCTCCACATATGATTGTAGTTTTTCGGTTACTTTAAATAGTTGTGCATAGTGATACAACTTGGCATAATCAACAGCTCCTTTTTTAAAGTAAGCTTGAAAAGCTGGAGCAATAACTTGAATATCGACATGATAAGCTGTTCTCAAACACTCCACTAATGTTCGTTCCATATCATATACTGAGATAAACTGTCCAGCCTGTCGCTCCAGTCTAATAATACCGATTTCATGATACTTTCTAGCGACAATTAGCTTGACACCAGCTTCTTTCATTGGCCTCGTATTTGTCCCGAAAGGAAAAGTCATCACAGGCTCAAATGGAATGGTAAGGGACAGACCATGTAACCAAAGTGCTATTTCTAAGGAATAAATTCCTTTTGGAAAACGGTACTGTAAACTAAAATAGTCATCGATATAGGTATTTGGCAGATGATAGATACCTCTTTCAATTGATTCCACTTTCCCTTTTGAGACTAATTGATTCAGTTGTTGATAAGAAAAGTTAAGCTCTTCCATATCACGAAAAGTTATTACTCCATGATTATTTTTAATATAATTATAAACGGGTTTCTCTAACAAATCCATATCACCACCTCCAAAATAATATGCTAACAAATCAAGTCATTGTTAGCATATCCTTTTTTATTTCGTCGTATACGCAAAACTCAAGTTACTATCCACTCCAGATAATTTACGGAAGGTATGGTTTGGATTGCCATTGTAATTGGTTTCGGAGATAAGGAATGAGCCATTTGGGTAGAGTTTTTCGATGAAAGCCACATGTCCGTATTCTGCTAGTGTGCCATGTCCTCCTCCCGCAAAGGAAATAATAGCTCCTGCTTGTGGACTTGTCGCCAAAATCAAAAAGACACTGGAAACCCTCATCAATCATTCTGGCAAGAACCGTCGGCAAACCCAAGTTAGCAATAACAA
>OGEZ01000846.1_pt1 | contig 20060 bp, 21 predicted proteins | sample 1570831 | NCBI WGS metagenome assembly OGEZ01 (sample SAMEA2582059, study PRJEB24529) | metagenome | biome: Human gut stool | place: China | collected 2011
GAGATCAAGAGCTACATCTACAACCTGGCCAAGAGCACCGAGGCCGACGTTGTCATCACCGAGATCGGCGGCACCACCGGCGACATCGAGAGCCAGCCCTTCCTGGAGGCCATCCGCCAGGTGGGCATTGAGCAGGGCCCCGAGAACTGCTGCTACATCCACGTGGTGCTGGTTCCCTATATTTCCGGTTCCGACGAGTACAAGTCCAAGCCGGCCCAGCACTCCTGCAAGGAGCTGCAGGGCATGGGTATCACCCCCAACGTCATCGTGCTGCGTGCCGACGGCCCTGTTGGCAGCGACATCAAGCGCAAGATCAGCATGTTCTGCAATGTCCGCCCGGACTGCGTTATTGAGAACCTGACCATGCCCAGCCTGTACGAATGCCCGCTGATGCTGGAGGCCGCCGGCCTGACCAATGTGGTGGCCCGCCAGCTGCACCTGCAGACCCCGCCCACCGACCTGACTGAGTGGAAGGAACTGATCAGCCGCATTGCCACCCGCAGCCGCAACTGCAAGGTTGCCCTGGTGGGCAAGTACGTTAAGCTGCACGATGCCTACCTGAGCGTGATGGAGAGCCTGTACCACGCCGGCTTCGAGAACGAGAGCAAGGTCGAGATCAAGTGGGTAGACAGCGAAACTCTGGTGGACCAGGACCGCTGCGCCGAAGAATTTGCCGATGTGGACGGCATCATCGTGCCCGGCGGCTTCGGCGACCGGGGCGTGGAGGGCATGATCCTGGCCTGCCGGTATGCCCGGGAGCACGGCGTTCCCTATCTTGGCATCTGCCTGGGTATGCAGATGGCAGTGGTGGAGTTTGCCCGGGACGTGCTGGGGTGGAAGGACGCGGACTCCGCCGAGTTCTCCGAGACCACGGCCCACCCGGTCATCGCCCTCATGTCCGACCAGGTGAACGTGACGGAAAAGGGCGGCACCATGCGCCTTGGCAAGTACCCCTGCGTGCTGAAAGAGGGCACCCGCAGCCGCAGCCTCTACGGCGCGGCGGAGATCTCCGAGCGCCACCGCCACCGCTTCGAGTTCAATAACGACTACCGCACCCAGATGGAGCAGGCCGGCCTGGTGCTGGCGGGCCTTTCCCCGGATGAGCGGCTGGTGGAGATCGTGGAGCTGCCGGACCACCCCTGGTTCGTGGGCGCCCAGTTCCACCCGGAGTTCAAGAGCCGTCCCGACCATGCACACCCCCTGTTCTACGGGTTTGTGGAGGCGGCGCTGAAGCGTCAGGAAGAGCAGAAGTAACCGTCGGTCAGAAAACCGGCCGGTGCGGTCCGTCCCAAATTGTGCTATCATAATAGAAAAAAGGCCCCATCACCCATCATGAAACGGAAAGGAAGGGTATCATGAACCATTTTTCTCAGATCGCGGCCCAGCTGGAGCGCTGCGGCTTGGACGGCGTGCTGCTGACGGAGGAGGCCAACCGTTTCTATGCCTCCGGTTTTCACTCCGCCGGAACGGACGGCGCGGCCCTGGTGACCCGCCGCGGCGCCTGGTATTTTACGGACTCCCGCTATATTGAGGCGGCGGAGCGCTATGTTCAGGACGCAAAGATCGACGAGGTGCGGCCCGGCCGGGGCTACAGTACGCTCATTGAGGAAGTGGTCAAGGCCGAGGGCATTGCCCGCCTTGGCTTTGAGGACGCCTACATGACCGTCCGGGACCACGGCTTTTACGCCAAGGCCCTCTCCTGCCAGCTGGTGCCCGCCACGGAGCTTTTGTGGGAGCTTCGCAGCGTGAAAAGCCCGGAAGAGCTGGCGGTGATGGAGCAGGCCCAGCGCATTGCCGAGAAAGCGCTGGAGGAGATCCTCAACGAGATCCGCCCCGGCGTTACGGAAAAGGAGATCGCCGCCCGACTTCAGTACCTGATGCTGCACTTTGGGGCGGAGGATATGTCCTTTGACCCCATCGTGGTGTCCGGCCCCAACGGGAGCCTGCCCCACGGTGTGCCGTCGGACAAGACCATCGGGCGGGGCGAGTTCGTCACCATGGACTTTGGCTGCGTGTACCACGGCTACTGCTCCGACATGACCCGCACCGTGGCGGTGGGCAGCGCCGACGAGGAGATGCGCCGGGTCTATGAGACGGTGCTCTCTGCCCAGAAAGCGGGCATCGCCGCCGCCCGGGCAGGCGTCACAGGCAAGGCGGTGGACGGCGCGGCCCGCAGCATCATTGCCGCCGCCGGGTACGGGGACTATTTCGGCCACAGCTTCGGCCACGGCGTGGGCGTGGAGATCCACGAGGCCCCCAACGCCACCCCCGGAAACGAAAAGCCTCTGCCCGCCGGCGCCGTCATCTCCGCCGAGCCGGGCATCTACCTGCCCGGCCGGCTGGGCGTGCGCATCGAGGATGTGATCGCCCTGACGGAGGAGGGCTGCGTGAACCTGACCCGCGCACCCAAGGAGCTTTTGATCCTCTGAGACGGCAGGTGAAAAAAATTTTTTCGCGTCCCAGAAAAAGGTAATCGATTCCGTGCCGGAGCGGGCCTCCGGCAGCCGTTGACAAAGCGGCGGCGGGGCAGCATAATCAATTTATTAAGAACCCTGTTGAAGGAGAAACACAGAGTATGGATACAATTTACATCACCGGCCACCGCAATCCGGACACGGACTCCATCGTGTCCTCCATGGCGTACGCGGCGCTGAAAAACGCCCTGGGCGACCGCAACTACAAAGCCGCCCGGCTGGGCCAGGTCAGCGACGAGACCCAGGCGGTGCTGAACCGGTTCGGCTTCCAGGCGCCGCAGCTCATCAGCGATCTGCGCACCCAGGTGCGGGACCTGGATTACGACACGCCGCCCACCCTCTCCGCCGCGGCCACCATTTCCCGGGCCTGGCAGACCATGCAGGCCAACAAGATCTCCGTCATCCCCGTGGCCAACGAGGATGGTACCCTGTACGGTATGCTCTCCGCCGGCGACGTGGCCAACTACGATATGACCTCCGTCCGCAATCCCCAGGTGGGCGAGGTGCCTGTCTACAACCTGCTGTCCGTGCTGGAGGGCAAGATCCTCAACGAGGATATGCAGCTTCGGGAAGTGGTCTCCGGCGAGATCACCGTGGCGCTGCCCGCCGGACGGGAGAACCTGGTGTTCTCCGACCCCAACAGCATCGTCATCTGCGGCGACCAGCCGGATATGATCCGCCGGGCGCTGGAGCTGAACGTCAACTGCGTCATCGTCTGCCAGGCAGAGGTGGAGCGGGAGCTTCTGGAGATGCACACGGAGACGTGCATCATCTCCACGCCCTACGACGCCTACAAGGCCGTGCGCCTGATCTGCCACGCATTGCCCATCGAGCGCATCTGCAAGAGCAAGGATCTGGTGTATTTCCACCTGGACGACTTCATCGACGACGTGCAGGACACCGTGCTGGAAAGCCGCTTCCGCGCCTACCCCATCCTGGACGATGAGGAGCGTGTGGTGGGCACCCTGGCCCGGTTCCATCTGCTGCGTCCCCGCCGCAAGCGGGTCATCCTCATGGACCACAACGAAAAGGCCCAGTCCGTCCGGGGTCTGGAGCAGGCGGAGATCCTGGAGATCGTGGATCACCACCGTCTGGCGGATATCGAGACCAAGAACCCCATCTACGTGCGCAACGAGCCCGTGGGCAGCACCACCACCATCGTGGCGGATATGTACCAGGAAAAGGGCCTCATGCCCACGGCCAAGATGGCGGGCCTCATGGCCGCGGCCATCGTGTCCGACACGGTCATGTTCAAGTCCCCCACCTGCACCAAGCGGGATATCGACATCGCCAACCGCATGGCCCGCATTGCCAACGTCTCTCTGGATGAGCTGGGCAAGGCCATCTTCTCCGCCACCTGCGGAGACGAAAAGACCGTGGAGGCCATGCTGAATACGGACTACAAGGAGTTCCACATCGCCGGCCACGACCTGGCCGTCAGCCAGATCACCTGCATGGACTCCGACCGCCTGCTGGCCCGGAAAGAGGAGTTCCTGGAGGCCATGCGGCAGATCCGCCGCACCCGGGGCCTCAACACCGTGGTGCTCATGATCACCGACGTGCTGCTGGAGGGCACCCAGCTTCTGTTCGTGGGCGATGAGGAGGCCATCTGCCAGGCCTTCAACATCAAGGTCGAGGACAACACGGCCTTCTTGCCCAAGATCATGTCCCGGAAAAAGCAGGTCATTCCCATGCTCTCCGCCCTGTGGGGCTGAGCGGGTTTCCCCGAAGAAAAAAGATCCCGGAGACGGATTTCCGTCTCCGGGATCTTTGCATTTTTATTTCAGCAGAGCCCGGCTCAAAAGCTCCAGCAGCGCCGCCAGATCCTCGGCGGACAGCTCCGGGCGGGGCGTGTTCTCTTCCATAGGCCGCCTCACTGATACCGCTTGGCGTAGCACCGGACGGACAGGGGAATGGACAGGGCGGTGAGCACCAGGGATACGGGCAGGAGCAGCCAGACCGCTGCAGGCGGGGGGCCGGAGGCGGTGTCCGCCACAGCGCCCAGGGCTCCGGCAGAGCCGCACACCAAAAAGATGATGAGGAACATGATGAGCCGCCCCCGCTCCACGCCGAAGCGGAAGATCAGCGGCAGGGTGATGGCCAGGGTGGCCAGGCAGGCGAAAAAGGCCAGCACCAGCGTGACGGGGTAAAAGCCCGTGTCAAGGATCGAGGAAAAGATACCCTGCAAAACCAGGGACAGGGCGCAGGCCCCTGCCGCCGCGATCCAGCCCAGCACGTACCGGCTGAGCACCAGGTCCCGGGCGGTGTAGGGCATCATGGCCGCCAGCTGGTCCCACTTGCTGCGCTCGTCATAGGCAATGCAGGAATAGGGCAGCAGCGCCGCATAGGTGACGGCGAACACGCCGTTGAACCCGCCGGGCAGGGCGGAGAAGATCAGAATAAAGAGCAGGAAAAAGCGCAGCTGCTTCCACAGCACACAGTAATCCTTCAAAAGCAGTGCTTTCATGATTTCTTCGCTCCTTTCACCATAAAGAGGATGATATCTTCCACGGTGGGCCGCTCCAGCGTCAGCGTGGGAGGCACCAGCTCCCGCCGCACCAGGCACCGGGCACCGCCGTAGCCCTGGTCCTCCCGGCCCACCACGGCGGCCGCGTCCAGTCCGTCGGCCTGGGCGGCGGTGCCGGTGAAGAGGGCGTAGTCCTCCAGCAGGGTGTCCTTTTCCGCGCAGAAGAGGAGCTTTCCCTGGTGCAAAAAGGCGATGTAGTCGCACAGCTTCTCCAGATCCGAGAGGATGTGGGAGGAGATGAGGACGGAGTGGGTCTCGTCCCGGGTGAATTCATTGAAGATGGTCAGCACCTCGTCCCGGATGATGGGGTCCAGGCCCGCGGTGGCCTCGTCCAGCACTAAAAGCTTGGGGCTGTGGGAGAGGGCCACGGCAATGGCCAGCTTCATGCGCATGCCCCGGGAGTAGTCCTTGAAGAGCTTCTTTTCCGGCAGGTCGAACCGCTGGAGGAACTGCCGGTACTGCGCCGCGTCCCAGCGGCGGTAGGTTTTGGCCATGACCTTTCCCACCTGCCGGGCGCTGAGCACCTCCGGGAAGTAGGCCTCGTCCAGCACGATGCCGATGTCCTCCTTGGTGTCCCGGAAAGCCGGGGAACTTACGTCTGTGCCCAGCACGGCGGCAGAACCGCTGTCCGGGCGGAGAGCGCCCATCAAAAGGCGGATGGTGGTGGATTTTCCCGCGCCGTTTTCGCCCACCAGGCCGCAGATGGTGCCCTGGGGCACGGTCAGGTTCAGATCCTCAATGGCGAAGGTGCCGAAGGATTTGTGGATATGCTTGAGTTCAATGGCGTTCATGGCTCATTCCTCCTCAGCCAGTGTAGAAAGCAGGGATGCAAGCTCCGCAGGTGTAAGGCCGCAGGGCCCGGCCAGCTCCAGCGCCGCACGCAGGTGTCCCTCCAGCTCCAGGCGCTGCTGTTCCCGGACCAGCTCCAGGTTTTTTTCCGCCACAAAGCACCCCTTGCCGGCCACGGTATCGATGAGTCCCGCGGACTCCAGCTCGTTGTAGGCCCGCTTGGTGGTGATGACGGAGATCTTCAGATCCTTGGCCAGGGCCCGGATGGAGGGCAGCGCGTCCCCCGGATGCAGGGCACCTGAGAGGATCTGGGCTTTGATCTGCTCAAAGATCTGCTCATAGATGGGTTGGTTGGTGGTATTTCGGATAATGAGCTCCATGGCAGCTCCTCCTGTTCGTACTGTACATGTACAGTATATACAGTATGCACAGCCAAGTCAAGTACCCCCGACGAAAAATTTTTGTGGGCATTGCAACTAGGAATGGGGGAAAAGTTATGATATACTGCTGTGGATTTCAGAAAAGGAGGTGGCTGCCGTGGAAACGGTCAGCGGTGCCAACAACTGGCATTTGACCGTCCGCCGCTGCGGGGACGGCATCGAGATCCTGCGGGCGGTCACCTGTGATGCCGCGGCAGCGCTGCCGGAGACGGTTCTTGGTCTGCCGGTGACGGCTCTGGGCCGCCACGCTCTGGCCGCCGGTGACCGGACGGCGGCGGGAGAGAAAGTGCACATCACCTGCGGCGAGTCGCCCCAGGAGGGCTGGGACAACCGCACTCTGCGCAAGCTGTCCCTGCCACGGACGCTCCGGCGGGTGGGGGACTACGCCTTTTTGAACTGCGCCGCCCTGCGGGAGCTGCGGCTCTGGGACGGCATCGTGTTCTGGGGCGGCGGGGCGCTTATGAACTGCCGCTCGCTGGATACGTTCCGCCTGACCCGGGTGGGGGAGGAGCAGGGGGAGTCCCTGGCCTACTTTGCCGACGAGCTGATCCGGGAGCTGGACGTGACCATCGTCATGCCGGACGGCGAGACTGCCCGGCTCATTTTCCCGGAGTACCGGGAGATCTACGAGGAGAACTGCCCGGCCCACCATTTTGACTACAATATCTCCGGCGCCGGGTATCCCTACCACTACTGTTTCCGCCACAAAAAGCTCCGCATCAAGGACTTCGACGCCTTGTGGGAGGCGTATCTTGCCATGGAGCACGAGGACGACACGGCGCTGCGTCTTGCCTGGTGGCGGCTTCGCTGCCCCGCGGAGCTGGAGATGGAGGCCCGGCAGCGCTACACGGATTATCTCCGCGCCCACGGGGCCGAGGCCGCTGCGTGGCTTTTGGAGCGGCGGGACGGAGAGGGCCTTGCCTTTTTGCTGCGGACGGCGGAGCTTTCCCCGGAGGCTCTGGCCCAAAGCTGTGAGCTGGCCCGGCAGCAGGGGCAGACGGAGGCGGTGGCACTGCTGCTGGAGGCCCAGCGCTTCCGGCGCCCGGCGGCGCGCAAGCGATTTGACCTGTGATGGGAAAGGGGGAACTCCATGGAAGAGACAAAAAAGAATCTGGACGAGATCGGCATGGAGATCCTCCAGCTGAGCCGCAGCGAGCTTTACATGGCCCTGCCCTATCTGGATACGGCCCTGTGCGCCCTTTCGCTCTCGCCCGGCAAAGAGGTGACGCTGTCCCTGGCCACGGACGGGGAAACGCTGCACTATAGCGGCGCGTACCTGGCGGAGCGGTATCTCCGGAGCCGTCAGGGCACCAACCGGGCCTACCTCCATGTGGTGCTGCACTGTATGCTGCGCCATATCTATAAAAAGCACGGCAAGGACGCCCGGCTCTGGGACCTGAGCTGCGACGCGGCGGTGGAGAGCATTCTGGACAGCTTGGACTATCCCTGCCTGCGCCAGGCTGCCGCGCCGGCCAAAGAGAAGTTCTACGGCCAGTGCCGCCGGGAGATGAAGGTGCTCACCGCCGAGGGCATCTATCGCAATCTGCTGCGTCAGCGGCCGGAGGAATACGAGCTGGCCCGGCTGGAGCGGCTGTTCTTTGTGGACGACCACGGTCTCTGGGACCCGGAGAGCCGGGAGGACCAGGAAAAGCGCAAGCAGCAGGACGAGCAGTGGAAAAACCGTGCCCAGCGCACCCAAACCGGCATGGAGACCGTGCTGGCCGGACAGAGCACCGGCGGCGAGGCGGTTTTGGAGCAGGTGCAGGTAGCCGCCCGGGACGATGTGGACTACCGGGCGTTTTTGCGGCGCTTTGCCGCCCCCCGGGAAGTGATGGGGGTGGACGGCGACGCCTTTGACTACATCTTCTATACCTATGGCCTCTCCCTCTACGGCAACATGCCCCTGGTGGAGCCGCCGGAGACCAGGGAGGAAAAGCGCATCGAGGACTTCGTCATCGCTGTGGATACCTCCATGTCCACCTCCGGCGAGCTGGTGCGGGCGTTCCTCTCCTGTACCTACGCCATTTTGCGCTCCACGTCCACCTTCACCCGCAAGGTGAATATCCGCATCCTCCAGTGCGACGACCAGATCCGTTCGGATACCACCATCCACGACCTGCGGCAGCTGAAAGAGTATATGGACCACTTCCAGCTCACCGGCGGCAGTGCCACGGACTTCCGCCCGGTATTCGAGTATGTGGAGCAATTGCGCCGGCGGGGGGAGCTCACGGGGCATGGTGTACTTTACCGACGGCATGGGCATCTACCCCAAAAAGCGCCCCGCCTGGGAGACGGCGTTCGTGCTGCTGGAAGAGCCGCCTCTGAGCGTACAGATGCCCCCCTGGGCCATCCGGCTGGTGCTGCCGCTGCCGGACCTTGGCCGGGCCGTGGAGGCCGCGGCGGAGGAATTTCCCGATGAGATCGACTGGGACGAGCTGCCCCAGCTGTAAGGAGCGAATACCATGAACATCAAACAGGCAAAGCAGGAGATCACCAATACCCTCAGGGCCTACCTGACGAAGGACGAGCTGGGCAATTACCTTATTCCCTCCGTCCGCCAGCGGCCCGTGCTGCTCATGGGCCCTCCGGGCGTGGGCAAGACCCAGATCATGGAGCAGATCGCCGCTGAGACCGGTGTGGGGCTGGTGTCCTATACCATCACCCACCACACCCGGCAAAGCGCCGTGGGCCTGCCTTTCATCGAAAAGCGCACCTACGGCGGCCGGGAGTACTCTGTGACGGAGTACACCATGAGCGAGATCCTCTCCTCCGTGTATCAGCTCATGGAACGCACGGGACTCCGGGAGGGCATCTTGTTCCTGGACGAGATCAACTGCGTCTCCGAGACCCTGGCCCCCATGATGCTGCAATTTCTCCAGTGCAAGACCTTCGGCAATCAAAAGCTGCCGGAGGGGTGGCTCATCGTGGCGGCCGGCAACCCGCCGGAGTACAACAAGTCCGTCCGGGATTTCGACGTGGTGACGCTGGACCGGGTGAAGCGCATCGATGTGGAGGCGGACTTCGGCGTCTGGAAGGAGTACGCCCGGCGCCGCGGCCTCCACGGAGCGGTGGGGTCCTACCTGGACATCAAAAAGGAGAATTTCTACCGGCTGGAAAACTCGGTGGACGGCATGCGCTTTGCCACCGCCCGGGGCTGGGAGGATCTGAGCGAGCTGCTGTACGCCTACGAAAAGCTGGGCCTTGCGGCGGACCGGGACGTGGTGGGCCAGTATATCCAGCTGCCCCAGGTGGCCCGGGACTTTGCCGGGTACCTGGAGCTGTACCGCAAGTACCAGAAGACCTACCAGGTGGAGGCCATTCTGAGCGGCACGGCGCCCTCCGTCACGGCGCTGGAGCTGGGGGCGGCGCCCTTTGATGAAAAGCTCTCCGTGCTGGGGCTGGTGCTCTCCCGCCTCAGTGAGGCCGCGGGCAACACCCGCCGGCAGGACGCCCTGACGGAGCGGCTCCACGCCGCGCTGACGGAGCTGCGGGACAGGCTGCCGGAGGCGGACGCGCAGACCATTCTGGGCCAGCTTCTCTGGAAGCGGCGGGAGAAGCTCCGCGTGGCCGGAGAGGCCGGGCAGTTCCAAAAGGAGGAGCGGGACCTTGCCCAGTGGGAGATCCGGATCCTGGAGACCTACCAGACCCAGCTTGTCTCCCGGGATGCCAAAGAGGCAGACGCGGTCATGGAGCTGGTGCGGGAATGGTTTTCCGAAGAGGTGGACCGCCGGGAGCAGCTGGGAACCCAGTGCGGAGAATATTTTGACAATGCATTCCATTTCCTGGAGCAGGCCCTGGGCCAGAGCCAGGAACTGGTGATCTTCGTCACGGAGATCACCGCCGGGTATGATACCAGCTGGTTTGTGGAGAATTTCGGCTGCGACGCCTACTTCCGCCACAACAAGGAGCTTTTGTTTGACGACCGCCGCCGTCAGATCCGCGCGGACATCGCCGCGGCCAAGGCCGCACAGCAGGAGGAGGAACAACATCATGCATGAAGCCATGGAACGAATCGAAGCGGTACTCGATGAGAAGGTGCGCCCCGCCCTCCGTGCCCACGGAGGCGAGATCCAGGTGGACCATCTGGAAGAGGGCGTGCTGTATGTGAAGCTGCTGGGCCAGTGCGCCGGCTGCCCCTCCGCGGACCTGACCAACGAGACGCTGGTGGAGGCGGAGCTGGTAAAAGCTCTGCCGGAAGTGGTAAGCAAGGTCGTGGTGGTGCAGACCGTCAGCGATGAGCTGTGGGAGCAGGCCAAGCGGCTTTTGCGGGATCATCATCTGTAACAAAATAAAGCGCCCACCCGGCCGGGTGGGCGCTTTTTCTATTGGATTTACCAGGGATGCACGTTCCAGGACTGGGTGGGCGTCATGGCAAAGTAATCGTAGTTGATGACGCTGCCGCTGTCGCCCCAGGTGGTATCGATGTGCACCTGGGTGCCGTCCAGCACGGCCACCGTCCAGATGTGCTCGGCGTTGGAAAGGGCGGTGCAGGAGATGCCCTCCAGCTTTAAGAGCATGTTGTAGGCGCCGGTGTAGCCGTCGCACACCGCCGCTCCGTTGACAAAGAGGTTGTAGGCGATGTGGCTGAGGGAGATGTCCGTGGCGCTGTAATCATAGACGCAGTTGTCGCAGATCCAGGTGTAGTAGGCCCGGGCTTTCTCCCGCTGCGTCATGCGGGCGTTGATGATGCCCTCTTTCCACAGCTGGTCGTGGACAGCGATGGCGGCGGCCATGGCCTGGGCGCGGTAGGAGCTCAGGTTTTCCCCGGCACTGGCGGCGGAGAAGGTCAGCGTCAGCGCGCCGTCGGTGGTGTAGGTGCACGAGACGGTGTTGTAGCACTGCTCACAGTAGGTCTTGACGATGGCCAGCGCCTCCTCCATCACCTGCCGGGCCCGGATGGCCGTCAGGCCGTCGTACTGGAGGGTCAGGGTGTTTTTGCCGGAGGCGAGCATGTAGCGCACGGACTGCTCCATCTCATCCCGGTTGGCAGGCGTGGCGATGTAGGTGCCGGAGCCCACCAGGCTTGCCAGGGTGGTGCCTGCGGCAGAGGGGTAGGAGCTGCCTGTATCCCAGTCCAGGGTGATGCGCAGGTTGGGGTCCACCAGCCGGGTGAGCATGGCGGCCAGGGCGCCCCGGGTAATGGTGGCGTCCGGGGAGAACACGGCGCTCTCGCCGCTGCCCTGGGACAATCCCGTGCGGTAGAGGTAGAGGATCTCCTGGTAATAGGGCGTGTACTCCGTCACGTCCGTGATGTAGCGGCGGGAGGCATAGCCCTGGGTCACCGCCGCGTCATTGATGAGGGGCAGCGTGCCGCTGGGCAGGGTCAGTGCCAGCACATGGGCCACCTGGGCCCGGGTGGCGGGCTTGCCCAGCTGGCCGTCCAGCTCCGTGCCGAGGACGCCCTCCGCTTTCAGATAACGCAGATACTGCTCCGCGGCGGAGATGCCGTCGCCTGCATAGGCGGCGGGGCCGGTCTCACCGTTGCCGGTGAGGTACAGGCTGCGGGCCCGTGCGGCAAAGATGACGGCCTGTCCCACGGTGACGGAGTCCTGGGGACCGAAGGTGCCGTCCGCCTTGCCTACGGTCAGACCATACTCATAGAGGGCGGCCACGTTTTCATAAAACGTGGAGCCGACGGCCACATCGGAAAACTGGCCGGAATAGGTCTTGGTGCGCACCGGGCCGGTCTCGGCAGCCAGGGCGGGCACTGTCAGCACCAGAGAGAGTGCCAGCAGCAGGGAGAGGATTCTTCTTTTCATGTTGCACCTCCTGCCATGGGAAGATGGGAAGCGCCGGTCAGGACGGGATGTTCAGATCCTCCATGACCCGGTCCTCCACATAGGGGTTGAGAGATTCATTGACCAGGGTCAAAACGGCCTCCTGGTCCAGATAGATATAGGGTTTTTTCCATGTGCCGGGCAGAGTGGAAAAAGAGATGCTTTCCGGCCCCATGGTGATGGCCTCCTTGCCCAGCCAGGCCAGGTTGCCCAGCGTCAGGTCCGTGTCCACATACTGCTGGAAGATCTGGGCGAAGGTGCCCACCTTGTTCACGTTGGAAAGGGTGAGGGTCTGCTCCGCCACGGCCATGAGAAAGTCCTGCTGGGTGCTCATGCGGCCGATGTCCTCGCTTCCGTAGCCGGTGCCGTCGTTGTTGTGGCGGAAGCGCACCACCTCCATGGCCTCCTGGCCGCTCAGGTGCTGCATGCCCTTGCTGAAGTGGATAGACAGGCCCTGGATGGGGTCGTCATAATTCATATTGATGGGCACGTTGAAGTCCACGCCGCCGATGGCGTCCACCAGGGCGATAAAGCCGGTGAGGTCCACGGTCACCGTGAAGTCCACGGGGATGCCCAGCTGCTCGGAAATGGTCTGGGCCAGCAGCTCGGACCCGCCGCTGTTGTAGGCGAAGTTGATCTTATGGTCCTTTCCATTGATGATGGCTTTGGTGTCCCGGGCAATGCTGACGCCGTGGATCTTTCCGTTTTCCGCGTCCACCGCAACCAGAATATTGGTGTCGCTTCCGCCGTTTCCGTCGTCCACACCCGAGACCAAAATGGTGTAAAAGTTGTCTTTTCGCTCCGTGTGGGCAGCCAGGGCGGCGGCAGCCGCCGCGGCCTCGGGATCGGTTTCCTCCTCCTGAACGGTGGCCTCCTCCTGGCCGTCCTGAGACTGGACCTGAGGGGCCCGGAACAAGCAGTGCACGCCGGCGTACACGGCGGCGGATACAAAGACGATCAAAAGCAGGGTCCGGCTCCAACTGCGCCGGCGGCGTCGCTTGGCCATAGAAATACTCCTCCAGACGCGGCGCCATGCCGCGGTGATACGCTGGGACCGCTCCGGCCAGCGATTTACATAATGTTACATTATTATAAAGCGGCCTGTCCCAAAAAACAAGAGGAAAATGGCGTGCCCGCCGGCACGCCATCTGCTATGGCCGCGGTGTCTCGTCTCCGTCCGCGGCCAGCTGCTGCAAAAGGGACTTGATGTCCGCCAGCAGCTGGTTTTGGTAGGAGAGGGCGCAGCGGATGTAGTGGAGCGTGGGGCCCAGGTCTCTGGGGGCCGGGCTGCACTCCACCGGATGGGGCCAGCGGCGCACCGGGGGCTCCGGCGTGGTGGGCACCACCGGCGCCGGCTGCGGTGCTGGGGCCCGGGGGCTGCGCCCGCGTCCGTGGGAACAGTTTGCCATCATGATTCCTCCGATCCAAGCGTGATAGAACGACCTGTACGGCGCTCAGGCGCCGCGGTATTTTTTCCGGGTGGCAATGCCGCCCCGGATGTGGCGCTGGGCCTTGTTGACTTCCAGGACTTCCTTGACCTGTGTGTACAGCGCCCGGTTGAACTGGGGCAGGCGCTCGGAAATGTCCTTGTGAACCGTGGACTTGCTGATGCCGAACTTCTGCGCGGCGGCGCGGACGGTGGTCCGGTTTTCTATGATGTACTGCGCCAGGCGTTCCGCCCGCTCCTCCATGTTTCCCTTCAAAGCACAACACTCCCCGCCTCTTGTTGCTCCATCCTATGCGCGGCCGTCGGCGCATATGCCCCAAACCGGCCCGCGGGAAAATTGCGCCGGCGGGGACAAACCCTCTTTTCCGGCGGGCGGCGGCGTGGTACAATGGGAGGGCAAAAAAAGGAAAGGCAGGGATCCCTATGAACGAAACACTGCGGGTATTGCGTGAGCGGCGCAGCATTCGCCGCTATCAGAGCGGGCAGATCAAGCCCGAGGAGCTGGATGCCATCCTGGACGCGGGCACCTGGGCCGCTTCCGGCAAGGGGCTCCAGACGGCGGTAATGGTAGTGGTGCAGGACCCGGAGACCATCGCCTATATGTCCCGGTTCAATGCCCAGATCCAGGGCAAGCCCGGCACCGACCCCTTCTACGGTGCGCCCACGGTGGTGGTCGTGCTGGCGGACGGGGAGCAGGCCAACTGGCTTCAGGACGGTTCGCTGGTCATGGGCAACCTCATGACGGCGGCGTGGTCCCTGGGCATCGGCTCTTGCTGGATCAACCGGGCCGTGGAGCTTTTTGATATGCCGGAGGGCAAGGCTCTTTTGCGCAAGTGGGGTCTGCCGGAGACGCTGCGGGGCGTGGGCAACTGCATCCTGGGCTACATCGACGGCGACGTGCCTGCCCCCAAGCCCCGCAAAGAGGGCTTCATCGTAAAGGTATAAGACGGAGGACAAATCATGAACAACCCTGTACGCAACATCCGCTGCGACAAGGCGGCCGGCACCCTGACCATCATCGACCAGACCCTGCTGCCAAACGAGGAGCGGGAGATCCGCCTGGAGACGGCCCAGGACGTGTACGACGCCATCAAGCTCCTGCGGGTGCGGGGCGCGCCGGCCATCGGCATCTGCGCTGCTTACGGCCTGTATGTGACGGCCCTGGACCTTCCCGAGGAAGAGGAGGCGTTCTGGAAGGGCCTGGAGGAGCTGGCTGCGTATCTCAATAGCTCCCGGCCCACGGCGGTGAACCTCAGCTGGGCCATCCGCTCCATGATGGATACCGCCCAGGCCCACCGGGCCGAGGGCCGGGCAGCGGTGCTGGAGGCACTGTATGAACGGGCCGTGGCCATCCAGGAAGAGGATATCGCCATGTGCACCGCCATCTCCCGCTACGGCGCTAGCCTCTTGAAAGACGGCGACGGCGTGCTGACCCACTGCAACGCCGGCCCCCTGGCCACCTCCCGCTACGGCACCGCCCAGGGAGCGCTGCTGATGGCGGCGGAGGAGGGCAAGAACATCCATGTGTTCGCCGACGAGACCCGTCCCCTGCTCCAGGGCGCGCGCCTGACCAGCTACGAGCTGCAAAAGGGCGGCGTGGACGTGACCCTCATCTGCGACAACATGGCCTCCATCGTCATGAAGAACGGCTGGGTGCAGGCGTGCTTCGTGGGCTGTGACCGGGTGGCCGCCAACGGCGACACGGCCAACAAGATCGGCACCAGCGGTGTGGCCATCCTGGCCCGGCACTACGGCATCCCCTTCTATGTGCTGGGGCCCACCTCCACCATCGATATGGACTGCCCGGACGGAGAGCACATCCCCATCGAGCTGCGCTCCGGGGACGAGATCCGCTCCTTGTGGTACGAAAAGCCCATGGCACCGGAGGGGGTCAAGTGCTACAATCCCGCCTTTGACGTGACGGACCACGAGCTCATCACCGCCATCATCACGGAAAAGGGCATCTGCCGCCCGCCGTTCAACCAGTCTTTGGCGGCCCTTTTTGAAAAGGAGTGAGCCATGGCTCTGTTCGGAAAGCGGGTGGTGGTCTACCGGGTGCAGGGGGACAAGCCCGCCTGGAAAGCTGCCCGGGAGACGCTGACGTCTGCCGGCATCAAGATCATGGAGTCCGGGTCCTATGACGGGGAGATGCCCATCTGCGGCTGCGGCGCCAAGATCGACCGGCGCAATTACGGCCCTAACGGCTGGATCGACCGGCGGACCTACTATATCGCCGTCCGGCCGGAGGACGAGGCCCGGGCAAGGGACATGCTGGCGCAGAAGTGAAAAAAGACGCAAAAAAAGCGGGAACGAAAGTTCCCGCTTTTTTTATTGATCGGAACCGCTTTTGATAGCGGGCCAGGAGGGTCTCAAACTGGGCCCGGCGCTCCGTCCGGCTGCGCAGCTGGATGCGCTCCAGCAGGGGGCACAGCTGGCCCAGCTCCTCTTCGGAGAGGTCCTCCGTGAGCCACTGGAAGAAGAAGGACTCGGCCTCCACCTTGGCGTCCCGCAGCATAGCGCCCTTTTCCGTGATGTAGAGCTGCTTGCGGCGGCCGTCCACCGGGTGGGGGCGGCGCACGATGTAGCCCTCCTTTTCCAGCTTGGCGGCCCGGCGGGCGATGGTGCTCTTGTCCTGGCTGTATTTTTTCCGCAGCTCCTCCTGGGTGATGCCCGGGTTGTGGTTGACGGTGTGGATCATGTCGTAGTCGGAGAGGCTCAGGGAGGAATGCCCCAGCGCCTGGGCTACAAAATACTGGGCGTCACGGTCGATTTTTCGGATCGTACGTTTGGTGGGGTCCATCGAAGTGCCTCCTGATATGAATTCTCCTGTATCATAACAGGTAACACCTCCTCCCGTCAACCGCCCACATGGTTTACGCCTGGGGCACGGGAAAGTACACGCCGCCCACGCTGATGCCCGCCAGCTCCTCCATGGGCAGGATCTGGGAGAACACATTGCTCTTGGAGCAGACGGTGACGCCATCCTCCGGGGAGATGCTGCCGCCGGCAAGGCTCAGGTCCACCACGGTGCCGTCGGTCTTGGTCAGCAGGATCTCCACATTTTCCAGGTACCGCTGCATCTGGAGGCGGTCGGCGTCGCTCTGCTGTCCGCTGCCGCTATCCGACCAGACCACCTCGCTCGCCACAGTGTAGTCCACCTTGAAGGCCACGGGAGAGAGGGTGATGGCGTCGATGGTGAAGGTCATGCCGTCCTGGGTGAAGGTCTCGCCGCCGCCCAGGGTGACGGAGGTATCCTCATAGCCCAGGGTGAAGCGGAAGGACCAACTGCCCTCCGCCAGGGCCACGGCCTCGCCGGCGGAGTCGTCCCAGCGGTAGAGCCCGTCAAATTCCGCGTCGGCAGTGGCGCCGATCAACGAGCGGTCGGCGCTGATGGTCTGCACCATCTGCACGGCGTCGTCGCCGGGGACCTCATCCACGAACCAGGCGCTGCCGTGGGACCCGCCCAGAATATTGGCGGAGGCGCCGCCGCCCCGCACCAGCAGGGACTCGGCGCTGATACCATCCGGCAGGATGGGGGAGCCGTCGTCTGTGCGGAAAGTAAAGACCACGGCGGCGTTGTAGGCGTCGCCCATAACGGCGTCGGCGGTGATGGTGATGCCGCTGTCGCTGTCTCCCGCGTCCACGGGATAGCCGATCTTGTCGATGATCTCCGTCTGGGCTGCGCTGCCGCCGAAGATGGGGGAGAACACCTCCGCGGGGGAGGGCAGCACGCCGGCGGCGCCTGCGCCCACGGCAAGAGCTGCGGTGAGCGCCGCAGCAATAAGGACGGCACGGGGGAAGCGGCGGCGGGGCGTTTTGGCCTGGGCGGTACCCTCGGCAGCCCGGCGGGCGATGGCGTCGATCTGGTCGGGAGTGAAGTGCAGAGCGTTCAGCTCGCTGCGGTATTCAGACAGATTGTTCATATTCCATGCCTCCCAGCATTGTTTTCAGCTTGGCCCGGCCCCGGGCCAGGCGGGTGTGTACGGTGGCGGTGGGGACCCCCAGGATCTGCCCGATCTCGGCGGCCTGGTAGCCCTCGTAATAGTAGAGGTAGATGACGGCACGGTAATGGGGCGGCAGGGAATTCACCGCGTCCAGCACCTCGCTGCCCGGCGCCTCCGGCGCCGCCGCGTCATAGGCGGACTCCATGGGCAGCGTGCGCTTGCGCCAGGGACTTTTCAAAATGTCCTTGCAGGCGTTGGCCGCCATGCGCAGGATGTAGGCCCGCTCGTGGGCGGGGCTTTCAAATTCCCGCTGCTCCGTCAAAAGCCGGACGAATACGGTCTGACAGATGTCCTGGGCGTCCTGGGTGTTTTTCAGGTAGGTGTAGCTCAGGCGGAGGATGGCGTCGGCATAGGTGTGGGCCAGGTATTCCGCCCGCTGTGTGGTATTCATATCGATCAGCTCCTTTGAAGCGCGCTCATAAGGGATACGATCCAGCGGGCCGGATCCTTTCACAGGCACAAAAAAAAGAACGGCAGCGCCGTTCTTTTTTTGCGGAAGTCACTCGCAGACGATGAGGGCGATGAGCTCTACCGGCTCACTGGAGCGGTTTTCCAGGCCGTGGTGCTGGCCGTAGCCGGTGGCGCAGATGTCGCCGGGGCGAACCACCACTTCCTTGCCGTCGTCGTTGAACACGGCCTCGCCCTTGATGATGTAGTAAAACTCCGTCTCGTGCTGATGGTCGTGATAGCCGATGGAGCAGCCGGGGTCCACCGTCACATGGGCGAACATCCGCCCGTGGCCGTACAGGCCCTCCGCGTCCGTCAGATCCTTGATGTGGATGAGCCCGCTGCCGTGGTGGACGGATACGTCCCGGCGGGGGCAGTTTTCACTGAGTGTATACATGGCAGGCATCCTCCTTGGCGTGCAGGCCGCCCGGGCGGCCTGCGGCTGATTTGTAGGGCCATTGTATCAAAGATGCCCGGGGAAGTCCCAGCGGCCTTCAGTCCCGGGCAAACAGGGCGTTGTAGTCGATGCCCAGCACCTCCACCAGCATGTCGATCTCAAACACGGAGGCCGTGCGGTAGCCGGTTTCGATGTGTCCCACCATGGCGCGGGTGATATTGCAGCCGCGGGTTTGCAGGCGGGCGGCCAGCTCTTCCTGCGTCATGCCTCGTTTCTTACGGAAAAAGCGGACTTTTCCACCGATATGGCGGCATAAAGGGGTACTTCGTTTCATAAAAATGCTCCACGTCTCCAATCTGCTTTGTATCTGATAATAAGACAAGGCTGTGCAATAATTGATTTATATATGTAAGAAAAGCAAAATTCTTCGCAAAAGCCCGCGCCGTGGCGCGCAGAGCGCCATTGTAAATAATGCGGACAGGGTGTAAAATCACCGTATATTCCCGTTTGCGGACAAATGTATTTTGTATAAATGGGAAAATTTTATTTGCTACCGAATTATCACTTTACTTTGCTAATAAAATAAATTAAAATAAACCGCAACAACAATGCCCGAAGGGCCGGGAGGGATACCATGGAACTTGATCTGAACATGCTGCGGCCGCAGGAGCGGCTTTCCCTGCGCCTGCGGATGCGCTATGAGCAAGCGGGCTTTCGCAAGTACCATATGGGCCGGTTTGAGGAGTACGGGCTCTACCGGGAGAACCGCCGGTTTTTGTCCAGTGAGCAGGTCATCACCTTCACGGATCTGGACGGGCGGCTGCTGGCCCTCAAGCCGGACGTGACCCTTTCCATTGCCAAAAACGCCCCGGTGGAGCCGGGGACGTGCGGCCGGTTCTACTATCTGGAAAACGTGTACCGGCCCGGCGGAGAGAGCCATACCTTCCGGGAGATCAGCCAGATGGGCCTGGAGTGCATCGGCGCGGTGGACGGCACCGTCACGGCGGAGGCCGTGTCCCTGGCCATGGAGAGCCTGGCCCTGACGGAGCGGGACTTTGTGCTGGAGCTGAGCCACATGGGCTTTGTCACCGGCCTTTTTGATGCGGTAGGCGCGCCGGAGGAGGCCCGGGAGCGGCTTTTGCAGTGCATCCGGGATAAAAACGCCCACGAGCTGCGCAAGGCTGCCGCCGCGGCGGGCCTGTCCGCCCGGGGAGCGGACGCGTTGTGCCGCACGGCGGCGCTGAACGGACCGTGGGAGCAGGTGCTTGCCCAGGCAGAGCCGCTGGCGCTCAACGCCCCCATGGGTACGGCGCTGACGGAGCTGCGGGAGGTCTGCGCTGCCCTGGAGGGCCGGGGACAGACGACATCCCTGCGGCTGGACCTTTCTTTGGTGAACGATCTGGACTATTATAATGGTCTGGTGTTCCAGGGATATCTGCAGGGCGTCAGCGGCGCGGTGCTCCGGGGCGGACAGTACGACCCCCTGGCAGAGCAGTTCCGGCCCGGCGCCCGGGCCATCGGCTTTGCCCTGTACCTGGATGCCCTGGAAAATCTGGACGAGGCCGGATCGGACGCACCGCGGGAGATGCTCAGCGTGGCGCTGCCCAAGGGCCGCCTGGGCGACAAGGTGTACGACCTGCTCTCAGGCGTCGGGTGCGGCTGCCCGGAGGGGTATGCCGACAGCCGCCGCCTGGTGGTGGAAAACCCCGCCGCCGGCATCCGGTATTTCCTGGTGAAGCCCAGCGACGTGGGTATTTA
>OGEZ01000853.1_pt1 | contig 19933 bp, 13 predicted proteins | sample 1570831 | NCBI WGS metagenome assembly OGEZ01 (sample SAMEA2582059, study PRJEB24529) | metagenome | biome: Human gut stool | place: China | collected 2011
GCGGGGATTGTTGCCCTCAAAATCTGATGTCATAAACAAGCCGCAGACGTCGGTTCGTGCGTTACAAGAAGAAAAAAATGGGAGTTTGCTTAGAAAAAGTGGGATTTTTCACAGACGTCGGTACCGGCATCAAGGGAGTTTTTTGGAGGATAAAAACATGATGGGACGTGAATATTTTCCTGGCAAAAATTGTATTTTTTTGCGAACTGTGGCATAATGCTTGTATAAGGTAATTTCAATCAAACTAGCATAGTAGAGAGAAAAACAGAAGGGCATGGGATGAATCATGGATCAAGAGATTTACAATGAAAATGAACAGGCGTTAAAAGAATTCCTTCTGGATATTTCTTGTTTGGATCAGCTTGCGGAATGGTCTGATTCTTTTAATCTGTTTGATGTATTAAAAATTACCAGAGTGGAAATTAGACACAGCAATATGTTGGCTTGGCTTTTAGACCCCAATGAAAATCATGGATTAGAGAAGAATGTACTGGAGGAATTTATCCGTTTTGCCATTGTTTCTGGTGGATGCGAGTTGTCCGTATTTGATTTGCTGAAAATTACATATGAGGATTTTTGTGTATACAGAGAGTGGAATCACTTAGATATCCTGGCAGTATCGAAACAATCAAAAATCGTGCTATGCATCGAGAATAAAATTGATTCTGGGGAAGGCTATCGTCAATTGGAAAGATATCGGAAATGGATTTATGATGCTTACCCTGAGTATCAGAAAGTACTTATTTATCTTTCACCGGATGGGAGAGAAGGAAACGATGCCTTGTATTGGTGTTCTATGAGCTACCAGAATGTTTTGGAGATCATTGAAAAATGTTATGAGAAATCGAATTTAAGTCCAGAGGTTTCTGTTTTGATTTCTAATTATCTGGATGTCATTAGGAGGGATATTGTGGGTGATGAAAAGCTTGCAAAAATATGTGAAGAAATTTACGCAAAACATAAAAAAGCGTTGGATTTGATTTTTGAATATAAACCTGACCGTGCTATGGATGTTGCTCATATATTCCATAAATGGTTGAGAGCAATGACTGATAAAGGTGAACTGATTGCAGATCTTGAAACAAGCAACAAGACGTTTATTCGATTCAAAACAAAAACGATGTCAGAAATACTGCCGGATGCAGAAAATGCTTTGAGCGGATGGAATACAAAGAATTTTTATTTCTATGAGATAGTGAATCATGGTGGATATGATTATAAGATACAGTTTGCAGTAAGCTCAAAAAATATCCCAGATGATTTACGAAAAATATGTGATCGGATCAATGAGATTTTTCCAGCGAAAATGCAAAAAGAGAACTGGCAGTGGAGAAATCATTTCCATACAAGCAAGAGGAAAATTGACGAAATCATAGATGAAGAAGAGTTGATAAAGAATCTGGATGCTGATTGGCTGAAGATAAAGGAATTTGAAAAAAGGCTGAAGAAGGAGTTAGGTTTATAGCCTTAAAAGTTTTAAGGAGGATATACGGTGAAGGTTAAGAAATATCATAAATTAGTGCGGGATCGTATCCCAGAGATTATAGAGAACGACGGTAAGCAGTGCGTATGTGAAGTGCTTTCTTCAGAGGACTATCTTGCACTGCTGGATGAAAAACTCCAGGAAGAACTGAATGAGTATGAAGAAAGCAAGTCTCTGGAAGAACTGGCAGACCTTCTGGAAGTGATGTATGCTGTCGTAAAAGCAAGGGGCTGGAGTGTGGAAGAACTGGAGCAGGTCAGAAAAGAAAAATCCAAACAGAGAGGTGGATTTGAAAAAAGAATTCTGCTGAAGGAAGTTCGAGGGAGAAAGTAACCAGAAGAAGTAAACAAAGATTTTGAAAAGGTTTCGGGGGAAAATTATATGAAACTGCATTATTTTCAGAGATATCATACCAAAGAGAATGTGGCTACGGCAAATACTATGCTATTGCTGTCTCGCTTATACCATTATTCAACAACAAAATTTTTTCAATTTCTAAAGTCAGAATATTTTCTGGATGCTTTTGAACCGGAAATTGTATTTCGGTTGCAGGAGAAAAATTTGGATAGTGTTCCAGATGCAACGATTACACAGGAGAGTTTTAAAATTGTTGTGGAAACAAAACTCAGTGATTGGTTTTATGAAGAACAGCTTGTAAACCACTTAAAGTCTTTTGGAGATGCCAAGCATAAAGTGTTAATCACCATAGCTCCGGAATTTATGAAACAAGATAAACGGAATCTTATTGAGAAAAAGATTCGGGAAAATAAAGAAAACGGGTCTTCTCCTGTGATTCATATCAACACAACCTTTGAAGAACTCACAAATGCAATACAAGATGTGATCGATGATCGGGATTATGAGATGAAAGAAGTTTTAGATGATTACTTAGAATATTGTTATAACGATGGTCTGATTTCTGGCGCAGATTCTTGGAAGTATATGCGTATGCAGTTGGCAGGGGCAACTTTTGCATTTAATATGTCTGAGAATCTATATTACGATAAGAGCGAACGTAAATTCAGAGCACATGACTATTTAGGGTTGTACTTAAAAAAGAGTGTACGTGCTATTGGCAAGATTTGTGCCAGAATCACTGCTGTGGAAACAGGAAATGGAATGGTGTATGAAGCGGAGTATGGAGTGTTAACAAAAGAACGTAAGGAAGCGATTCTCAGAGCGATCGCAGATAGTACAAAATATGGATATGATTTGAAAACTGTGAAGCATAGATATTTTTTTGTAGAAAAATTCTATGAAATGGACTTCAAAAAAATCACACCAAGACCACCGATGGGGGCTCGTGTTTTTGATTTGCAACAGATATTAGGCAGAAATGAAATGCCAGAAGTTTCTCAAATTGCAAAAATGCTTTCAGAAAAAACTTGGGAATGAAAATATGGAAAAATTTGTGAATGTGAGGGATGAAGATGACGAACTATCAATCTGTATCTGGCAGCAGTGCAGAAAATCTGTTCATAGAATTGTTCAGTGATACATTTGGCGTGGAAAAGGCAGGGTATCTTTATTCCCAATATCATTTTTATGACATTTATCAAAATAGTCGATATGCAGATTTTCTTTTGGAAAACGGCGGAAAGAAAATTGCCATCGAAATCGATGACGAAGCATCTCACAATCCAAGTCTGGTATCTAGAAATAAATTTTATGACGATCTCTTAAAACAAAACAGTATGGTATATCTTGGTTGGGATGTGTATCGTTAGTGCATCAATTACAGCAGCAACCAGAGCTAGTAAAAGATGAGCTGCGTATTTTTCTTGGACAGCATCCGCATTTTCGAGAAATCGAAGATTATCTGCCAACACAAAAAGGGAAAGCATTGGATGGTTCGAATCTTGAGTTAAAGGATCATCAGCAAAAAGCTTTAGATGCTCTGGAAGAAATGCGGAAAGCACATGAAAGCATTGGTCTTTTGCACCATGCAACGGGGACAGGTAAAACCGTAACAGCAGTTTCAGATGCAAAACGCATAGGAAAGAAAACGCTGTTTTTGGCACATACCATTGAACTGGTGGAACAGGCAGCGAAAACATTTCGAGAACTTTGGTCTGATGTAACAACAGGAGTATTTGCCGATAATCAAAAAGACAGAGACACTTTTGTAATCTGTGGAAGTATCCAGAGCATTGCTTTGCACTTAGATGAATTCAAAGAAGATGAATTTGGTTATTTGATCATTGACGAGGCGCATCATGCGACAGCGGATACTTATCAGAAAGTGCTTTCTTATTTCAAGCCGGATTTTACATTGGGACTGACTGCAACACCGGAGCGGACAGACGAAACAGATATTTTAGATATTTTCAAACATACGGTACATCGACTGGATATCCAGACTGCGGTAGAAATTGGAGAATTGGTTCCGGTGCGGTGCATTCGGATACATACGAATATTGATTTGTCAAAGGTTCGTTTTCATAGTGTGCAGTATCATATTCGGGATCTGGAGAGCAAAATTTTTGTACCTGAGCGAAATCAGCTGATCGTAGATACATGGCTTCAGTATGTTAAAGATAAACGGACGGTTATTTTCTGTGCTTCTGTAAAACACGCAGAAGAAATTGCAGATAGATTATATCGGGATGGTGTTACAGCAGAAGCTGTTTCAGGGGCCATGAAAGCAAGTCTTAGGCAGGAGGTAATGGAGCGATTTCAAAAGGGTGAAGTGAAAGTACTTTGTGCTTGTGATTTGTTGAATGAAGGATGGGACTGCCCAGAAACAGAAGTGTTGTTCATGGCAAGACCTACGATGTCAAAGATGCTGTATATCCAACAGTTGGGACGTGGTATGCGTTTGGCTGAAGGGAAAGAAAGCCTGATGGTTTTTGACTTTGTGGATAATGCAGGTCAGTTCAATACGCCATATTCTATGCATCGGATGTTTCGGTTAAAGGAGTATCGCCCAGGTGCATTGGTTCTTGGGAGTGATAAACAGAAGCGTGCAGAACAAGGGTTGTATGAAAAAGGGGAACGACCGGACGCCATTATTGACTGGCCAGTGGATGCTCTGGATTATGAAGTGGTGGATATTTTCAACTGGCAAGAAGAAGCAGCCGGTATGATTTCACAAATGGAATTTGTCCGTCGGGTGAATGTGCAGACAGAAACCATTGAGAGATATGTGAGGAAAGGAAAGATGATTCCTGATCTTGTGGTACCAATGAGTGAGCATCGTGTGTTCAAATATTTTAAAGAGGAGACTTTGAAACAGTACGCAGAACAGTTTGGGTGGACATTGATTGACGAATCTAACCGAAAACAACTTTTTATGGACATGGTGCGCCAGATGGATATGAGCTATTCCTATAAACCGGTGTTGCTCTTGGGAGTTTTACAACATGCAGACTTCAAAGGGCGTGTAAAGTTGGAGGACTTGGTAGCTTTTTTCAAAAGCTATTATGCAGAACGGAAGAAAAAGGGGCTGGTGGTGGAAAAGACAAACAGTATCTATGCAAAAGAAGGGACAACAGATCGTGCTATAGAGAAAAATATTTTATCCAATCCCTTCAAGCGTTTTGAGGATATGCAGATGATGTACCATACAAAAACACTGGGTGTGATTCAGGTGGATGAGAGTGTGTGGAGAAAACTGACAGAAGAAGAAAAAACGGAGATTAAGAAGATTTGTTTAGAGAAGCTGGATACATATTATAAACGATTATAATGGGAGTAAAGAAAGAGGGGCGAAAATGGATACTTCAAAAGCAAGAGAATTATTATCGATTTTAGCTGATGGAATTGATCCTTTTACTGGTGAAATATTGCCAGAAGACCATGTCTGTAATGAACCTGATATGATACGTGCTTTGCATCTTGCAGTGCAGCAGCTTGGAAATGTCAAAACAAGTGTTACTAGATCTCGCCCAGAGAATGCAGGGAAGCCTTGGACAGAGGAAGATGATCGTATTTTATGCGAAATGTTTGAGCGGGGATGCAAGCGTAAAGAAATGAAGGAGTACTTTAAGCGTACCGGTGGAGCGATTATAGCAAGATTGGAGCATCTGGGTAAAATTTGAAGGAAGATAGCTTAAGTAAAAAGTGAATACATAAATCAGGAAGGATAGGAAAATGACAGGCGAAAAATTTAATTTAATGCAATATTCAGTACATGCGATTTTAGGGCTTATTGAAGCAGAAGATTTTGTGATACCAGAAATTCAGCGTCCTTTTGTCTGGAAACGTAGTCAGGTGAGAGATTTGATTGACTCATTATATAATGGATATCCAACTGGATACATCATCACATGGAAAAATCCTGATGTAAAAACAAAAGATGGCGGAAAAGCCAATGGCAAAAAAGTGTTGATTGATGGTCAACAGAGAGTGACTGCACTAATGGCAGCTATTTCAGGAAAAGAAGTTCTGGATGATGATTTTAATAAAGAACGTATCAAGATTGCGTTTAATCCTTTAGCAGAAGATGAAACAAAACGGTTTGCAGTGCAAGATGCTTCTCATTTGAAAGATAAAAAATGGATACCGGATATTTCTGTATTATTTACAGCAGGTTTTAAACAAAGAGCCTTTGAAAATGAATATGCAAATGATAATCCAGGAGTAGATTTGGATGAGCTGTCAGAAACATTGTCTAGGCTAAAGGGAATTGCAAATCGACAGATTGGTGTGATTGAGTTGGATGCTTCTCTGGAAATTGATGAAGTTACAGAGATTTTTATTCGTATTAATTCCAAGGGGACGGCGTTAAGTCAGTCTGACTTTGTTATGTCAAAAATGGCAGCAGATACAGATCATAATGGAAGTTTGATGCGTAAAACAGTAGATTATTTCTGTCATTTGGCTGTAAAACCCGATTTCTATTCTCAAATGATCAAAGATCAGGAATTTCAGGATTCCAAATATGCGGCAAAAATCAAATGGCTTGCCAACGATTATGATGATATTTATGATCCTAATTTTGGTGATATGCTTAGAGTGTCATTTATGCACCAGTTTCGGCGTGGTAAGCTGGCAGACTTAGTTAGCTTGCTGTCTGGCAGAGACTTTATTACAAAAGAATATCGAGATGATATCATAGATGATTCTTATCAAAAGTTGGATCGAGGAATTATGAATTTTATCAACCAATACCATTTTTCTCAGTTTGTTATGGCAATCAAAGGTGCTGGTTTTGTTTCCAGTAAACAATTAAATTCACAAATGACTTTGGATTTTGCCTATACATTATATCTGCTGTTGTTGGATGATCCTGAAATTCCGAATGCACAAATCAAAAGATATGTTCAGAAATGGTTCGTTTTGTCTACATTGACATCTCGCTATATTGGTTCTCCAGAATCACAAATGGATCGGGATATGAGAAGCATTGGAGAAAAAGGATTCTTGAAGTTCCTTTCAGAAATAGAAGCATCTGCGTTGTCAGAAACATTTTGGACAGTAACGCTTCCACAGAACTTGGAAACATCTTCTGTGAATAGCCCTGCGTTTAATACGTTTTTGGCAGCACAAATCAATCAAAATTGTAATTCTATGCTGATGAATGGTACGAAAATTGCAGATTTGATTACAATTTCTGGAGATGTACATCATATCTTTCCTAAAAATTATCTGCAAAAGAACGGTATCAAGAGTAAAACAAAGTATAATCAGGTGGCAAATTATATTTATTTAGATACGCAAGTCAATAAAGCCATTAGTGATGAGGCACCGGCGGTATATTTTGCAAAAGTAAAAGAACAATGCCAAACAAAAAATGTTGTCTTTGGTAATATTATGAGTGATACGTTATTGAAAACGAATCTTGCGGAAAATTGTATTCCTAATAATGTAGACCAGATGACTTTTGAGAATTACGATGAATTCCTGCAGAAACGCCGGATGTTGATGGCAGATATGATTCATCAATATTATATGGGGTTGTGAGAATGGTTTTCTTAAAGAGCAGATTTTAAGCAAGATTATATATTTCTTTCGTAGAAATACATGAAATATAAGATAACAGGTATCGTTAAGAATTTTTCACAAAATGATTTGTGGATATTTATGTGAATGATGATTTGACTTTTCAATGTCATTATTGGTAGGGATGCGAGTCAAGTGTTTGTATGGAAAACACAGGAGCTGGCATCTTTTAAACGACATCTACTCTTTTTGGACTGTAGCCTCGGCTTCATGAAGTGTTGTTTATTTACCACGGCAAGTAAAGAAAATAGTGCTGAATACCTTTTAAAATTAAGGGCTTTTTCAAAATCTGACTTGAATTCACGACACTTTTTACGACTGATAGAGTCAAGCTATGATAAATATGTTGTGAAAATGATGAAAAAAGAATTACGAAGAATGGAATTGAATATGTACGAGTTGGGAATTATTACATACCGATTTTGAAGTTGCCAGAGGAAGGACGGTCCATTGAAAAATATAGACGTATGTACAGAGAATATTTAAGAGGGAATTAACCGATGCTTTTTAATGGGTTAGTGCGAGTGTCAAGTTCTGGACTTATCTTGCGGATATAAACGAGTAGGTACTAGATAAATTATAGGTTATCATCAGTAAAATGAAAAAACTGAATTTGTAACTGAGAAATTGAAAGAAGATAACCAGTTAGAATGGGTTCAAAAAATGAATAGCATCCATAGACGTGCGGAAGAAATTGTGTTGAATGAATTGGTTTATATCTAATATGTGTGATTAAGTTGAAATGAAGTTCTGCAATAAGTACTCCGTTTCGTAAGCAATAGTAATACTTGATGTTAAATGATAAAAAACAATGTTCATACACAAAAATTGAGTTAAATAATAAAAAATGACATAAATGCATCAAAATGCCGAATAACTATTGACAATAAAAAGAGAATCTCATATAATTTGAAGAGTAATGTGTCAGGAGTAGTATATTGTGTAAATATAATTTGTCAAAGTCTGTAGGCGTGGATTTGGAGGTAAAATGGAGATGGAACTATGAGAAAAGCAGTATTAAAAAGTATATTAGCAGAGAATTTTGCTTCTTTTGCTGATAAAATTGTTTTTACCTGCGTAGCAGATGGAAGTAAGAAGGAATCTGCGATGAACACTTTCAAATCTGGTGAAGAAATTATTAATAAAGTTTCTTATATTTACGGATCAAATGGTTCCGGTAAAACTTTTTTTTGTAAGATTTTAAGAGAGATTCAACGTATGATTGCGTTATCACCGCTTTCAATGATGAAGAATTCGCAGATAAAGGCATTGTTTCCAAGTGAAGATCTTTTGAAGCCAGTACCGAAGTTTGCTTTTGATATTGCATATCAAGAAATACCGACAACATTAGGTATTGATATGATTATTGATGATATAACATATCACTACGAATTTTCGATATTTGAGCAAAAAATTGTCCATGAACTTTTGACAAAGAAATATCGTAGAACGGAGAAAATTATGGAAAGAACCTCTCCGGCTTTTCAAGATATTGTGGTTAAGTCAGAACTTAAAGGTTTTGATGAGATGAAAAGGATAGTCAAAGAAGATGCATTGTGTTTAGCAATGGCAGCAATGATGAATAATGATTTTGCTAATATGGTAGTGGATGCTATCAAGGAAATTAACATATTTAATATGACCTCGCCTCGTTTGAATCCAGGCGAAATGGAGGCTTTTTCAGAAGAACGTATTGAAAAATATGTGAAAATATTGCAGAAGGCTGATCCGACCATCAGAAGAATGCATGTAAAATACGAGGAAGAGGAAGTTGCGAGACAGAAGATGGATTCTGATGATTTCGAAAATCGAGAAATTATACAGACCAAAACAACAGTCGGTGTAAAGACAGAACACGCACAATATGATCATGGTGTTGAAAAAGAATCTGGTACTGATCAGATAGAATTTTTCAAAGATGAATCATTGGGAACTGTAAAATTGTTTACCACATTACCACATCTTTTTGATGTATTAGAAAAAGGCGGAATATTGGTTCTGGATGAGATTGAGAATGGTCTGCACCTTTCATTAGTTAAGGAGATGATTTCGCTTTTCGTAAATGAAGAAAGCAATCCGTTTTTTGCTCAGTTAATATGTACAACACATCAGCCATTGTTGGTTAGTGAAAATGTAAAAAGGGATCAGGTGTGGATTCTTAGTAAAGATAAGTTTGGGAAAAGTTCTTTGAAAAGACTGAGTGATAAAAGTTTTTCAAGAACAAAAGTTAATTTAACCAATAAAATTTTGGAAGGCGCTTTAGGATGTAACCCAGAAAAGTTTTTTTAAAAATAACACTGGATAGAAAAAGGCACCGAGCAACCACACTCGATGCCATGGAAAGACATAAGTCAAAAACTCTGTCTTAATATAATTCGCAAAAACTATTTTACTACAGAGTTTAGAAAAATACAATAATGACTAGGTCTTTTCGTCAGATTTCACAATTTTTTAAATACTGTGTATTGCCAATACACATGAAATCTGTTTTTCTTCCTTGTGATTTTATAGATAAAAAATTAAAAAGGAGGAAGAATAATGTTTCTTTCAGATTTTATTAAAGATGGACGAAAAGGTCATGTGAATTTTGACTTTGTAGATGTACAATTGGATTCAGATAATCGCATTTTTATTGACCCGGTTGTATTGGAAAACGCAACGGATGAATGGAGCATTGATGCAAATAAATGCGTACAATCTTTTTTTGATTCGTTATTTGAAGCACTTAAAAATAATCAGTCGTACAATTTGTTTGACCATGCTCATGAGCAGAATGCTACAAAATTTGGGTATGGTAATGGACAGAATGGAAAAGGTAAAACAGCAGATGGATTAGAGGATGCGTTGAGTAAATTGAAAAAATTGGTGCATGCTATTCCAACTATTAGTAAAGGGGAAGATATTCCTGTTCTGGTAGAGGGATTTGCAGAGGATTGTATGTCGGATCTTTTAACCAATATACTGCATGAGCAGTTAAATGAATTTACGGCGCAACAAATGAAACGCCGGGAAATTCCGGCAGATTTGATGAAGACATTTTGGACCTGGGATATGGAAAATAGCATTTGGAAACAAGTAACAAAAGAATGCTGGCTTTATCAAGGCAGAGAATTGTTGATGGTTCCTAAATGGATTGTACGAAAAAATTATCTCTTTAAAGCACATCAGTATCTCTATGGCGTCATAATTGAAAGAATGCAAGCTGAGAACGGCTGGGAAGACATGAAGAAGATAGATGTACTGAACAATATGCCTAAAAACAAAGAACACTGGGAATATGAGACAGTAATCAAGTATACGAAACAGCATCCGGATGCTTTAGATGAATATCATAAAAGAATCCCTAAATACTATAGTCGAGCGCATGGTATAATGAGTGATGAGGAATTAGATTTGGCGATTTATGGATGTGAAATATAAGAAGTTGATTAGTAATTATTACATAGTGTGTTATGTAATTTGATCGTATATGAGGCGAGAATGGCTTCTTACCTCAGAAACTTTTATTTTGCAAGGTAAAGTCATGAATCATCATATAATAGAACGTTCTGAAGGGAAATGGTAGTTAAAAGGAGAAGGTAATCAATATGAATCTGTCGTAGCTGATACACAGAAGAAAGCAATAAGTTTCGGAAGAAAAATATTGGTGATGTGAAACTTTTTCTGTAAATAATAATTGAAAGAGGTTCTTCTATGGTAATATTTAAATCATAGGAGGACCTTTTATTATGACTAAAGAGAAAAAACTAAATGACAGATGGAAATATTAGCAAAATTTAAATTCTATATGTTATTCAATAATGAAGGTAATTGTGTCTATTTTTGAGGAAGTTAATTTAAGTAAGTGAAGTGAAAAATATTTTTTACAATATTATTTGATCTATAGCAGAATAAGAGAGAATCAAACAAGGGGACGATAAGAAAATTTACTGGAATAACTAAATGAAATATACTTTTCATTGGAATTACAAAAAAACATAATTTAAGCCTATGATAAAGATATACTATAGAAAACAAATAATACGTTGTTGTAAGTGATGGATAGTGGTATAATCATAATCAATAGTCTACTGACAAATAACATTGTGATAACGAGAGGTAGAAAATGGATAATTTGGATGGACAGTTTCAGATATTAGAGAGTTTCAAGGAGAGAATTGCAGATACTTGGAAATCACCGTACATGGAGAATTTTCAAGAATGCTTACTTTTTGTAAGAGATTTTTCTATTTGGATTGATTGTCTAAAAAATACTCCGCAGTGTATTCTTTTTAACTCAGCATTAAATGAATGTGCAACGGCCAACCTATTTTGTAGCCAAGGACTATATAAGCATGCCATGATTTCTTTACGGTTGTGTTTAGAGCATTGTTTGTATGCCATTTATATGTCATCAAATGATTTTTACTTTAGACGTTGGAAATCTGGACAAGAAGACATGCGATGGGGTTCTATTACAGATACGAACACGGGTGTTTTTAGCAAATCATTTATTTGTGCATATGCGCCTGAATTTGCAGATAGAAATATTGAACTTCACTCTATTGCTGCAAATGTCTATCGTGAATGCTCTGAATATATTCATGGTAACTATGATAAACTTAATTGTTTACCTGGACAAGGTGCGTTCAGTGAAGAGATGCTATCGCAATACATAACACGTTTTCAGAGCATTTCATATCTTCTTTCAATTGCTCTTGTAATTCGTTTTAAAGAGTACATTGTTAACGAAAACTTACTTGGAACATTGGAATCGGCAATTATACATAATATAGGTATGTTACCAGAAATTCAATTATTGTATGGAAGAGATGAGGTATAAGATTGTATGAGTGAATTTATATATAGAACGGAAGAGATGACTTCTGACCAAGTAAAAGATTTATTTGTTCCTACTCCTGCGGATGAAGATATTATTCGTAAATTAAAGGCGCCGACTCCAGTCCTTCTCGTTGGGAGTAGAGGTGTTGGAAAGTCATTTTTGTTTAGAGTTGCTCAAGCTGAGTTGAATGATAACTTTGAAACCGAAAAAATTCTTCCAGTATTTATAACTTTTCGCAAAGCATCGCTTCTCCAATCAGGAAATGCTAATCAGTTTCAGGCATGGATGCTTTCCAAAATATGCTCTGAGTTGCAACAGGCGTTAAGAAAGCGTGGTAAACTGGCTACAATTAACTACAGCATGGGCGTATTGCTGGGTGCTTCAGTTAAAGAAGAAAAATCCGAGTTAGAGAAAGTGACTGAGCTTTTTGAAATGTCTTGGAAAACTCCTGGAGTAACAATTGATGACTCAAAAATTCCATCTTTGGATAGTTTTATTAACGTTGTTCAGGATTTATGTGAAGAACTAGATATTAAGAGGATTGTACTTTTTATTGACGAAGCAGCTCATGTTTTTTACCCACAGCAGCAACGAGAGTTCTTTACTCTTTTTCGAGATTTAAGATCGCCATATATTAAGTGTAATGCAGCAGTATATCCAGGCGTAACAGTATATGGAGATACTTTTGAGCCGTTGCATGATGCAGAGAGAATAACATTAAATCGGTCTATCTCTGATAGTAACTATATCGAAACTATGAAGGGAATGGTATTAAAACAAGCGAAGGACAGTACTTTATCTGCAACACTTTCAAGAAGAGGAGAAAACTTTTCGATTCTTGCATATGCATCTGGTGGCAACCCACGGCATTTATTAAAAACAGTAGAAATGGCTAATTCATTAGATTCTACATCTGTGAATATGGTGATACGTGAGTATTATAGACAAGCTTTATGGGAAGAACATTCAAATCTATCTGAGAAATATCCTGGCTACGCAAAACTTATTGACTGGGGTAGAGACTTTGTTGAGACAGAGGTTATTCCTGAAATCAAATCGAAAAATGATAGAGTATTACGAGAGAAAGGTTCATCTGCATCTACTAGTTCCTTTTTCTGGGTTCATAGGCATGCACCACAGGAAGTAAAAGAGGCATTGCGTTTGCTCGAATATACCGGAATTATTTGCGAACATTCTTCTGGAATGAGAGCAACACGTGGAGAGTTAGGTTCCAGATATGAAGTTAATGAAGGGTGTCTTTTTGCCCAAGAAGCAACCCCTACAAAAACGGCATTTTCGATTGCAAAACAACTAAGTGTAAAGAAAATGACTGAATATGGAAGTAACTACCCATTTTTTGAAAGAATAAGAGATGTTGTGATTGATACAACGGGAAATTCAAGTATTATAAATCAATTTGACAAGAGTATTGATACATTGGATTTAACACCATGGCAAAAAGAGAAACTTCGTGAATTAGGTATTGATACTATTGGCAAACTTATTGATGTTGAAGAAAACAAACTTAAAGAAGCAAGATATATTGCTGATGTTAGAGCAAGGCAAATGAAAAATGCTGCCGTTGCTGCTGTTTGCGAGTATTTACTTGGTTAATGTTATTAAAACAAGAAATAAGAGTACCAATATGTTAGCATAATGGTACTCTTATTTTTTGGTCAACTAATCAAAACAAATGGCTATGTGGGGCGGGATCAAAGAGCTTCAGATTCAAGAAAAACTCCTATGATACAATGAACTTGAGTCTGTAGAGACACAAGAAAGCATAGTAGATCTTTTATCTGAATAGTTTAGTACATACAAGTTAGGAAAGTAAATATCATATTGTCTTTGTGCCAAATTTGATAAGGTAAGATAAGTTTCGCAAAAATAAAAGGACATAGGGTGCAGATCTCTAGTAGAATGAAGTCATGATACACTATTCTGAAAGTAGAGAGTAAACTATGTCTGTGAAGTTTTATACAGCTAAACGAGAAAGTAATTAAGGATCAGCCTAAGAAATTGGTGCGAAGCAATGGAGAAGAATCTCTCAAGGTCTGTTGGAGGTCGAAGAGGAGAAGTTGCTCCAGGTGACCCGATACGAGTGCAATGAGCAGCGCCAGTGCTCCGTAGTAGACACTATAGCACCACTCTTGGAGATGTTAACCCAAAATCCCTAAACTCAAGGGAATTTCCTGTGAGACTGCCATTATTGAGTGGTACTGCCGCTGGAAAAATGGTATGGAAGAGACTCTCATTGATATGTATCTGGCAGGCGTATCTGTTCGGTGTGTGGAGGACATAACCGAAGCACTGTGGATAGCGAAAATATTGAGAAGTTCTCCACTCGTATCATAGATCACTTTCATTTCCGGAACGATTTCAATATGATTCTGCACAGGCTGTGTACCATTTTTTACAGCTTCCAATGTTTACAGATAACCTGATTTTCTTCTTTGATGGATTTTCAATCTTCATCTGTTGCATCTGCAGGTATCTTTCATATATAATAATCAATATTAAAATCAGGAATTTGATTTTCATCAAATGTATTGTTCGAATTTATATAACCTCCGTAACAACGACGGATTGTATGCTTCATCATAAATAAGAATTGAGTTTGGCTGCATCAAACTGGGGACTTTTGCTTCAGCTGCAAATACTGTAGCTGCCGTTCCAATAGACAAAGTAAAAGCTAATGCCATCGATATAAATCTTTTAATAAATGTTATTGTATGATTACAAAATTTGATTTTCAAAAGAACGCCTCTGCTTCTGTTTGAAACAGATTTTGTATTGGTTGGCATAGCTTGCCTTTTCATTTGTTTTCTGTAAATAGGGCAGAAAGGTTCTCTTAATTACACCTATATCATCTGGTAATTTCTGTGTCAATGATATATCTAGTTTTGTAAGATTCTTTTAGCATTTAGAAGTTTCTGCATATCAGAATCGGTAGGAGCTCTCCTCTGGTTCCCTAAAACCTCCACCAGAGCATTCCAATCCTATCACATGGTTTCCCGCATTCACCTCCCTGGTTTCGTCCATTTACCCAAACTATATTTAAAGAACTATACTCATGTATCTATACTCCATCAATCATATCTTGGGTGGAACAGCCGTTGCCAGAAGCAGCTGTTCGTTCCGTAGATATTCCAGAAACATGGTTTTCAAATAAGCCTTCATATTTTTCACTCCAGAATAATTCCGACCAGCTGTATAGTGCAAAAATCCGATAATATCCAGACTGTTGACCTGATTTAGCAGTTTTCTGTCTTCGGGGAAAGAAGTATCATAAAGTTCAGGGATACACTGGCAAAGAAAATCCACCATATAAAGTTGATCCGGCATATGTTCTGCAAAGTAATCATAATCAATGTGCTGTTTAACATCTTCCAACCGTTCTGTATAACCAAAATATGGCTCGCTATCAGAAGAAGAGTCTGATTTTTCTGATGCAGAAGTGGTTTCCGGTTTTGTGTGGCTAGGGTAAAGGTGTTGTTTTTCAGGTGACAGAACAAGAAAATACAAATTGCTACGATGACCGCCTTTCTTTGTCCGTTATTCCATTTTCTGCATCCAACCTTTTTCACACAGCGAAGCGACACACTGTATAGCAGTCTTTTTAGAACAACCTACTTTCTCTGCAATGGTGTTATAGGATGGGTAGCAGGAACGAGTATTGTTATCGGAAAAGGCGCACAAAACGCAGTAAACCAATTTTTCAAGGGCAGTCAATTCCGGGGAAAAGAGGAGGTCTTTTTCCACCATAGCAAAAGGTCGCGTTAATTTCATAAGCATTCCTCCAGACAGAAAAAGACCACACAGAGAGGATTTTTCCTCTTTCTGTGTGGTCTTTTGACCTAAGACAGATGATAATGACACTGATATTTGCTAACAAAATGCTAACAAACCAACGCAAAACATGCTTTTTTCTCTGGCTGGGCAAAAGGCTGGATTTTTGCTGTTCTCTGCCATGAAATCCAGTGTTTTCAAGGCTTTGTGCCATCATTTGTTAACACAAACAAGCACCAAAAAACACTGGAAAACCCTCACCCCAAAAGACTCGAAATCAAGTATTTTAGAGAAGCTTTCATATGTATGTTAAAACTTTTTAAATCATGGGATTTTCTTGTATCTATATTTGGATTGCAAAAGTCCTTTCGGAACTCTTCGGATGAAATGTTTGATATAAGAAAAATAAAATGTGAAACAACATGAATACCTTATTTTTCATATTTATAGAGTTTTTATATTTTGTGTCTTAATGTTAGATATATAAAATTTTTGTGATTTGTAAGGCGGATTAGATTATTGAGTGTATTATTTTTTTGATATTAGATATTATGAGAGAATTGATATAACAAATATTTTTGATATACATACATGAATACGAAATTCTGTTGGGAGTATGTTTTGTATCCCAAGGCTAAAAGCATGCTTTTGTAGGAAATTAGTCAATCAACATAATGAATTCTTTGCAAAAAACTGATATTTAGTTATTATGCCAAATTATTAATTCGATCTATACAAATTATTTATAAAAATTATGCATAATAAATATTTTAATAGAATGCGGTAGTGCATATTGTCACATTTTGGGATAAATGCTATATTAATTTATATAGAATTTCTTTAATTAAATGAGGGCGATAGTTGTGCAGGTGTTTGTTGTCTCTAACAATAAATTAAGTAACAGACGAGTGTAGTAAAGTCAATAAACACTTGAAAAAAATAAAGAACTATAATGTTTATCTATGAAAGGAAAGGGGAAGAGAAAATGAAAAAAAGAATTTTGAAACGACAGCTACTAGCTGTTGCTATGGCAATGGCGCTAGTGCTTCCGCAGGGCGTTTATGCAGCGGAAGATGGCATAGATTTGCCAGTTCAAGAAGATGGAGTATCTACAAAAGAAATAGAAGAAATGGTGCTTACATCGGATGAAGTGAGCAAAGAGGAAGTTTTGAATCAAAAGGCTGATACAGCAGAGAATTTTGCTGCCTTAACACCTGCAAATGAAGTAACTGGAGATTTGTTAGAATCCCAGAAGCTGGTAGAGAAGAGTCCTCTTTTGGATGTAGAAATTTCAAATAAAGAAGGACTTTTGGAAATTTTACAATATACAGATGAAACAGTAACTGCTGGCAAAAGCTATGTTCTGAAAGAGGATATTACAATTACAGAAGATGAATATCGTCATCTGACAATAGGAAATGATCCATCCAGAGTATTTGCTGGTACATTAAATGGTAATGACCATACTATAACGATTGAAGGCGATGGAGGTCCACTTTTTGAAGTATTACGTGGTTCTGTTTCCAATTTGAATTTGGTATTTGAAGGTGATGTCACAGGTGCTCCGTTTGCCATTGATGCGGGAGGTGAAGATGAACAGCCTGGCATTATGCTGGAAAATATCAATGTAGAAGTACAGGGTGATATTCTTCCTGCAGCGCATGATTACTCCGAATATTATGGTTCTATTTTGCAACCGCCATATAACTATGGCAATTGGTATATCCATTATGGAGGAGAGGCGAAGCATCTGTCTACAGGCTTCGCATGGTATTTGTGGGGTGCTTCTGTAGAAGGTGTTTCTGTAACTGTAAATGGCAATATTGGCACAGCTGATAGGATTGATGGAGATACAACAGCAACAGGGTTTGCTTATTTTGCGGTACAAGGTGGTGTTTTAGACGCTGTAAAATATGAAAATATTTCCGTTGATATTACCGGAGATATTCAAAGTTATACGGGCGATGGACATGCATCAGCATATGGTTTTGCAGTGGGCAATTCAGATTCCAGTGCTGGCTTTGGCTGCAATACAATGGAAGAATTTGCCAAAGTGACTGTAAATGCTGAAAATATCATTGCAGATTCTGAACAAGGATCGTCTTCTGCATTTGGTATGGCAAGATATCTGCAAGGATACACCCACGACTGTGAAGTCAATGTGGCAAATGAAATTAAAGCTGTGAATGTAGAAGGTGACGAAAAAGACGTAGGAGGTTCATATAGCAATGGTGATGCTTATGCCTATGGTTTTATGTTGAATACAGGTGGATGGTCCATTAAGAGCAGACGAAATTTTGAAAATAATACTGTAAATGTGGGAGCAATTACAGCAAGAACTGATTCAGAAATTTATGCAGGTGCGGCTTTTGCATCCGGTTTTGCGCATCAAATGATGAATACTGGAGATGATGTACCTGATTTATCCTACAATCATAATAAAGTAAATATTACAAAGGGAAATATCACTGCAAATGCAAATGCTCGCGGCGCTGTTGCGGCAGGTTTCGTCACAAATTCTGGCAGGGATTATTATGATCGTCCAGATCACATCTATGAAAATTCTGTATATGTCAAGGGTTCTATCACAGCTACCAGTCAGCAGGCAGATGCGACTGCAGCTGGATACAGCTATACGAATAAAACACACAGAAGAGATTGCGATGTAACAGTGGAAGGAGATATAATTGCAGAATCTCCAGTACAAGCGATAGCGGCAGGTTTTAATGGCTTGCAGAACATTGATAGCTATTATTTTATCAAAAATGCAGATGTGAAGGTTTACGGTGACATACGTGCAATACAAACAGGTGATGAAGAAGGAATTGCTATTGCGGCAGGACTAAATGCAGCAATTATGCTTGGTTCAGCATCAACGGTTGTTTCATTTAGTGGAAATAAAGTTGAAGTAGATGGTACCATTTCGGCAGAAAAAAATGCGAATGCATCTTCTACAGCAAACATAGGTTTGATCAATGGGCTGAATGAACATATAGATGAAACAAAAGGAACTTTGGAAATCAGTCATAACCAATTTATTGGACAAGAGTCATTGATTCAAATTGATGAGACTGATAAAGAAAGTTATCCAGGATTTTATACACTGTTTGCGGATGTGCAAAATCTGAAAGTTATTCCAGCAGAAAAAAGTACTGGAAATACAATACAGTTTACAGATGCAAACAATAGAACATATCGTTCAGATGTTGAATTGTTAGAACCGATACATACTAAATATGGTTCTATGTGGGAATTGACAAAAATTGAAGAAGTTGTTACTGGCCATGAAATTATAGCGACAGCGGAGGCTCATGGAGCCATTGATCCCAGTGGAACTATAAAAGTAAAAGAAAATGCCGATCAAACATTTGTCATTACTTCTGATACAGGTTATGTTATTGATGAAGTTTTAGTAGATGGCAATACAGAAACAGCTGCTGAAGGAAAAACAACATATGAATATACCTTCAACAATGTAACTGCATCTCACACCATCCACGCAACCTTCAAAGAAAAAGAAGAAAGCGGCGGCGGTTCTTCTTCCGGTGGCGGCAGTCATACTTCCAACACTTATTATGTTCGTTATCATAATGATGACGACACTGTAAAAGACGGTAGATTTATTCCTGGTGAAACAGTTACTGTGAGAGGGGACATCTTTACCGCTCCCAGAGGAAAAGTTTTGGCAGGTTGGAGTTTGGAAGAAAACGGAAAAGTAGATTACAGAGTTGGCGATACATTCCGTATGCCCGGTAGCTCCTACGATCTTTATGCTGTTTGGAAAGATGCGGAAACGATGACACATACTGCATATATCAGCGGTTATCCTGATGGTACCGTTGGCCCTGACAGAACCATCACCCGTGCGGAAGCAGCGACAATGTTCTATAATCTGC
>OGEZ01000856.1_pt1 | contig 19842 bp, 15 predicted proteins | sample 1570831 | NCBI WGS metagenome assembly OGEZ01 (sample SAMEA2582059, study PRJEB24529) | metagenome | biome: Human gut stool | place: China | collected 2011
ACGCAGATTATCGCAGATTAAAATCCATGTTTTTCCGTGTTATCCGCGTCATCCGCGTCTGAAAGATGTACCACAGAGTTTCACAGAGGGGAGTCGGGGCAAGGTTCGTGTGCATTGTCTATACACCCTAAACCATAAACCCTCAACCATAAACCCTCAACTCTCATCCCTCAACCCTCAACCCTCAACAGAGTTTATCCCAGCGGATCCTCCCCGCCTCCACCGCCACCTCCGCCGCCGGGCGTTTCTTCATCGTCGGTGCCGTCGGCGGGCGTCATGTTCAGTTCCTGAAGCTTGGTGTCCAGGTCGACGAAGTCGATGCGTTCTTCGGCGCGAGTGGTCGAGGTGTCCAGGTTAGGGCGGATGGCGCTCGATGCACGGAAGTTGATGCGTACCGCCTTGATTTTTTCCGCCGTGCAGTCCTTGCGCTGTTCCGAGCCTTCGGTAGTGGCCGAGAGGCTGAACACCCCAAAGCCGTCGATGCTGACCGAATGGCCATTGTAGAGCTCCGTCCGCATGGCGGAAACGAAGTTGGTGAGTACGCTCTGGATGTCGCCCAGTGTGAGCGAGCTTTTTTCTTTCATCTGGATGGAGAGGCTTTCCAGCGTAGCCGGTTTTCCCCACACCACCAGTTGGGGGTAGTACTTGGCCGGTGCGGCCTGGTCCTGCGGGTTCTTCCGCTGGACACGTTTGAATGTGACAGACATACGAGTCTCCTTTCTTGTTTTTTCGGGTGATGAGGAGGATGCGAAAAAGGCAGGAAGGACTGAAAAAAACGGAAGTAGCGTTGGCATACATTCAAAATTAATCAGTACCTTTACCACCGGTTTGCAGAGAGCATCACCGTCGGCGGATGACAACCGCCCGATGCAGCCTTCTCCTGTCCGGCCTGCCGATGTAGGCATTTCCTCTGAATCAGTAAGTTAAGCGGTGTGCACCAACCGCGTCCATGATCTCCGGAAGTGGACAAGGCAAAGGTCCGCAAACTTTCCGACAAGGGTGGGACAACCGGTGTCGGAACGGGTGCTACTTGGACGAACTGGTGTCGGTGTTTAACGTTTATTTACTTCGGCACCCTTGAAAAAACGCATCAACTGCAATTTTGAAGTCGGAAAACACTTAAAAACTTAGCTTGAAAATGACACTGACATTGATTATCGTGCTGGCACTGGTGGTTGTGCTGGCATTGGCCGTCGGCGTGCTGGCCATTGTAAACCGCCGTATACGCAGAAAGCACAAACAGGAAAGAGAAGAACTGGAACGCCAATATCGGGCCGTGGACGAACTGCTGAATACTGAGGCATGGAAACTGGACGAACTGTGGACAAACTCCCAGCGGCTGGAAAACGAACTGGAAGTGTTCGTGCGGATGCTGGACGAACAGGACAGCAGGAGTATATATAGTTATGGCATAGGCGGCAATTGCTATAAAGTTGATGAAGAATATGAAGAGCAGAGGAAAAAGTTAGATATCAAAGAGTTGGCCAAACGCTACGGGATCACCGAAGAAGAGGCAAAGGAAAGACTGCTGCGCGAAGAAGAAAACGATCTTTGGTTAGCGAAAAAGCAAACCACCACCGACATCTACGAACTACGCGAATTACGCGCCATGCTGGCCCGACTCAAAGAGATTAACGAAGAACACCGCGAAGTAAGCTACAACGCCCTGCGCGAACTAAAGCGCATCCGCCGCGAGATAGATAGAATCAGCAAACGCACGGAAAAGGCGCGCGAGGACAGGAAGAAAGAAAAGTAAAAAAAGAGGCATGCACCACAGAGGTACGCAGAGTTTCATAGAGGAAGCACCACATTAAACGTAACGCCCCGCCACATTGCTTGTGGCGGGGCGTCGGATTGTTTGTGACGGCACACAACAAACGGTGTGGCGTCAGGGCTCGTCGAAGTGGCGAACCAGCAACTCTACCTGACGGCGGCTGAAGGTCTGCTCGTTGCGTCCTTCAGGACCTTCCTCGTAGAGCGCGCGGCGCAAGGCATCGCTGCGTTCTATCCAGCGGTGGAGCTTGCGCAACGCACAGCGGGGTGTGAGGTCGGGAAAATAGAGTTGGGCAAATTCGGCCTTACGGTAGGGCCGGATAACGAAGGGGCGGTCGGCTCCTTCGTCGGGAATCAATTCGGGTTTCATAGCGTTTGAGTTTTTAAGTTTTGAGTTTTATAGCCAAACAGAAATATCCAAAGAATATTTCCGCTTAGGAAATTAGAAGGAGGTTAGTAGTTAAGGAGTTAAGGAGTTAAGGAGTTAAGCCGATAGATAGACTACTCTAAAACATTAACCATTAACCATTTACCATTAACCATTCACCATTCACCATTCACCATTCACCATTTACCATTAATCATTAACCATTTTCTTCGCAACGAACCGATGTCCGGAAATTTCACCATCCGGCGACTCTGTTCCGCAGCTGCCGAGGGCTCATTTTAGGGCTCAGGCTCACTATGAGCCTTCCCCACGGGTGCAGATTCCGATTTTCGATAACCATCTTCCTCTTTTACAAGCAGTTCCGACTGTACAGCTTTGCGGAGTATCCGCTTGGCCGAACTTAGCGGAATGCCTGCGGGAACAGCTGCATCGACAAACTGTTTGTACGAGAATTTCTCAGGCAGCGACTCCAGCACGACCGCTATCCGGTGAGGACGTTGCAACGCCACGACGGGCCTTGCACTGTCCGGCAGGGTGGAACTGAGCAGCAGGCTGTGCTCCAGCAGCGTCTGCGTGATGAGCAGGGCGTTGCGGAAGTCGGTGTCCGTGCAGCGGTACTCGGGCGCCTGGCGGAAATCGGCCCACTTGCGGAAGGCCGTGAACAGTGCTGCCAGACGCATGGCCAGCAGGCCGTGGCGGAAGATGATGCCAAGCACGGCATCGCGCCCCTCGGCATGGGCATCGGCCAGCAGGCGGCTGAAGCAAGCCGTATGCTCGCGCCACTGTTCGGGGCTGAAGGTGACCAGCGTAGGGCTTTTCAGCAGTCCCAGGTGGATGGGCAGCAGTTCTTCGCTCAGGCGGCGGAAGTGGCTGTAGCGGTCGGTCTGTGCGTCGGCGGGCGCACACGACTCCCACTGCACTGCCGGCGGACGGGTGCACACGGCAAAGCGGCTGTAGAGCCCCGACTCCAGCGAACGGAAAAAGGTGCAGAACTGTTCGGGCGTGCCCGACATGACGAGCGACAGCCGCGGACGACGTGCCACGAGCGGTGCCCCGTCCACCTTGTACGACGACCCTACCTCTTCGTGGTGGGCAGCCTTCAGCAGGATGTCCTCGAAGTGGCCGTAGTCGGTGCCGATGGCATCGCACAGGGTGGCCATCTCCGTTGTGGCCATGGCACAACCCACCTGTCCCGAAGCCGCCAGACTCTCTATCAGCCGGCTTTTGCTGATGGTGGCCGGCAGCTTGAAGTACTGCAGCACGGTCTTGGACGGGCGCAGGTCGCGGTTGGGCTTGCGCTGCTGCTTGCGTGCTTCGGCCAGTTCCAGCTCCCACAGGGTACGTGCTTCGTCGGCAGCCTCCTGCTGCTCCTCGCGACAGCGGGCATACCAGTCTTCGGTAGCATCGAGCAGCGAAGCGGTGAAGGCTATCACGCCCTTCCCCGTACCGGCGGGTGCCACTACGGCTAAGTAGAAGTGAGGCGAGTGTTCCACTCCCTTATAGACGAAGCGCACACCCGTCAGCAGCGCGCTGCAACTGTTGAGCGACCCCATCAGCAGGAAGTCGCGTTCGCGGTCGTTGCAGGCGGGCTCGACGCAGCGTGTCAGCAGCGGAGGCAGCGTGTCGTACACCGTGGCAGGAATGAGGGGAACGGAGGACATGAGCGTTTCATTATTTTCCAACAAATCGTCCGCATCGGCTGGCGCCTGGCCCCGTGGGGAAGGCTCATAGTGAGCCTGAGCCCTAAAATGAGCCCTCGCCCCGGAACCGTCGTCCGGTGGAAGCCGGTCAACATATTGATAACCAGACAGTACGCGCGAACGTATGTCGTCGGACGTAAAATCGTCCGAAGCATGGCGGTAGCTGAAGACCTGGATGAGACGTTCCAGTTCGGATATCGAAAAACCTTTACAACGGGCGGCGTGCCCCAGTTTCAGTGCGACGTCGTTTCGTCCGCCCCGGACGAAGGGATGACGGTGCTCGAAGTCGCTGACAAACTGTTCGAGGAAGCCCGGCGCGGCAGCCGGCGTTGCGCCCTGTGCGGAGGCTTCGGCGGCAGGGACCGGAGAGGGAATGTCCGCCGCATCGGCATCGCTGTCCACTTCGGCGGCAGGTACAAAGGGAAAGACCTCGGCTTCGGGGGCATACCAGGCAGCGGGGTCCCAGGAGTAGTAGCAGGGCTGGGTCAGGATGCGGCATTTTTCGTCGTAGGGATGGGCGGCACAGGTGCTCACGGCACTTCCCACCGCCGCATAGAGGGCGCGGTAGTTGCGGGCGGCATCGTCGGGGCTGACGCGAGCCACCACCTTCAGGCCGTTGCCCGAGATGCTGCGGAAGGCGGCCACCACCCAGGGCAAGGTGCTGACGCGGCGTACGATTTCGTCCGTACGTTCGTCGGTATGGTCCAGGTCGATGCACAGCAGTCCGCTGTAGCTTGTCAGGTTGCGCACGGCGTGTCCGCCCCGGCAGGTGCCTGCCGTTACCACACAGGGGGTGCGCCCCTTCAGTGCCTGCGCTTCGGCCTTGCGGTCCGGCTGCGCGGCCAGTCGGCGGTAGTTCAGTGTGTGCGCCTTGAAGTCGTCGCCGCGTATGCGCCCGATGAAGCAGGCAAAGGGAATGTCGCGGGGCTTTTTGCTCCTGACGTCCGGAAATTCGGAAATCAGGAACGGTTCGTGTTTTGCAGTTGATGTTTCCATAGCAACTATCATGTTTTTTAGTCCGGCCGCCAGCACCATTGCTGCGGCCACTGCAAAACAAAGCAAAATATTCGGAACCGTTTCCCGATTTCGGAGTACTTATTCCCGTAAGTGTCTGAAAGCCAGACGGGCGTAGGGAGCGTAGTACTCAGAATGCAGTTTTATGTTTTTTTAGGAGAAAGACACCGCAACTTTCCGTGAATTTCCGTGTAATGCCGAAAGGAAAGCAGCTTCTTCATTCACCCTCCCGCTTGACTCTAACGACCAAACAACAACTCATAATCTCTGCGGGAAGCAGGCACCGTCCACTCTTCGGGAATGAATTTCCACTGTCCCAAAGCCTGAGGATCTATCACTCCCTTCTGTTCGATATACTGCATCAGATAAAAACGCAAATCCTTATCGGTAGAATACAGGATACGCTCCTTCAGCTTGTCTTGAGGAATGCCTGCTCCCTTGGTCAGCAACTCTCCTCCCCCATTTCCCCGGTAAGAATTCAATGCGACCTTATACCGCTTGCCCATGTCAAAAGGAGAACCATCGGCCATGCTGATAATGTTCACCTTCTCTCCCACAGGTTTTGTTACATCTACCGTATAGACAATGCCTGCTGCCGAATCGAAATTGTAACTGAAATTACGGAACATGGCCCGATCTTCGGCTCCCTCACGAGGTTCTTCACGCAACAGCAGCAAATGGTCATCAGGCGATTTCATCTGCGCTGTCCACAACCCATACGACATTTCAAGCATGTCGTGAATCTCTTTTCCCGAAAGCCACATGGTATAAAGCATATTCTCGTATTTGTACAAATTGAACATATCGCTTACAAACACGTCGCCAGCCTTAATCTCGGTATCGTAGGACAAAGGAGCCACAAAGGAAATCTCGGCCTGCCCAATCTGCAACTGCAACGTGTGGATAAGATCGACAAAAGCGGAAGAGCCGAAATATGCCGGACGAGTAGAAATCGTCTTTGTAAACCGGCCTATCTTTTTGGAAACAAACTGCCGTATGGTGTCATATTGCGATGCAAACTGCTTCATGAACGCAGCACTTGGCTCATACGCATCCATTGCCGAGAGCCTTCCGTCAATCTGCTTGCTCACCACCTTGCCATCCTGCATTTGCAGCGTTACGTCAATGTCCGATACAACGACTCCTTTATTGGCCGGATCTATCACCAGGACAGAATCACCTGCTACATTCTGTATTTTCTTGCACTCGCGTGCATGATCGTGCCCCATCAGCACAATATCAAACCCCGGAATATTGCGGGCGACTTCCACCGAAGCATTCTCTCTGTACTTACCGCTCATCAGAACCGCGTTCTGTCCGGCATGGAACATACCAATCAGCAAGTCCGGCTTCTCCTGTTCGCGAATCGTCTTCACCCACTTACGGGCAGTCTCTTCCATGTCGTCAAAACGCAGCCCTTGCCATAGGTTCTCTGACAGCCACGCAGGAACAGCAGGAGTAATCATGCCTAACACTACGATTTTCACGCCATCCCGTTCCAGCACCTCGTAAGGTTTAAAATGGGGCTTACCGGTCGATACCTCTACGATGTTGGCTCCCAATACAGGGAAATGGCAATCGCGGGTCCAACGGTCGAAAACAGCCCGTCCGGTCTCTACATCGTGGTTTCCCATATTTCCGGCATCGTAGCCCATATAGTTCATCATGTCGGCTGTCACATGTACCGAAGCCGTATCCATATAATTATAGTAATAGGCCGTCGGCTGTCCCTGAAGAATGTCTCCATTATCCAACAGAATAAGATTATCACCATAGCTCTCGCGTTCTTTCTGAACAAAACTATGTACTCTCGACAAGCTGCCCACAGCCTCCTTCTGGAGAATAAAATCGTAGGGATAATAATTGCCATGAATGTCGCTGGTCTGAACGATTTTCAATTTTACTTCTTCATGCTGGGCACTCAGTGTCCCCGACAGAAGGAACATACTCACAAAAATACATGCACGAATCTTCATAACATAAAGTTTTTAAAGTTCACAAATATAGAAGTTTTTTTCGTACTTTTGACCCCCATATTTCAATTTTACTAACGCTTGCAAGCAAAAAAAGAACCTCTAAAATTCACACTATACAATGATTCAATCTTTCCCCCGGATAATTTCCGCAACTCTCAGCATTCCTGAAAAACAGATCGAACAGACACTGACCTTATTGAAGGACGGAGCCACCATTCCGTTTATCAGCCGTTATCGGAAAGAAGCGACAGGCGGCCTCAATGAAGTGCAAATTGAAGCTATCCAAACCCAATTTGAAAAGCTGAACGATTTGGCCAAAAGAAAAGAAACAATAGTAAATGCCATACAGGAACAAGGGAAAATGACCGCCGACCTGCAACATCGCATTGACGAAACATGGGACAGTGCAACTTTGGAAGACATTTACCTGCCATACAAGCCTAAGCGTAAGACACGGGCGGAAGTAGCACGCCAGAAGGGACTGGAACCGCTGGCCACCCTGCTGTTGCTTCAGCGCGAACCCAATCCGGAAAAACGGGCAGAAGCTTACGTGAAAGGAGAAGTAAAAAACGTGGAAGAAGCAATGAAGGGAGCACGCGACATCATAGCCGAACAGATAAACGAAAACGAACGTGCCCGAAACAATGTACGCAACGCCTTTGCCCGACAGGCCGTATTGACCGCCAAAGTTGTCAAAGGGAAAGAAGAGGAAGCAGCCAAATTCAGAGATTACTTCGACTGTTCAGAACCACTCAAACGATGCAGCTCGCACCGTCTGCTGGCCATACGCCGAGGCGAAGCGGAAGGGCTGCTGAAGGTCAGCCTCGGCCCTGACGACGAAGAATGTACCCAACGCTTGGAACATCTCTTTGTCCGCAGCAGCAATGCGTGCGGCAAGCAAGTAGCCCAAGCCGTACAAGATGCCTACAAGCGCTTGTTGAAGCCGTCCATCGAAACCGAATTTGCAGCCCTGAGCAAAGAACGGGCCGACGACGAGGCCATAAAGGTATTCGCCGAAAACCTTCGCCAACTGTTATTGGCCTCTCCATTGGGACAAAAAAGAGTAATGGGGATAGACCCGGGATTCCGGACAGGATGTAAGGTAGTTTGCTTAGATGCCCAGGGAAACCTGCTGCACAACGAAAACATATATCCCCACCCGCCCGTGAACAAGCCCAAAGAGGCAATTGCCAAAATAGAAAAAATGCTGGAAACATATAAGGTAGAAGCAATCGCCATCGGCAACGGAACAGCCAGCCGCGAAACAGAAGACTTCCTACGGCAGCATGCCTTCAGGCAGGATGTACAGATATTCGTCGTAAGCGAACAGGGTGCCTCCATCTATTCGGCTTCGAAAATAGCACGAGAAGAATTTCCCGACTACGACGTAACCGTCCGTGGAGCGGTATCCATTGCCCGACGGCTGATGGACCCGTTGGCCGAACTGGTAAAAATCGACCCGAAATCGATCGGCGTTGGGCAATACCAGCACGATGTTGATCAAACCAAATTGAAGCGATCGCTGGACCAAACGGTAGAAAGCTGTGTCAATCTGGTGGGAGTCAACCTGAACACGGCAAGCAGCCATCTGCTGACCTACATTTCCGGATTGGGTCCGCAACTGGCTCAGAACATTGTCAGCTACCGGACCGAGAACGGACCTTTTTCTTCGCGCAAAGAGTTGCTCAAAGTTCCCCGGATGGGCAACAAGGCCTTTGAACAATGTGCAGGATTCCTCCGCATTCCCAATGCACAGAATCCGTTGGATAACACAGCCGTACATCCGGAGAGCTATTGCATCGTGGAACAGATGGCTAAAGACTTAGGATGTAGCGTAACAGAACTGATAGCCAACAAAGAACTCCGGAAAAAGATCAAGCCCGAACGTTATCTTACGCCAACCGTCGGCATGCCTACCTTGCAGGACATTCTGCAGGAGTTGGAAAAGCCGGGACGCGACCCCAGAGGCCCGATTAAAGTATTCGAATTCGACAAAAACGTTCGGACCATAGACGACCTGCAAGTCGGCATGGAGCTGCCGGGCATCGTCAGCAACATAACCAACTTTGGAGCATTCGTCGACATCGGCATTAAGGAAAACGGACTGGTCCATCTATCCCAACTGGCCGACCGTTACATCTCCGACCCCAATGAAGTAGTCAGCATTCATCAGCACGTACGGGTGAAGATTCTTAATATCGACCTGGAGCGCAAACGAATACAGCTTACAATGAAAGGAATGAATGGATAATTGAGAATGGAGAATTGAGAATGGAGAATGAATAATGGATAATTGAGAATTATTTCCTGTTCATCCGCAGGTCATTCTCCATTATCCATTATCAATTATCAATTTTCAATTTTCAATTCTCATGATGATAAAGGTTCCCGCAATCAGCAGCAGTGTACAAAGCAAAGAGCCCTCAAAGCCAAAGTCTCCTCCGTTCATCCATTCATTTGCCGACAGGCGAAGATTCAGCAGGCTTTCGCCAAAGCGGATGCCACTTACTTCATAGCCCAACACCGGCCCCTGCAACCAATTCCAGAACCAATGCACAGCAATCGGGAAACTCAGATTACGGGTGTATATATAAGAAGCTCCCAGCATCATCCCCGCCAACAAGATGTTGAGGAATGGCAAAACAGAAAAATCCGGATTGGCAAAATGGAACAACGAGAACAGCACGGACGAAAGAAACAGGGCCAGGAATTTATTCATCCCCGAGTCGAGCATACGCCCAAGCACAAAGCCACGCAATGTCAGTTCCTCGAAAAAGGCAACAATAGCAAAAAAGGCCAACGAAACAAGCAATGAATCAGGGCGGAACGACACCGAAACCACTTCCACACTGCCTGCCAACAAGCTGACGCCAAAGCCTATCGCATAAAGTGCAACGGCAAACAGCATTCCCCTGCACCAGTCCTTCGCATATCCCTTGAAATGCAATCCCAACGCCGAAAAAGGCAGACCACGCATACGCAACACAAGCCATGCGGAAAACAGCGAGGCCAACAATAGCAACAACTCGTCTATTACAGTCAACCACTGCTGCCCCGCCCCTCCTTCTTCAGCAAAGAAGACGGAAAACAAAAGCCCGAGAACAGAATAAGTCAACAAAAAGACAAACAAGAACAACAAAATATCAAACACCATTTTAGCAAACCGCTTCCAGGCGGCACCGGCCGATGGCACTCCACTCTTTTCACTGCAATTCATTTCGGTCATACCCTTCATAATAAAATAGGTTAATATCCGACAAAAGTAACAATAAAAAGAAAAAAGTTCACCTCAACTTAAACAATCTTTTCTATATTTGAAGCTATAAAAAAATCACTTAAGACATGAAATTACAGAGCATCCTTTCCATTGTTGTCGGATTAGGAATTACACTGACTGTTTCCGCGCAACAAAAAAAAACATATTATGTCCCCAAAGCAGGTACACTGACCGAACTGATCAAAGAAAATGAAGCCAACGAAATAACCTACCTGACGCTTCAGGGCAAATTGAACGCCATCGACTTCCGCTATCTGAGAGACGGATTCAGCAAACTGACGGTATTGGACATATCGAATGCCTCCATCAGCATGTATGCCGGCAAAAACGGCACTTCTCCCGACCGTTTCTACATCTATCCGGCCAATTGTATTCCTGCCTACGCTTTCTGCAAGCAGACCAACGATACCACTTTTGTCGGGAAAGAGTCTTTGACCCGCGTAATTCTGTCCGATAAGACTAAAAACATAGAGGATGCGGCGTTCAAGGCCTGCAAGAACCTGAAGATTTGCCAGATACGCAAAAAGACACCTCCCAACCTGCTCAAAGAGGCCTTGGCCGATAGCATAACCGCCATTTTTGTGCCGCTGGGATGCAGCGATACCTACAGGGTAAAAGACAACTGGGGAACGTTTGCCTTTATCGAAGGAGAGCCCTTAGGCATTACCGTACAAGTAGGTGCCATGGGAAGCCTGGCAAGCGAACTGGTAAAAAAAGGCATCCAGCCCAAAGAAGTGAACTTCCTGACCGTAGAGGGAAAACTGGACGAAGCAGACTTTACACTGATACGGGACTATATGCCCAATCTGGTTTCCATCGACCTGACGCAGTGCAATGCAACTGCCATTCCCGATTATACCTTTACACAGAAAAAGTATCTGTTGAATATAAAGCTGCCACACGGGCTGAAAACCATCGGTCAGCGTGCGTTCAGTGGTTGTACCCGCCTGTGCGGAACACTGATGCTTCCTGCCAGCGTGACGGCCATCGAATACGGTGCCTTTATGGACTGTGACAATCTGCGCCACGTCGTAGCAACAGGCAACAGCATCACAACTTTAGGAGACAACCTGTTCGGAAACAATAACGACAAGCTGATCTATCAGAAAAAATAAAAAAATGAAGAATGAAAAAAATGAAGAATGATGAATGAAGAATGAAGAATTGGGTTGTCATTAACCATTAATCATTAACCATTAATCATTAACCATTAACCATTAATCATTCTTCATTCATCATTAACCATTAATCATTAATCATTCTTCATTCATCATTAACCATTAATCATTCTTCATTTTCCTATCAGGCACCGTACATACGTGCCTTCAGCTCCTTGATATGATCTGACGTGATGTATTCATCATACTCCATCATCTTGTCGATGATGCCATTGGGCGTCAGCTCTATAATACGGTTGGCAACGGTCTGAATGAACTCATGGTCGTGAGAAGAGAAAAGAACGTTGCCCTTATAAATCTTCAAGTTATTATTGAAGGCCTGAATGGATTCCAAGTCCAGATGGTTGGTCGGAGTGTCCAGTATCAGGCAGTTTGCATTACGCAATTGCATACGGGCAATCATACAACGCATTTTCTCGCCTCCAGACAACACACTGACTTTCTTCAGCACCTCTTCGCCCGAGAACAGCATACGGCCCAGGAAACTCTTCATATAGACTTCGTTGCCTTCGCCATATTGGCTCAGCCAGTCTACCAAGTTCAAATCAGTATTAAAGAACGACGTATTGTCCAGCGGCAAATAAGCCGTAGTAATGGTAACACCCCAATTGTAACGTCCGGCATCCGGCTTCATGTTTCCGTTGATGATCTCAAACAAAGCAGTCATCGCACGCGGATCGCGGGACAGAAAGACAATCTTGTCTCCCTTCTCGACATTGAAGTTCACGTCGCGGAACAGTACCGTACCGTCTTCCAACGTTTTCGTCAGGTCCGACACTTCCAGAATCTGGTTGCCCGGTTCACGTTCCGGCGTAAAAATAATGCCCGGATATTTGCGTGAAGAAGGCTTGATTTCTTCCACATTCAGTTTCTCCAGCATCTTCTTACGGCTGGTCGTCTGCTTGCTCTTGGCCACATTGGCACTGAAACGACGGATAAATTCTTCCAGCTCTTTTCTTTTCTCTTCAGCTTTGGCCTTCTGGTTCTGCTGCTGACGAAGCGCCAGCTGGCTGGACTCGTACCAGAAGCTATAGTTACCGGCAAAAAGGTTTATTTTACCATAATCGATGTCCACCGTATGCGTACAAACCGAATCCAGGAAATGTCGGTCGTGGCTGACAACCAGCACCGTATGTTCAAAGTTCGAAAGATACTCTTCCAGCCAGGTAACCGTTTCCATATCCAAGTCGTTGGTAGGCTCGTCAAGCAGCAAGTTGTCAGGGTTTCCATATAAGGCCTGCGCCAACATCACACGCACCTTCTCCTTATTGTTCAGTTCGCCCATCATCACATAGTGCTTGTCTTCCTTTATGCCCAGGCCACTCAGCAAAGCCGCAGCGTCACTTTCGGCATTCCATCCGTTCAGTTCGGCAAATTTCTCTTCCAGCTCGGAAACCTTCAATCCATCCTCGTCGGTAAAGTCTTCCTTGGCATACAATGCATCGCGCTGCTTCATGATGTCCCACAAGACAGTATGCCCCATCATCACAGTGTCCATCACCGTGAAAGCATCCCACTTGAAGTGGTCCTGACTCAAAACGGAAAGCCGTTCTCCGGGTCCCAATGTAATCAAACCTTTTGTTGGCTCCAGCTCCCCGGATATCGTCCGCAAAAAAGTTGATTTTCCGGCTCCATTCGCCCCAATTATACCATAACAATTACCGTTCGTAAACTTCAGATTTACGTCATTAAACAACACTCTTTTACCAAATTGCACTGCAACATTCGAGACTGTAATCATCTTCCTATCTTTGAATTTATTTACAAATTACGAGCTAATACCCTATATTCATTCATTTTGCCGGCAAAGATACGATTATTTCAGGAATAGAAACAGAGAAACGCTGTCAATCTGGCATAAAAGTGTTAACTTTGCAGCGTTTTTGTACAAAAGCATTTTTGGCAAAGTTTTTGTAGGAACAGAAATTAAGAAAATGCAAAACTTAAACCTTAGAAACGATGAAAGATAAAAAATATTACAGAAACAATAAGCATAATAACAATATGAATCCAGAAAAAGAAAACAACAGAGAAGAGAATCTGGGTACTCAGAATGCCCGCCCTAACGAGCAGGAAGAGGTTGCAACAGATCAGAATGAAGTTCGTGAGGAAGAAAACACTTCCATGAGTAACGAGGAGAAGCTGGCTCAGGAATTGGAAAAAGCCCAGCACATGCTCGAAGAGCAAAAAGACAAATATCTGCGCCTGTCGGCCGAATTTGACAACTACCGCAAACGGACCATGAAGGAGAAAGCCGAACTCATCCTGAACGGAGCAGAAAAAAGCATCAGCAGCATTCTGCCTATTGTCGACGACTTTGAGCGTGCCCTTAAGAATATCGAGACTGCCACCGATGTAGCAGCTGTCAAGGAAGGCGTTGAGCTTATCTACAACAAATTCATGAAGGTACTGGAACAGAACGGAGTAAAAGTCATCGAGACCCAGGAAAAGGAACTCGATACAGACTTCCATGAAGCAATCGCCGTCATTCCGGCTCCCACAGAAAACCTGAAGGGAAAGATTTTGGATTGCGTTCAAACAGGTTATACTCTAAATGACAAAGTTATCCGTCATGCCAAAGTGGTAGTCGGAGAATAAAAATGACACTTGCGAAACTTAAGTAATATGAAAAAAAGAGATTACTACGAGGTATTAGGCGTTGACAAAAAAGCATCTGCAGACGAAATAAAGAAGGCTTATCGAAAGAAAGCCATCCAATATCACCCGGACAAAAACCCGGGCGATAAAGAAGCGGAAGAAAAATTCAAAGAGGCAGCCGAAGCTTACGACGTATTGAGCAATCCGGAAAAACGGGCCCGTTACGACCAGTTCGGACATGCCGGAGTAAGCGGAGCAGCCGGCAACGGTGGACCGTTCGGAGGCTTCAGCGGCGGTATGTCAATGGATGATATCTTCTCCATGTTTGGCGATATTTTTGGCGGCCACGGCGGATTCGGAGGCGGATTCGGAGGATTCGGCGGTGACGGAGGTGCGCAGCAGCGTCGCTATCGCGGCTCCGACCTGCGGGTAAAGGTTAAACTGAATCTGAAAGAAATTTTAACCGGAGTAGAAAAGAAGTTCAAGCTGAAGAAATATATTCCCTGTAGTCATTGCCATGGCACGGGAGCAGAAGGAAACGGCGGAACCGAAACCTGTCCGACCTGTAACGGCAGTGGTACAGTCATTCGCAAGCAGCAGACAATTCTTGGCACCATGCAGACACGCAGCACGTGTCCTACCTGTGGCGGTGAAGGCAAAATCATTAAAAACAAATGTAAGGAATGTGGCGGTGAAGGAATTGTCTACGGAGAAGAAGTAGTAACCGTAAAAATTCCGGCAGGAGTCGCCGAAGGGATGCAACTTTCCATGAGCGGAAAAGGAAACGCAGGCAAGCACAACGGCATTCCGGGCGACTTGCTGATTCTGATAGAGGAAGAAGCTGACAAGGAACTGATCCGCGACGAAAACGATCTGATCTACAACCTCCTGCTTAGCTTCCCTACCGCAGCACTGGGCGGAACTGTGGAGATCCCGACCATCGACGGAAAAGTAAAAGTAAAAATAGAATCGGGAACCCAACCGGGCAAAGTGCTTCGCCTGCGTGGCAAAGGTCTGCCGAGCGTAAACGGATATGGAACAGGCGACCTGCTTGTGAATATCAGCGTATACGTTCCCGAAACTTTGAGCAAAGACGAAAAGAAACAACTGGAGGAAATGGAGAACTCGGACAACTTCAAGCCCAACACTTCCATCAAAGAAAAGATATTCAAAAAGTTCAGAAGCCTGTTCGACTAAATAACAGCAGGCACTGTATAAAAGTATAAGAAACTGTCCTGAAAAGGCATGGCCCACCCCAAGAAGGTCTGAAGGATTTTCGATTCTTCATCAGTTTACTTCGGTTGTGGTCCATGCCTTTTTTTATATAATATGATATTCTTTTGAAGCTTCAACGATACAACTATCACAAAAATGCTATATTTGCAATGGAATAGAACTTCGACAAGGGACGTTTATTCCCTAAACACACAGTATTAAAAAGATTACGTTATGAAAAAAATCAATCTTAAAATGGCAGCTACCGTAATGATCTGCGGTGCTTTTCTCTTAAGTTCTTGTGTAGGTTCATTCGGCTTGCATAGCAAGTTGGTCAACTGGAATCAAAGTATTGGCAACAAATTTGTCAACGAACTCGTATATCTGGCATGCAACATCATCCCTGTGTACGGAGTATGCTATCTGGCCGATGCAGTTGTCATTAACTCCATTGAATTCTGGAGCGGCAGCAATCCGATGGCCAGCGTAGGCGACATTAAGAAAGTGAAAGGTGAAAACGGGGATTATCTGGTAAAGACACTCGAAAACGGATACTCCATTACCAAAGAAGGAGAAAATCTCTCCATGGAACTGGTCTACAACAAAGAGGCTAACACCTGGAACGTTGTAGCAGACGGAGTAAGCACCGAACTGTTGCAAATGAACAACGACGGCACCGCACAGATGTATCTGCCCAACGGAGAGGCCATGAACGTCACCTTGGATGCACAAGGCGTAGCAACTGCCCGCCAGGCCGCCATGGTGAATACTTACTACGCAGCCCGCTAATTATTCTAATACAACAATACAAGTTTCGCCGGGTAACAGCACAAGTCCTGCACACATTTCTATGCGGAAAGGCTGTACCCGGCGAAACTTTGTTTAATTGAATATACTGTCTAACACATGAACCAGTTTCTTTTTAGATATATCCACAAAAAGAATTTTCCCGCCAGGACCAATCAGATAATTCGCAGGAACCGTTTCTATATGCAAGCGCTCAATGCTTTTATACAATTCACCTTGACTGTTTATCCCCGATAAATTATAGATTTTAGGATTGAGTGTTTGGATGGTGTTTTTCCACTTCTTTTTGTTGTTATCCAATGAAATATTGTATATCAACAATTTTTCCCCATATTTCTCTGGCAACTGATCGATAAATTTCAAATTGAGCAGACAGGGTACACACCATGTAGCCCAAAAGTTTACGAAAACATATTTCTCTGTCTGAATAGGAAGTTGTCTTGTAACGTCGTTTGTATCAGATACTTCTATATTCCAAAGTGCATATCTTCCGGTAACTTCCAGTTCATTTTGCATCTCCAGACTCACTGGCATCGATTCTTTCTTTTGGTTTTTTAATACCCTCTTCTTTGCCCGTATTGCACTTAATCTCGCCAGATTTTGGCGCGATTCTTCGCTACCGGGCGGACATCTTTTCCTATCGGGTTTCAGTCGCCACATTTTTTTATAAAGAGGAAAACGCGAAATGACTTCTGCTCTCATTTTCTTTACAGAATCTTCACCATAATCATTGACAGACAATAAAACTGCACGCAACCATGCTATATAAGGGTAAGTTGTGTTTTTAAGAGATTGGATTTCATTACGTCTGAGTTTTGCTTCTATTTCTTTAATTTCAGCAGTCAATGCCTGATAGCTTGAATCCGTTTGATAGACAGTCATTTTTTCCAATAAGCCAAATCGCTGTTGTAACAAACTGTCTCTGCGGTTAAAATAATCGGCTTCTTCATTTGTCGCAGGCGAACCTGCTACTTTTTTCATAACCACACTTTGCCAATCCGCATCATTGATGTGAATAGAAATGCTATCTCCGGGAGTTGCAACTATATCCACTTCTCCCGGACCTTGTTTTTCAAATAAAAGAGATACCATTTCTTGTTCGGGTACAAATCCATACAAATGCACAGTCTTATCTTGTGGCGACAACAAAGCCGAATCTTCTATGTAGCATTCATTATAACGTAAATAATGAAGATATACATATTGCGACGGAATGCATAAGGAACTATCTGCTGTCACTGTAATACAAAAGTTCTTTTCAGAGCCTTTACTTGAAGTCAGAGCCAAAAGAGTTAAACATAAGAAGGCAGAAAGCAATGTTTTCATAAGATTCTATTTGTAAATTTCTTCATTGCGCCATCAGACTATCCAATGTTTGTATCAAATCCTCGCCATGCAAGTCTTTCGCCACAATCCGGCAATGGTTGTCCAGCAGGAAAGATCGTGGTATCAGTTTCACGCCCAAGCGTGCCACTTCCGGAAGCTGGTTCCGGTTGTTGTCCGTACCGATGACATTGACAAAAGCTTGCAGGGAGTCTTTTACGATACTTTCGCGCCACCCGGTATGATTGTTGTCAATGGAGACAGCATACACTTTCAAGTCCTGCGGATACTTCGCCAAAGCCTGCTTGACGTACGGGAACTGAGCACGACAGGGCTTACACCACGTGGCCCATACGTCCACATAAATGTAGCGGTACCCTTTCAGGTCGGACAGGGCTACTTTTCCACCGTCCGCACTTTCCAGATTGAGCGACAGCGTTTTCCCTATTTCCGTGTTCTTTCTGGCCATCTGATAAACGGCCTTTTCTCTCTTCACGTCACTGATTCTCCGGCGGGTTCTCAGGCTTCTTTCCGATTGCGAATTATCTACTTTTTTCTGAGTTACTTGAATGGCTCGTATATCGTTCGGCCACTTTTTTGCAATATACTGCCTCAAAGCCATCACGCTGTCTTCACTGATGTAATCTTTAAAATTCACCTGCAAAAACACTCGCGCTAAACTGGCTGAAACATAATGCGGATTCTGTTTGACTTGATTGCAATAGTAATCCACCATCATGCGGTCCCACAGAAGAATACTGTCCTTTTTCCCCTCATCCTCCAGCCGATGCCGTGTTTTCCACATGCTTCTGGACATCATATTAAACCCTATAATCTCGTTATGCACTTTCCCCTTCAATGCCTTTCTATAAGTGACCTGATCCATATCATCATAAAAAGCCTCTATTTCCACCGTATCGTTGGGAACCAAATAAACGAGCAAGTTATTAGGGCCTTCTTTAGAGAAGGTGATTTCTACATTATCTTCAAGAAGCAGAAATCCGTGCAGTTCCACTGTTTTCTGTCCTTTTTCTGTCCGTACCGAGTCCCAGATATTCATCTCTCCGCCCGACACCCACGAAAGATATGAGTGGAGATAGACGGTCTGTTCCACTTGTGAAAGTGCATCGTCCAAATGTACAATGACCGTCACGTTTCTGGTCTCATCACTTCCCTGCTGAGGGAGGAAGCTGCCCAATAAGAACAACGAACATATATATAACAAATATTTCATACTTAAAATAACAGCTTATCTAACCGATACAACAAATCTTTCTGATGCAGATTTACAGCTATGACTTTACGATTAGCATCCAGCAGGACATTGTAAGGGATGGCAGTTATTCCCAGCCGTTCCACCTGCGGAAGCAACTTTCCCTGTTCATCCACCGCAGTTAGATTTACAAAAACATCCAAATGTTTATCTACAATTTCCTGTTTCCAATTAACATGCTTTTTATCAAGCGAAATCAAGCATATAGTCAGGCTATCGCCATACTTCTGCTTGGCCTGCCGCAAGTAGGGTATTCCCTCCAGACAGGGTATGCACCAACTTGCCCAAAAGTCTATCAGTATGTACTTGCCAGTCATTTCGGAAAGCTTGACTTCCGTTCCTTTGTCTGAATATAACACAAGGTCTGATATATCGACCTGATTCCCGTCCGACTTCTTATTCTGTATGGACGAAATCTCCAGTTCCTCCTTAATCCGTTTCTCTATTATACTGTTCAGATGCTTGTTGATACGTTTGCTTTCTTCGCTTTCCGGCAGAAAGCTACGCCTTACCGGTTGTTTGATATATGCTATTTCCTTGTTTTTGGGGAAGCGTATAAGTGCGATGTCGCACAATGCTTTCAATGAGTCTTTAGATACTTTTCCTTTGAAATACCGTAAAGCGGCAATAGTATTGGTAGGAGACTTTGAATGACAAAGCAAATCCATTTTCAGTGAATCCAGCGAACAATCAATTCTTTTTATCTCTTCGACCAACATCGTGCTGTCATCATCCGGGAGATGAGGCATAGCAAGCTGTGCATAGAGTTCCCTTTTGGTTTGATTCAACAAAAAAGCCTGATGAGTATACTCCTGATATTCATTAGTAGGATATGAACCGTTCACTTTCTTCAACACCTGCACACCATCGCTTTCTGCCAGCGGAGCTTTGATATAGCTATTAGGAGTCAATAGTAAGCGCCATTCTATCGGTCCTTTCTCGGAAAACAAGATGTTGAACCAGTCTTCTTCCGGTGAATAGGCATACAGAAAAAACTCTTTCTGCCCTTTCTTGACGAATACGGAATCATCCACCACCTTATCATTGTCTATATAGCGATGCAGATACACCCACTGCTCATGCGAGGATAAGGCAGAGTCCAACATAATGTGAATCTGTATGTTTTTTCCAGCTGGCATTTTAGGTGGAAGTCCACAGCTGACTAAACAAAATATAACAATAATAAAAACAATCTTTTTCATTCCACACTATAATTGGATTATTCCATGTTTGACAAATCACAATTTAGAACCAACATATTTAAATACTACTGGTGCGATAAAATCGCATTGATTTTAAATATCACCAAATAACGAGAGT
>OGEZ01000859.1_pt1 | contig 19707 bp, 16 predicted proteins | sample 1570831 | NCBI WGS metagenome assembly OGEZ01 (sample SAMEA2582059, study PRJEB24529) | metagenome | biome: Human gut stool | place: China | collected 2011
GGCCCGCTCCACCAGTTCCCGTTCTGTCATAATAGGACCTCCCCTCACGATGTCACTGGATATGGACGTGGTTGTTGATGTGGTTGGCGCAGTAGCAGTAGTAGCCGTTGCACTTGGAGCAGTAGCGGAACTCCATATTGGGGTCGTCTGCGTCGGTAATGCCGCACACAGCGCACTTGTGGAGGTAACCCTTCCGCTGCTGGACCTCCTTTTGAGCCTTTTTGAAATTGATGGTCTGGGGCCGGGCCTGATAGGCCATCCGGCCGGTTTTCCGGCGCACGATGTTCATCAGATCGTCCCAGAAGAAGAGGAAGTAGTTCAGAATGGCCACCACAGGAATGAGGGCATAGCCCCAGGCCCCCAGCATCAGATAGCGGATGATATCAAACAGGAACAGGGCTGCGTCCAGCCAGGCCAGCCACTTGACTTTCAGAGGCAAAATGCCGTAGAGCAGCACCTGCATCTCCGGGTACAGAGTGGCGAAGGAGAAGAACATGGACATGTTCACATAGTACATGGTGACGCTGGTCTGGAAGGCAAAGCCGATGATGAGGTTAAGGATAGCTCCCAGGAAATAAAATACGGTGAACCGAGTGGAGCCCCACTGGCGTTCCAGGGCGTTGCCAATGTAGTAATAGAACAGAGTGGTCATGGCAAACCACAAAATGGAGAACATATCACTGGAGCTGTAGCCACTTACCGGCACAAACAGGAAGGTAATGATCCGCCACACCTGTCCATGGAGAATTGCACTCGGGTGGAACATAAACAGCCAAGAGGCATAGCCGTTGGAGAACATGTCCAGGAAGTAGATAAGCACATTGCCGATGACAATGAACTTCATCAGATTGGGAATGCCGAAGCGGGGATGTTTGTAACAGAAGCGGTCCAGCCAGCGGGAAATGGCCTTCATGGACAGCCCTCCTTTTTATCGTCAATAAAATTGCCGCAGAGGCAGCAGAAATGTCCAGAGAGCATTGTACCCGTTTTCTATGGAAAAGTCCATGACGAAAGTGTAAACATTTTCCCGGGGAAGTGGGGAATAAAAAGTTGTGCTTTTCCTGAAAAGGGGAATATGATAGAATAAATAAGAATGTGGGCGGCTTTGGCCGTTTTTGAATTTATAGAAAAGAGCGAGGAAGCTATGAGTATTGTAAAAGATATGTCCCTGGCCCCCTCGGGCCTGCAGAAGATCCAGTGGGTGCGGGATTTTATGCCCGCCCTCAGCGGCATTGAGGAGCGTTTCCGCAAGGAAAAGCCCTTTGCCGGATTGACTATCGCCGTGTCGGTCCATCTGGAGGCCAAGACCGCCAACCTGGGGCTGGTGCTCCGGGAGGGCGGAGCCGATGTGCATCTCACCGGCTGTAACCCCCTGTCCACCCAGGACGATGTGGCCGCCGCCATGGCCCACCTGGGTGTGGATACCTACGGCGTTCACGGCGTCACTCCCCAGGAGTATGAGGACCTGCTGGTGGAGACCCTGAAGTGCCGCCCCCACCTGATTGTAGATGACGGCGGAGACCTCATCTCTCTGCTGGGCGGGCGCTGTGCCGATTTGGGCGAGCGGCTCATCGGCGGCTGTGAGGAGACCACCACCGGTATCCACCGCCTCATCGCCCGGGAGAAAGCGGGCATCCTGCCCTGCCCCATGATGGCAGTGAACGACGCCAAGGCCAAGCACTACTACGACAACAAATATGGTACCGGCCAGTCCACCTGGGACGCCATCATGCACACCACCAACCTGATGGTGGCGGGCAAGACGGTGGTGGTGGCCGGCTACGGCTGGTGCGGCAAGGGCATCGCCATGCGGGCCAAGGGGATGGGCGCCCACGTCATCGTCTGCGAGGTAGACCCGTTCAAGGCGCTGGAGGCTACCATGGAGAACTTCCAGGTCATGCCCATGGACGAGGCGGCCAAGGTGGGCGACCTGTTCGTCACCGCCACCGGCTGCAAGGACGTGATTGTGGATCGGCACTTTGCCGTTATGAAGCACAACGCCATCCTGTGTAACTCCGGCCACTTTGATTGTGAGGTGGACGTGGCCGCTCTGGCCGCTGAAGCGGTGGAGCGCTTCCCCCGCCGGGAGGGCATCGAGGGCTTCCGCCTGAAGGACGGCCGCATCCTCAATGTACTGGCTCAGGGTCGGCTGGTGAACCTGGCCGCGGGCAACGGCCACCCCGCCGAGATCATGGACATGTCCTTTGCGGTGCAGGCCCTCTCTCTGGAGTGGCTGGCCAAGCACCGGGACGGCCTGGAGAAGAAGGTCTACCAGGTGCCCGACGAGATCGACGACCAGATCGGCCGGGTGAAGCTGGCCGCCATGGGCCTCTCCATCGATACCCTTACTCAGGAGCAGAAGGACTATCTGGCCGGCTGGGAGGCATAAACCTATTGACAAAGGCGGAAAAACTGATATAATCCATCTGTACAACTGAAAACCTTATCAAGAGCGGTGGAGGGAACGGCCCTATGAAACCCGGCAACCTGCGTAAGACGCAAGGTGCTAAATCCGGCGGCAGTGTATCGAAAGATGAGGGTGCTTAGACGATAAAACGCTCCGCCAATGCGGAGCGTTTTTTTCACCCCCCAGAAAAAGAAAGGAAAAAGATTATGGCAAAGAAACTGTTTACCTCTGAATCTGTAACCGAGGGGCATCCCGATAAGATCTGCGACCAGATCTCTGACGCGGTGCTGGACGCGATGCTCGCTCAGGATCCTCAGGCTCGTGTGGCCTGCGAGACCACGGTGACCACCGGTCTGGTCCATGTGATGGGCGAGATCACCACCAGCCACTACACCGACATCCCCGCCATCGTCCGCCACACCGTGGAGCGCATCGGCTACACCGATCCCGCCTACGGCTTTGACTACCGCTCCTGTGCTGTCATGACCGCCATCGATGAGCAGTCTCCCGACATCGCCATGGGCGTCAACCAGTCCTACGAGGTCCAGCAGGGGGGCGACAGCGATCCCCTGGATCTGGTGGGCGCCGGCGACCAGGGTATGATGTTCGGCTACGCCTGCGATGAGACCACCGAATTGATGCCGCTGTCTATCACCTTGGCCCACGCCCTGACCTGCCGCTTGACGGAAGTCCGAAAGTCTGGCCTATTGCCCTACCTGCGTCCGGATGGAAAGGCACAGGTCACAGTGGAGTATGTGGATGGTGCGCCAATACGGGTAGACACTGTGGTAGTCTCTGCCCAACACGATCCGGATATTGATATGAAGGTGCTACGCAAGGATATTTTGGAGCGGGTTGTGTTCCCCGTCATTGATGCCAAGCTACTGGACGAAAACACGAAATACTATATCAATCCCACGGGGCGCTTTGTGCTGGGAGGACCCGCCGCGGACACCGGTCTGACCGGAAGAAAGATCATCTGCGATACTTATGGCGGCATCGGCCATCACGGCGGCGGAGCGTTCTCCGGCAAAGATGCCACGAAGGTTGACCGGAGCGCCGCATATATGGCCCGCCACGTCGCGAAAACCGCGGTGGCGGCGGGTGCTGCCAAGCAGTTGGAACTGCAGCTGGGCTATGCCATCGGTGTCTCTGAGCCAGTGTCCGTTTCTGTGGAAACCTTTGGGACAGGCCGGCTGCCGGATGATGTACTGTGCGACTGGGTCCGCAATTGCTTTGACCTGCGCCCCGGAGCCATCATCCAATATTTAAAACTGGACAGTCCCATTTTTGCTGAGACCACAAATTATGGCCATTTCGGGAGAAACGGATTCCCCTGGGAGCAGGTAAATGAAACCGCGATGGATGCACTGAAAATGCGGCTTGTTTAAAAGCCGCATTTTTCATACTGGGTGGAGACGTGACGTCGTGAAAGAATTTGCTGTATCTCGAACCTGTGCGGAGAATTAGAGGAGGCTGTTCTATGGAAAATACGAGAATGATGAAAGTGAACGTGGATGGCGTTGAATATATTTATCCAAAAGGAACTCTGTATCAGGCGATAGCTGCTGATTTTCAGGAAGGATATGCGCATGATATTTTGCTTGTCAATCGAAACGGGAAACTCTGTGAACTGCACAAGGCTTTGGATAGGGATTGCACGCTGAAAATGATTACGGCAGAAGAAAAGCCGGGGATGCAGACTTATGAACGCAGTGTGGTTTTTCTGATGCTGAAAGCCTTCTATGATGTGGTTCGCAAGGAGAATGTTGAGCGCGTTTCCGTCGAGTATTCCATCAGCCATGCCTTGTTTATCCGGGCAAAGGGGGCCTTCACACTGGGACAGGAGCTGCTGAACCAGGTTGAAGGCCGCATGAGGGCGATTTCCGAACAGGCAGTACCTATTCGGAAAGAATCCATCAATACCGATGATGCTGTAGAACTGTTTCGCAAAACACAAATGTACGACAAGGCGCAGCTGCTCAGCTTTCGGATCAATTCCCATGTCAATATTTATTTTCTGGATGAGTTTTCAGATTATTTTTACGGCTACATGGTTCCTGATACGGGGTATTTGAAATGCTTTGGCCTGCAGCTGTTTGAGAGCGGATTTGTTCTGCGTCTGCCAGATCAAAAGAATCCCAGTCAGCTGGGAGCGTTCCATCCCTCCATGAAGGTATTCCGGGAACTTTACGACGCCACCCTCAGATCTGAGGCGCTGCATATCTCTAATGTTGCGGAGATGAACGGAGTCATTTCACAGGGAAATGCTACACACATGATCCTTGCGCACGAGGCAATGATGGAAAAGAAAATCGGAGATATTGCAGGTGAAATTGCAGCCCGGAAGGATGTTCGCTTCGTTATGATTGCCGGCCCTTCGTCCTCAGGAAAGACGACATTTTCCCATCGCCTGTCCACCCAGCTTTTGACGTGCGGCCTGCACCCACACGCCATCGCAACGGACAATTATTTTAAAAACCGCTCCGAGACGCCCTTGGATCAAAACGGTCAGTATGATTTTGAGAGTTTGGGCGCCATGGATGTTGAGCAGTTCAATGCGGATATGACACGGCTCCTAAGGGGTGAGACGGTGGAAATCCCACAGTTCAACTTCAAAAAGGGCGTCCGTGAATACAACGGCGACTATCTGACCCTGGGAGCGCAGGATGTTCTTGTCATCGAGGGCATCCACTGCCTGAACGATCAGCTTTCCTATTCTCTGCCGAAAGAGAGCAAATACAAAATCTACATCAGCTGCCTGACTACGCTGAATGTCGATGACCACAACTACATCCCCACAACAGACGCACGACTTTTGCGAAGGATCGAACGGGATGCAAGGACCCGGGGTTACAGCGCCAGGGCTACCATTCAGATGTGGCCGTCTGTAAGAAGAGGAGAAGAAAACAATATTTTCCCGTTTCAAGACAGTGCGGACATGATTTTCAACTCGGCACTGATTTATGAAATCGCCCTTTTGAAACCCCATGTGGAACCGCTGCTTTTTGGCGTTCCAAAAGATTGTGAGGAATACATCGAGGCAAAGCGCTTGCTGAAATTCTTAAACTATTTTTTACCCATTCCAGCAGACGACGTGCCCAAAACCTCCCTGATGCGAGAATTCATTGGCGGAGGCTGTTACAAAGTATAAATCAGTATTGGTGGAAACAGCCATTCAGGACCCCACAACTCTGGCAATTTATCGATCCTTGTTTGCTCAAATAGTTTTGTCCTTTGGGGCAGGCAATTATTTGGGCTCTGATTCGTAAAAAGGAAGTCTTAGGAGGACAATATGAGTATTAAAATTGTGACGGATTCAACCTGCGATTTGCCCCGGGAACTCATTCATGCACATCATATTTCGGTGATCCCCCTGCACATAAACAAAGGAGAAGACTCCTTTTTGGATGGCCTCGAAATCACGCCGGAGGATATCTTTTCTTATGTGGAAAAAGGAGGAGATATCTGCACAACAGCTGCGTCAAATCCTATGGAGCTGTCAGAATATTTCGAGGAACTCAGCCTGCAATATGAAGCGGTTATCATGATTACAATTGGCTCCAGTTTTTCAAGCTGCTATCAAAATGCAGTGATTGCTGCCAGTGAATTTTCCAATGTGTACATAGTGGATTCAAAGAATCTATCCAGTGGTCAGGGGATTATTGTGATGGAAGCGGCCAAAATGGCAGAACAGGGCGTCTCACCCGAAAAGATATGTATGCGCTTGGAGAATGCCGCAAGCCGTGTCAATGCCAGCTTTATTCTTGACCGGTTGGACTATATGCGAAAGGGCGGCCGTTGTTCTTCCGTTGCGGCACTGGGGGCAAATTTGATGCACCTGAAACCGTGCATCGAAGTCAGCGGTGGAATCATGCGCGTAGGAAAAAAGTATCGGGGTTCTCTGGAAAAAGTCATGTATCAATATACCAAAGACCGCATTTCGGTACCCGGAAATATTTCTGATGGACGTGCCTATATTGTATATCCATCTGCTAAGCGGGAAGCTGTGGACGCTGCGAGGCAGGTCCTGACCGAAGATAAAAGATTCACTGATATTCAAGAGACCTTCGCGGGCTGCACAGTAGCATGCCATTGCGGACCCAACACGATTGGTGTGATGTTTCTTGAGGATTAGAAAACAAATAATGGAAAAGCGAGCAGCTGTTGTGATAGGAGCAGAACATGGATTTTCATGGATTTTATACTGGTAAAATTTTTAATGCCTATCAATATCTCGGCGCTCATATAACAGATTCTGGCGTTGTATTCCGCACATTTGCTCCGGGGGCACAAAAGGTTTCGCTGATTGGAGAATGCAGCCAATGGCGGGAATACGAAATGAATCGGGTCTATGACGGAAGCTTCTGGGAGTGTTATGTGGACGGTGCCAGCGCAGGAAGCATGTACAAATATCGGATCTATGAAAAAAGTGGTAGCTGCGTGGACCACTGTGATCCATATGGTTTTGGAATGGAGTTGAGGCCCAATTCCGCATCCATCGTTCGGGATTTGAACTCCTACCAGTTCCATGACTCAGCCTGGATGCTTTCCCGCTCTGACTGCAAAAACAGGCCACTTAATATTTATGAACTCCATTTCGGCTCGTTCCGAAAGCCATCGGAGAGAGTGGATGATTGGTATACTTATGAGGAAATGGCGGATATTTTGATTCCGTATCTCAAGCAAAACGGATATAACTATCTGGAAATTATGCCGCTGAACGAGCATCCCTGTGATGAATCCTGGGGCTATCAAAGCACTGGCTTTTTCAGCCCAACCTCCCGTTATGGAACAGCAGATCAGCTAAAGGCCTTTGTAGACGCCTGCCATCAGAATAGCATAGGTGTCATTATGGATTTTGTTCCGGTGCATTTTGCGGTAGACGGCTATGCTTTAGCTCAATTTGACGGCACAGCTTTGTATGAGTACCCCCATGCGGCAGTGGGTGTCAGTGAATGGGGAAGCCTAAACTTCATGCACTCTCGTGGTGAGGTTCGCAGCTTTCTGCAATCTGCGGCGAATTACTGGCTGGCGGAATTTCATGTAGATGGCTTGCGCATGGATGCAATCAGCCGCATGATCTATTGGCAGGGAGACCCTGGACGGGGTGTCAATCTGGACGCAGTAAAATTCCTGCAATATATGAATCGGGGGTTGAAGGCACTGCATCCAACCGCAATTCTGATAGCGGAGGACTCCACATCCTATCCCGATGTTACAAAGTCTGTATCTGAAAACGGCCTGGGGTTCGACTATAAGTGGGACATGGGCTGGATGAACGACACCTTGGATTACTGCCGCACGGCTCCCGCATATCGCGGCATGAACTATCATAAGCTGACCTTTTCCATGATGTATTACTATCATGACCAGTTTCTTCTTCCGCTGTCCCATGACGAAGTCGTTCACGGAAAGGCTACAATCCTGCAAAAAATGAACGGTCACTATGAGAAGAAATTCCCTCAAGCCAGAATCCTCTATATGTATATGTATGCCCATCCGGGAAAGAAGCTGAATTTTATGGGGAATGAGATTGGGCAACTGCGAGAGTGGGATGAAAAGCGGCAGCAGGACTGGAACTTGTTGGATTTTCCTGTACATCGGGAGTTCCATCGCTTCATGATGGACTTGAACCATATTTATCTGCAACATCTTGCTCTGTCTGAAAAAGATTACGATCCCGATGGCTTTCGGTGGCTGGACTGCCATCAGGAGGAGCGGTGTATCTACGCCTTTGAACGCATAGGAAGCAGTGAACGAATCATCGCTGTCTTTAATTTTTCCAACTGTGAACAGATATACCAATTAAAGGTACGGAATTCGCAAACTGTCCAGGTGCTGCTGAGCAGTAATTGGGTAATTTACGGCGGCGATGAAACGAGTTGCGGCGCAAATTTGACGCCCAAAAACAACATACTGGAATTGACGATGAAACCCTATACGGCGCTTTATATGGTGGCGTGCAGTACAAATAAAAACTGAGTACAAAATACAGACAAAAGCAGTCCCTTTGCCTAAAAAACAGGCATGGGGGCTGCTTTTGCCCATATCATGTGCAGGAGTTTCCGGCTACAATACAAGCACAAACAAAAAACAAGGAGGCGCACAATATGTATTATGCAAGCGGCACTTATGAAGCATTTGCACGTCCTTTGAAGCCGGAGGGCGTTGACCAGAAGTCGGCCTATATTATCGGCACCGGGCTGGCGGCCCTGACCGCAGCCTGCTATCTGGTGCGGGATGGTCAGATGAAAGGTGAGCACATCCATCTCTTTGAGAAAGACCCCATCCCCGGTGGAGCCTGCGACGGCTGGGAGTATCCCGGTGTGGGATATGTCATGCGCGGTGGCCGCGAGATGGACAACCATTTTGAGGTCATGTGGGATCTGTTCCACTCCATTCCTTCCATTGAGACGGAGGGCGTCAGTGTTCTGGACGAATACTACTGGCTGAACAAAAAGGACCCCAACTACTCCCTCTGCCGTGCCACTGTCAATCGGGGCGAGGATGCCCACACCGACGGGAAGTTTGCCCTGTCCGACAAGGCGGCCATGGAGATCATGAAGCTGTTCTTCACCCCCGACGAGCAGCTTTATGACAAGCGCATCACGGATTTCTTTGACGACGAGGTACTGAACTCCAACTTCTGGCTCTACTGGCGCACTATGTTCGCCTTCGAGAACTGGCACAGCGCCCTGGAGATGAAACTCTACATCAAACGCTTCGTCCACCATGTGGGCGGTCTGCCGGATTTCAAGGCTCTGCGATTCACGAAGTACAACCAGTATGAGTCCATGATCCTCCCCATGATCAAGTATCTGGAATCCCACAATGTCCAGTTCCACTACAACACCAAGGTCGTCAATGTGGAATTCGACATCCAAACCGACAGGAAGCTCGCCAAACGCGTCGAGCTGCTTGTGGACAACAGGACCGAATACGTGGACCTGACCGAGAATGATCTGGTGTTCATCACCAACGGCGGCTGCGTGGAAAACTCCACCATTGGTTCCCAGAATGCTCCTGCTGCCTTCAACACTGAGATTAAGCCGGGCGGCGGCTGGGATATGTGGCGTAAGATCGCCGCCCAGGACCCCTCCTTCGGCCATCCCGATAAGTTCTGCTATGATCCCGAGCAGTCCAACTGGATGAGTGCCACTGTCACTACTCTGGACCAGAAGATCATTCCCTATATCAAGAACATCTGTAAGCGCGATCCATTCAGCGGCGGCGTTGTCACCGGCGGCATCGTCACGGTGAAGGACTCCAGCTGGCTTCTCAGCTGGACTATCAACCGCCAGCCCCAGTTCCGCAGCCAGCCCAAGGACCAGTGCCTGGTCTGGGTCTACGGGCTGTTTTCCGATAAGCCGGGCGACTATGTGAAAAAGCCCATGCGGGAGTGCACCGGCAAAGAGATCTGCATGGAGTGGCTGTACCACATCGGCGTGCCGGAGAGCGAAATTGAGGAGTTGGCCGAGCACAGCGCCAATACCGTGCCGGTCATGATGCCTTATATCACTGCTTTCTTTATGCCCCGCGCCGCGGGCGACCGCCCCGACGTTGTTCCCGAGGGTGCCGTCAACTTTGCCTTCCTGGGCCAGTTTGCCGAGACTAAGCGGGACACCATCTTCACCACCGAGTACTCCATGCGCACCGGCATGGAGGCCGTTTATACCCTGTTGGACATCGACCGGGGCGTGCCGGAGGTTTGGGGCAGCACCTATGATATCCGTGACCTGTTAAACGCGACTATCCAAATGCGGGACGGCAAGCCGCTGACGGAGATGGACCTGGGCTTCAAGGAGAAAATGGTTGTCAAAAAGCTGCTGGAGAAGATTCAGGGAACCGACATTGAAAAGCTGCTGAAAGAATATCATGTCATTTAAACCAGAATGTTCTGGTAAATGAAACAGGGCTCCCACACTCAGCCGAGCCTGTCAGAGTGTGGGAGCCCCATTCTATAACAAAGGGAAGGAGATGTTGGCAGTGCCCTCAAATAAGCGGATTTGGGCCGCAAAGGTCGGCTATATTATCATTTCCATACTGATTGGTGTGCTGGGCATTGTGCTGATCGCTGTTCCGAATTTTTCCGTTTCGCTGTTATGCCGACTTGGCGGCGGAATCCTGATTCTGTTCGGCATTGTAAAAATTATCGGCTATTGCTCAAATGACTTATACCGATTGGCTTTTCAATATGATTTGGCAATTGGTATTTTGCTCATTGCGCTTGGCGCGATTCTGATACTCCGCACACGCATTATGACCAGTCTCATCTGCGTTCTTCTGGGAATTTATACGCTTGCCGATGCGCTTTTGAAAATACAAATTTCCGTCGATTCAAAAGCATTTGGCATTCGCCAGTGGTGGCTGATCCTCGCGGTGGCGATTATCACCGGCGTCGTTGGCTTTCTGCTGGTTTTCCGCCCGTCAGAAAACGCACGGATTGTTATGATTTTGCTGGGACTGGCCCTCCTTATGGAAGGTGCATTGAATTTCATTACGGTTCTGACATCTGTTAAAGTCAATCACCATCAACCGCCGATTGTCACCGGAAGTGAACATGAGGAAATCAAGTAGAATTTGTACCTATACATGCCCATAGAGCTTTTATAAAAAGAAATCAAAATACATAAGGGAGGATGTCATAATGAATGCTTCAACAGCAATCAAAAAATTCGGATTGGAGCAGGCCTTCAACTACCTGTATAAGGATCCAAAAGAAAATCTCGTAAAGCTGATGGATTGGGCGGATAAGTTTGCAGGCGGCGAGTTTGAAACGCAGCGGAAGCTCATCCGCGAGGCGATCACGGATCCGAAGCACCCCTACTATCCCTTCATTCAGCGGCTTCTCACAGACATCGACCCGGAGGTCATGAAGACCATCGCCGTGAACTTCTTTATCAACGCCTCCTTGGTTGGATGGCCCAAGCAGGAGGAGTGCCGCAAGAAATATGGCTGCAATATTCCATGGGCCATTCTTCTGGACCCCACCAGTGCCTGCAACCTCCACTGCACCGGCTGCTGGGCCGCTGAGTACGGCAACAAGCTGAACCTGACCTACGAGGAGATCGACAGCATCATCCAGCAGGGGAAGGAACTGGGCATCTACATGTACATCTACACCGGCGGCGAGCCGTTGGTGCGCAAGAAGGACCTGATCCGCCTTTGCGAAAAGCACTCCGACTGCATTTTCCTCAGCTTCACCAACGCTACACTGATTGACGAGGCTTTTGCGGACGAGATGCTGCGGGTGAAGAACTTTGTCCCCGCGATTTCCCTGGAGGGCTCCGAGAGCGCCACAGATGGCCGGCGGGGCGACGGCGTCTACGGCAAGGTCATGAAGGCCATCGAGCTGCTGCATCGGAAAAAGCTGGTCTACGGGATTTCCGCCTGCTACACCAGCGCCAATTTCGAGTCCATTACCTCTGAGGCGTTCTTCGATCAACTGATCGGCCTGGGCTGCTATTTCATTTGGTACTTCCACTATATGCCGGTGGGTAATGACGCCTCTCCGGAGCTGCTGCCCACGCCGGAGCAGCGAATCGCTACCTATCACCGTATCCGGAAATACCGGGCGGAGAAGCCTCTGTTCGCCATGGACTTCCAGAACGACGCGGAGTATGTGGGCGGCTGTATCGCCGGCGGCCGCAGGTATCTGCACATCAATGCCAACGGCGATGTGGACCCCTGCGTGTTCATTCACTACTCTGACAGCAACATTCGGGAAAAGACGCTCTTGGAATGTCTCCAGTCTCCCATCTTCATGGCCTATCATGACGGACAGCCCTTCAATAAGAACATGCTTCGCCCCTGTCCCATGCTGGAGAATCCCCAGCTTTTGCGTGAAATAGTGCATAAGACCGGCGCCCACTCCACGGACCTGCAATCGCCCGAGAGTGTGGATCACCTGTGTGACAAGTGCGTTACCTACGCAGAGAACTGGAAACCCGAGGCGGAGCGGCTGTGGGAGGACAGTAAAACGCAGAAAACATGCGGTGTCTGATTACAAAAAGGAGGAGTTTCTATGTACGAAAAACTATTTACCCCTGGTAAGATCGGCAACATCACAGTAAAGAACCGTCTGGTCATGTCCCCCATGGGTATCGGCCTGGCGGAATTGGACGGAAGTCCCTCCGAAGATATGCTGGCCTTTTATGAGGCCCGCGCCATGGGCGGAGCCGGCCTGATCATCCCGGAGATCACCCGGGTCAATGATGTCCATGGTGCCGGACTGATGCGGCAGCTGTCCGTCACCCAGGACCGCCATATCCCCGGTATGGCCCGGCTGGCCACGGTGGTCCATAAGCACGGGGCTAAAATCTTCATCCAGCTCCATCACCCAGGCCGGGAAACGGTCACTGCGCTCACCGGCGGGCAGCCGGTTGTCTCCGCCTCGGCCATTCCCTGCAAATACCTTCAACAGGACACCCGCGCCCTGACGTCCGAAGAGGTCCAGCAGCTCATTGCCCAATTTGTGGCTGGCGCGGCTCGGGTACAGAAGGCGGGCTGTGATGGTGTGGAGCTTCACGCCGCCCACGGCTATCTGCTCCAGCAGTTTCTGTCTCCCTATACCAATAAGCGGGAGGATCAATACGGCGGCAGCTTTGAGAACCGCCTGCGGATGATCTCTGAGATCATTGCCGGCATCCGCGAAACCTGCGGCCCCGATTTCCCCATCGGTGTCCGCCTCAGTGTAGAGGAATTTCTGGATAAAACTGGTGTTAATGAGGACTACATCCATATCCAAGACGGCGTAAAGATTGCCATGGCTTTGGAGTCCATGGGCATTGATTTTGTTGATGTATCCGTGGGTCTGTATGAGACCGGCATCACCTGCGTGGAACCTATTTCCTATCCTCAGGGTTGGCGGCGTGAACTCATCAAGGCCGTCAAAGACCATGTGCATATCCCTGTCATCGGCGTCTCCTCCATCCGGGAGCCTGCTGTGGCAGAGCAATTCCTGGCTGACGGCGTGGAGGACTTTGTGTCTATGGGCCGCAGTTGGTTGGCAGATGAACAGTGGGGCAAAAAAGTCCAGGAGGGCCGAGAAGCGGAGCTGTGCAAGTGCATCAACTGCCTGCGCTGCTTCGAAAGCCTGAATCAGTGGAATGCCGCGGGCCTTCCCCCCGAGTGCGCTCTAAATCCCCGGATGGCCCGGGAGCGGAAGTACGGCGATCTGGAGCGGGATATTCAGAGTCACACCGCCGTGGTCGTGGGTGGCGGTCCCGCAGGCATGATGGCTGCCAAAACCCTGGCAGAGCGCGGTGTCAAGGTCACGCTGCTGGACCGGGGCAGCGAGCTGGGCGGTACTGTGAATCTGGCAAAAAAACCTCCCCTGAAGGAACGGATGCAGTGGGTGGCCGACTATTACGCCAACGCCTTCCAGCGTCTGGGTGTGGAAGTTCAGCTGAACACCGAAGTTACCGCTGACACTGTGGCGGCACTCCAGCCTGATGCCGTGGTGGTGGCCACGGGTTCTAAATCCGTGGTGCCGGATAGCATCCCCGGCGTTCATGGTGCCAATGTCCACACCATTGAGGAGGTCCTGTCCGGAAAGGTGTCTTTGTCCGGCAAACAGACCGTGGTTATCGGCGCGGGCAACACCGGCATCGAGACCGCCGAATATCTGTGTGCCGCAGGGAACACTGTCACCATTGTGGATCAGCTGGATAAAGTGGCACCCACGGCTAACCACACCAATGTGGCGGACATCTGTGGGCGGCTGAATCAACACGGAGCCAAATTCCTGCTGGCTCACTCCCTGAAAGAGATTCGGGAGAATCAGGTCGTGTTGGAGCGGCTGGTGGATCATGCCGAGGTCACTGTCTCCGCAGATGCGGTGGTGCTGTCGCTGGGCTTCCGTCCGGACAACGCCCTGGCAGAGGAACTGCGTGCTAAGAGCATAGAAACTGTCGTAGTAGGAAGCGCCGTGAAGGATGGTACTATCGCCCCTGCTACCCGCAGTGGCTATGAGGCTGGACGTCAGCTCTTCCGCCCGATGGTGAAGGCACCCAGTTTCCGTGTGCCCGCTAAGGACCTGCCTAACTTCGGAAAGGTGTCTCTGATGAAGAATCAGGAGGGCGTGTATCTGGCTTACCTTACGGATCCTGCCGCCATTGCCCGCCTGCTTCCTCCCCCGCTAAAGCCCTTCTCCATCCCCGTGGTGACGCTGTCCGTCTGCCATGTGAAGGAACCCACCTTTGCGGATGACTATTACGAAGCCATTCTGGGTGTCTACGCCACCTATGGCACCACCCTGGGCCTGTATCCTCTGGGCCTGGTGCTGGGTGGCCCCGGTGCCGAGATGGCAGTCCAGTGTGGCCGGGATAACGGATCCATCCCCAAGAAACTGGGGGCTGAGTTCGTCATCCGGCGCAGCGGCGATTCCGTCACGGCTCAGGTCACCCGCCGGGGCACTCAACTGGTGGACCTGAAGATGGAGCTCGGTCAGTACAACAGCCCCTTGACCGGTACACTGTATCAGTTCCCGGCTCCAGGCAAAAAGACCTACGGCGGTGGTTTCTACTTCCATTTTGACCGGGAACCTGACCAGCAGGGCATCAGTCACTTTATGAACGGCTGCCTGCTGCAGAACCTGTGCGAATATACATACCACACCTGGGAACCCGGCTTTGCCGCATTGCAGCTTCGGTCCTCTGTGGACGATCCCTGGGCGGAACTGCCTATCCACACCATCGTGGGCGGTGCATACTCCAGCAACGACTTGATGGTTCACAAGCTGAATCTGGCGGAGAAGGTGGACGCTGATGCGGTGGTGCCCTATCTCCTCACTGGGCGCTATGACCGGACAGCGTTTATGGAAACAGGCCGGATCTGAGGAGGCCCTATCACCTGATTACACCCAAAGAAATATCATCTTTCACTGACTATATGAAATGGAAAGGAAGCGCACATGATGAAACTGGAGAACAAAGTTGCCATTATCACCGGATCGACCCGCGGCATTGGCCGCGCTACTGCCAAACTTTTTGCCGCCGAAGGCGCTAAGGTTGTCGTGGTGGGCACTAACGCAGAATTGGGCGATAGCTGCGTGGCTGAAATCAAGGCCGACGGCGGCGAGGCCATTTTCTGCAAGACCGATGTTACCTCTGAGGAGAGTCTGGCTGCGCTGGTGAAGGCTGCGCTGGATACATACGGCCGCATTGACATTCTGGTGAACAACGCGGGTGTGGGCGGTTCTACCGCTAACATGAATGACATCACCATGGATGAATGGAATAAAGTCCTGGCAACCAATCTCACCGCACCCTTCATGCTGTGCAAGAAGGTGATCCCTGTTATGGAGGAACAGGGCGGCGGCGCTATCGTCAACATTGCCTCCATGGCCTCCACTGGCGCGGGCCGGGGCGGGTTAGCCTATACCTCCGCTAAGCACGGTCTGCTGGGGCTGACCAGGCAGATGTCTATGGATCATGGCCGCACCGGCGTTCGTATCAATGCCGTGCTCCCGGGTCCCATTGAGACAGATATGATCGCTCGCGTTCTGGCAATCCCGCAGCATCCGGTGTGCATGAAGATCAAAATGAGCCCTGCCACACGAGCCGGCAGACCCGATGAGGTCGCACAAGCAGTTGCGTTCTTGGCGAGCGATGAAGCAAGCTTTATCCATGGTGCGGCTTTGGCTGTGGATGGTGGCTACACTATTTTCTGAGCGCCTGTGAAAGAACCGTAAACAATAACTAATGTGTACATTGACAAAGGAGCTGGTAGCCGTCATGGCTGCCAGTTCCTTTGTTAAGATGCCTTTTTGCAGATATCGGGTAGGTTCATGGATTAAGGTATTAGTTCCTCCAGGTACTCCTTATCAGCATCATACAGAAAGCGAAATGCTTTTTCTTATAAGTGGAAGGCCAGAGTCAGTCTCTTACGATTCCTTTAACCAAGTCGTATATTCCTCCAGTGTGATCTTTCCACTGTCGCACTCGGCCTTCTTTTCTCTGGCGCGTTCACCCCAGGCGTATAGTTCCTCCGGCAGAATCTTCCCGGACTTCGTCCAAGCAAACCGCTTTTTATATTCCCGGCGGTATGCCTTGAAGACATCGTCTGTATCTTTTTCCCGTGTCCACTTCGCTATGGCACCGACGTCTTTGCAGGTACGCCCCTTCGAATCAAACACGCGGTCACAGTATTCGGCGTTGGTCCGCCCGGTGATTGCGAAATACTTTCCGCAATTTTTGCAGACCCGCATCTTCTGTTCCCGCCTGACCCACTCCCGCAGATAGTAATCGATCAAGTCGTAGATGCTCTTCGGATAAAGGACTTCCGCATAGGCGTTTCGGTCGATCATCTCAAAAGATACCGTCAGCGGTTGGAACTCAAACGGACGTGGGTCTACGTGATAAGGGTCCTTGTAATAATCATAGAGCCTGCTGGAAACAGAACGCTTGCTGGCATCCATGTCCAACACACGCTCCAGCAGATCCTTGATCTGTTTCTGGGCATAATCAATATTGCTGGGGATATGCGCAATGGCCTTGTGGGGCAGCATGTCAGATGCGTGAGCGAAGTTATCCTTCTCTGCCTCGTTCAGTCTCTTGGACCAATCCAGGAACAGCAGCTTAAAGAATATATGCACATCGGATAAGCTCTGCAAGGTAAAGAATACATCTTCGGTGTATCTGGCGTCACGGGTCCTGTACAACTCTAAAAGCGCACGGTCGATCTTCTTGATCTGGGGTTCCCGTTTCCAGATGTCCAGGTCGAGCAGGGAAAAAAGGCTTTCCGAAAACGGAAAGTCTATTTTTTGTGTGAAGCGGTCGTCAGAAACATCATCGCTGTAAATGAAATATTCCCTTCCGTTAGCGATATAGGTCTTAAACATATACTCAGACATGAAAAAACTCCCTCTCGGATTAGACTCACTATTCATCTGCAAAACGATAGGTCTTGACAAGGGGCGACCTATCGTGTTAGACTCAAAATGCGGCGACCAATAAAACTATGATATTAAAAATAAGTCTAAAATATACGTGACCAAATGTCAAGCAGATTCTATTGGTCGGCCCGATGCACCTCGACAACTGAATACCCACCGCCAAAGTTTATACTCACCGGGAGGAGTATCGCCAGGACTACATTGTGACCGCATCACGATATACGAGCGTACCAACGGGGACGAAAACGCCGTGGAGGTCAGAAAGGATCACAGGGCAGGAAGGTGTATGGCGTGTGGCTGACGAAATTTTTATGAATGGTGGTGATATTCATCTGCACTCAGACCAACAAATATCTCGATGGCCCTATCAAAAAGGAAAGCCGCCGAAACTGCTGCAACAGTCCGGCGGCGTGCCGCGTTCCGAAAAACGCAGACTCCATCTGCGAACAGTCTAACAGAGAGGCACCCGGAACGCAAGAAAAAATTATCTCTGAATTTCAAAATCAGGAGGTTCCGTATGCCTGTTCTCGGTGAACGATTTTATCAAATGAGCAACGCTATTTTCTGCTATGATCTGAAGCCAATCCCCTTGGCCGTGTACAGTTATCTGGTCTGCTGCGCCGGGCAGAAGGATGTGTGCTGGCCCAGCATGAAGACCATTGTGTGTCGCTGATAGGAGGCGACTCACGATGCGCGATTATATGAAAGCCCTCTGCTACAGGTTCGAGACGACATCCCGGAGGGCGGAGTATCTGGACAGAAAAATCGAACGGACCCACAGGCAACTCACCCGTCTGCTGGATGAGCCGGAACGGAAGCTGCTCCTGAAGATGGCGGATTTGGAAGATGCTCTGCGGGAGGAAGCGTGTCTCAACAGCTTCATCTCCGGCTACCGTCTGGCCCAGGGTATCCAGCAGGAGCTGCTTGCGGATCAGCCACCGTACAACTTTGAAAACGAGGACGAACAGCGAGCCTGTGAACTGGCAGGAAAGGAGAGATGATGGATGGGGAAGAAACGAGCTAACGGAGAAGGCAGCATCCGCAAACGGAAGGATGGTAGGTGGGAGGGGTTCTACACGGCCTCCTATGACCCGGCGACTGGGAAGCAGAAAATTAAGAATGTACTTGGGAAGACCCAGGCGGAGGTTAAGGAGAAGCTGAAAAAGGCCATTGCGGACAGCCAGCGGCTGGACATGAACCGTAGCGGCACCCACACGGTAAAAAGCTGGGTGCAGATGTGGTACGAGGTCTACGCCGAGCCCCGGCTTCGGGAGAACACCAAGGACTACTATCTGAACTACATCAATAACCACATCATCCCCAGACTGGGGGACATCAAGCTGGACAAGCTTACCACGATCCAGATCCAGAAGTTCTACAACGATCTCCAGAAGAACGGGCGGGTGCAGCGGTACCAGCACATCCAGCTAAAGAACAAGGGACTGAGCGTCCGGGTGGTCCACGGCATCCATACCTTGCTGAATAACTGCCTGGAGCAGGCGGTGTCAGAGCGGCTGATTCTGGTGAACCCCGCCAGAGGCTGCAAGCTGCCGAAGATGGAGAAGCGGGAGATGAAGGTCCTGCCGGAAGAGAAGATCCGACCCTATCTGATGGAGGCGGATAAGCGGGGCCTGCTGGCACCCTTCTACCTGTAACTGACCACGGGACTGAGAAGGGGAGAACTGCTGGCCCTCCTCTGGACAGACCTGGACGTGGAGAATCGAACCATCTCCATCACGAAGCAGGTGACCCGCACCAAGGGAGAACTGGTGGTGAGCCAGCCCAAGACCCACAATTCCATCCGTGTCCTGCCGGTCTCGCAGCAGGCGGTGGATCTGCTGGTGGAGGAGCACAAGAAGCATCCGGGGAATCCCTACATGTTCCCGTCGCCCAAGACGGGCGGGATGTTTGATCCGGACTCCTTCCGGCATACCCACGAGAAGATCCTCAAGGCTATCGGTGCGGAGCACATCCGGTTCCATGATCTCCGGCACACCTTCGCAACGCTCTCTCTGAAGAACGGGGTGGATGTGAAAACCCTGTCCAGTACCCTGGGACACTACAGCGCGGGCTTCACCCTCAGCACCTACACCCACGCCACACCAGACATGATGCGGGAGGCAGCGGATACGATGGGAGATGTGATAGGGAAGGCGATGTAACCACCAAAATAAACATAAGGCAGCACCGGGCTGGGAAATTCCTGCCCGGTGCTGCCTCATTCTATCGGCTACTATCGCGGTATTGGTCAGTGTATTGGTCGGAGAAAAAGCAAAAAATTAAAGCAAACTTTTTCTCAACAAATAAAAAGAAAAGTTCCTGATTTCTTGCGAAATCAGGAACTTTTTGGTGGAGACTACTGGACTCGAACCAGTGACCTCCTGCGTGTGAAGCAGGCGCT
>OGEZ01000860.1_pt1 | contig 19660 bp, 17 predicted proteins | sample 1570831 | NCBI WGS metagenome assembly OGEZ01 (sample SAMEA2582059, study PRJEB24529) | metagenome | biome: Human gut stool | place: China | collected 2011
GCATCCAAATCAACAAGGCGAAAGGGTCGGCTGACACGGGCGCATCCGACCACATAGAACGCAAAACAATGCCCAAGAACGCCGCCCCCACACGCACCCATCTCAACCGTGAACTGGTGGAGTTCCCCGACGGTGTGGCAGACCGCACCGAAGCGATAAGCCACCGCATCCACACGGCAGGCATCAGACGAAAAATTACTCCCGACCAAGTACGGGCAATCCGCATCGTGCTTTCGGGTTCGCATGAAGATATGGTGAGAGTGCAGGACGAAGGCAGGCTGGGTGAATGGTGCGATGACAACCTGCAATGGCTGCACCGCACATTCGGCAGGGAGAACATCGTTTCGGCAGTGCTGCACATGGACGAACACACGCCGCACATCCATGCAACGGTCGTACCGATAGTGACGGGAGAGCTTGAAGCCAACGTGCAGCAGTTGCAGACCGAACGCCAACAGACAAAGCAGGAACTTGACGAAGTCAAAAAAGAAATCAAGTCGGAGAAGCTGGAAGCCGCCAAGACCGAGGCGAAAGCGGCACTCGTGGCAAAAGTAGGTTCTCTTTTGGGTAGCGGCAGACTGAAAGAGTTGGAAGCCGACAACCGAACCTTGCAAGGCGAGGTTGCCGCCCGTGACGAGAGTATCGAATTATTGCAAAAGCAGATGGAGCGGCAGCAGGAGGAACACAGCCGCCAATTGGTGGAACTGCAAGCCAAGTACCGCAGGGAAATGGCAGACAAGGAAGCGGCACACCAAGAGGAAGTGTCATTCCTAAAATCCATTATCCAAAAAGCCAAGAAATGGTTTCCGCTGTTTCAAGAGCTGGTGTATATGGAGAAGTTCTGCCTTAAAGTCGGCTTCAACGAAAGGCAGACTGCCACGCTCATCAGCGGCAAACCGCTGTTCTACGAGGGCGAGCTCTATTCGGAAGAGCACAGGCGGAAGTTCACGACCGAGGAAGCAGGCTTCCAAGTGGTAAAAGACCCGAAAGACAAGTCCAAGCTTGCACTTGCCATCAACGGGCAAGTGATTGGAGAGTGGTTCAAGGAGCAGTTTGGCAGGCTGTTCTCATCCGTTAAAAGGACGGTTGAACCGCTTAGGAGAGGCAAGGGCATGGGATTATAAACAATACCAACGGAAAAATAGCAAGTTTGTGTTTGGGGCAGACCAAAACCGCTTGCTATCCTCAGTTGGTTGAAACGTCATTTTATTTGTGCCCGAATCCTACTCAAACTTGCCTGTGTGATGCCTAAATAGGTGGCGATACTTCCTAACGGCAACCGCTGTAACAAATCAGGCTCTTTCTCCAACAACTCGTGATACCGTTCCTCGGCAGCAAGCAGTTCCATTTCCGCATAACGCCGTCCCCAATTGGCTATGTGCAAATCCTTCAAGAATAACTCTTTCAGTTTTTTCCTTTCCAATACATATAAGACAGAATTTTCCATCAGCTCCATTGTTTCATACCCCGGTTCGTCATTCACATATCCTTTCATGGAAACAATAGTCGCCCCTTCCTTGCCGACCCAAAAGGTAATTTCTTTCCCCTCTACCGAAGTATAGGCGCGGACAATGCCTTTCTTGATGAAAAAGATGTCTTTTTCTATCTTGCCATATTCCAACACTTGGAATCCTTTTGGGTATGAGACTTCCGTCAGGCATTGCCGCAACTTGTCCAAAGACGCATCCGGCATGGCATATCTCTGGTTGATGATTTCCTTTATATCCATAAGTCATTTTGTTGTGGTACAAAATTATAAAATAGCGCACAGAAACAGCTGCTAACGGCTGTTTTTTTGTCAAATGCAAAATCCGTTTTTACCAAATGTAAAAAACGGTTAGAAATTACTTGCTTACTTTTGCACCCGAATTTAATAAATCATAGGTATGAATTGGATAATTTTATTTTTGGCAGGATTGTTTGAGGTAAGCCTTACATTCTGCTTGGGAAAAACGAGAGAGGCATCAGGTATTGGTTTTTATCTGTGGGGAAGCGGTTTCTTGGCTTCCACGGTATTGAGTATGGCATTACTTGCCAAAGCGGTTCAGACTTTGCCTTTGGGCACGGCATACGCCATTTGGACGGGTATCGGAGCGGTCGGCACGGTCTTGATTGGGATATTCGTTTTCAAAGAGCCGGCCACTCCCATACGGCTTTTCTTCCTGTTCACGCTCATTGCCTCCTTGATTGGATTGAAAGTTGTGTCATACTGAAAGGAGGAATAAATGATGAAATATGAATTGAGAGAAAACCACGGCATTCCGGCACCTCTGCTGGCTCTGCTGGCAGTCGCTACCGGGCTTTCCGTTGCCAACTGCTACTACAACCAGCCTTTGTTGGGCAGCATGGCAAAGGATTTTGGGGTAAGCGACTTTTCTGCCAGCATGGTTGCGACATTGACCCAGATAGGTTATGTAGTCGGACTTGTGTTTGTCATTCCGCTTGGCGATTTGGTTTCACGAAAGCAGCTGATATTGACCAATTATATCATTTCATCGTGCGCATTGCTTGCCATAGCACTTGCCCCTAACATCTATTGGGTGTGGGGCGCATCCTTGCTTGCCGGAGCATCTTCGGTTATGCCGCAGTTCTTCATCCCGTTGGTGTCTTTCCATTCAGCACCAGCACACAAGGTACGCAACGTGGGGATTATACAGTCCTGTCTGCTCATAGGCATTCTTGGCTCACGGGTGTTAAGTGGTTTCCTGGCTGATATGTGGGGATGGCGTTCCGTCTATTTTGTGGCTTGTGTGTTTATGCTCGGATGCTTTCTTATGATTTACAAGATGCTTCCCGTTCTGCCTGCTCGTTCACGTGAAAATTATGCGGGTCTGATGAAATCCTTGTTGCGTCTGCTTGCCAAATACCCGTACTTGCGTATCGCTTCGTTGAGGGCGGCATTGGCTTATGGCTCGTTCTTTGCGTTGTGGAGTTGCTTTGCTTTCCGGATGAAGCAAGAGCCATTCTTTGCGGATGACGATATTATCGGGGCACTCGGTTTGTGCGGATTGGCAGGTGCGTCTACGGTTGTATTCATTAGCGGCTATATCCAGAAGTACGGCGTAAGGTTCTTCTCCATTGTCGGGGGATGTGTTATCTTGGCTGCATGGTTGTTGGCATTTTTTGGAAATGACAGCTACTTGTGGATGATAATCGCCATCCTTTTGATTGATGCAGGAATGCAATGCATCCATTTGTCAAATCAGACCAGCGTGGTCTCCCTTGACGCATCCGCCATCAACCGAGTCAATACCGTTTATATGACCATCTACTTTCTGGGCGGTTCTGCTGGTACGTTCGTTTCAGGTCTGTTTTGGCAACATTACGGATGGGCAGGCGTGGTAGGAGTTGGAGTTGCCTTTACCGTGGCTTCCTTGTTCGTTAATTGCTTCCAACCAAGACTGCATAAGGATGAATGCTCAATATTCTGACTAAAATAATTTTTGGAATGATCCTTTCAGTCTGAATATTTTTCATACCTTTGTACCGTAAGAGTTTCCCGAACAAGCAAAGCGATGCAGACCACGGCAATTAGAACGGTTACCAACTCATTACCCGAAAACGAGGTAATTCTTCTAACTCTCTTGATTTCAAAGAGGTATATTCCTTATACAGATTTACGGAAAATCTCTGGAATAACCGAAGAAAATTCACAGAGTTTATGTGGACGTTCACTGAAAACTAAGTAAATCCCAACCGTTTTTTCCGGTTTTGCCTAAAACAAACTAAATAATTCACATATATGAATTAATCAAATCACAATGGTGAATTAATCAATTCATATTGGTAAATCAATTAATTCACCTATGTGATGCAAATAATTTATAACTAAAAATTCAAAAGAATCAGAGAGAAAAGAATTAAATCAGAAGAAGAATCACCATAATTTGTTCCCAGAACCCAACAGCATCCTTTGCCGATTTCATCCGAAAATGGATATTATTTTCTCAAAATATTGCCTGAACCTCATCTCTTATAAACCTAATTCGCAAATATTTACAACGAGTGTGTTAAACAACATATTTGTACTAAGTACAATTTGATGGCATATCTATTACTTTTGTAAATAGAAAACGGATAAAAGATGAGATAAGAATCAATCAAAATAAATCCAAATAACTTAAATATAATGCTATGTATTTATTAGGATATGATATTGGCAGCTCGTCGGTCAAGGCGAGTTTGATAAACGCTGAAACAGGGAAATGCGTTGCTTCAGCTTTTTATCCCAAAACAGAAGCAGAGATCATGGCAGTCCGCTCCGGTTGGGCTGAACAGAATCCGGACAGTTGGTGGGAATATCTGAAACTGGCTACTGCCGCCGTTATGGATGAATCGAAAGCCGGTCCGGCAGATATCCGTTCGATTGGTATTTCCTATCAGATGCACGGACTGGTATGCGTAGATAAAAACAAACAGGTTTTACGTCCGTCTATCATCTGGTGTGATTCCCGTGCCGTTGAAATCGGACAGAAAGCATTCAACGACTTGGGTGAAAACTACTGCCTATCGCACCTGCTCAATTCACCGGGAAATTTCACTGCCTCCAAATTGGCGTGGGTAAAACAAAACGAACCGGAGGTTTTCGACCGGATATACAAAATCATGTTGCCGGGAGATTACATCGCCATGCGGTTGAGCGGAGAGATCTGCACGACGGTTTCCGGTTTGTCGGAAGGTATGTTTTGGGATTTCCAACAAAATGCGTTAGCCAACGAATTATTGGATTATTATGGTATTGATGCTTCTTTGATAGCTGATATCAAGCCGACTTTCGGTCTGCAAGGCGAAGTTTCCAATACAGCCGCAGCCGAATTGGGATTGAAAGCCGGTATTCCGATTACCTACCGGGCAGGCGATCAGCCCAACAATGCCTTGTCATTGAATGTATTCAATCCGGGAGAAATTGCTTCTACAGCAGGAACGTCAGGTGTTGTCTACGGGGTGAACGGACAAATCAACTACGATCCGAAATCGCGGGTAAATACTTTTGCCCACGTCAATCATACAACCGACAACCCTCGCTTGGGAGTTTTACTCTGCATCAACGGAACAGGAATCCTAAACTCATGGATTCGCAAGATGGTTGGTGCCGACGGTCTTTCATACGCAGCCATGAACGAACTGGCTTCGCAAGTAGCAATCGGCAGTGAAGGCGTATGCATCCTTCCTTTCGGCAATGGTTCCGAACGCATGCTCGAAAACAAAGAAACCGGATGTTCGTTGCTGAATGTCAATTTCAACCGACATGACCGCCGCCATCTGATACGCGCTGCTCAGGAAGGTATTGTCTTCTCGTTTAAATACGGTATTGATATCATGGAAGGCATGGGCATACCGGTCAAGAAGATCCATGCCGGACATGCGAATATGTTCCTGAGTCCGATCTTCCGGGATACATTAGCCGGAGTGACTGGTGCAACCATCGAGTTATATGATACCGACGGTGCTGCCGGAGCAGCTCGCGGAGGCGGTTTAGGAGCCGGCATCTATCAGAACACAGAAGAAGCCTTCTCGAATCTGGAACGGATAGCAGTCATCGAACCGGATACTTCAAAAGCCGAACAATACCAGGCAGCTTACGAAAACTGGAAACAGGAACTGGAACACCGGATACAATAATCCGGAACGGCGAAAGGCAAAAACAAGAACAAATTATTCAATAACAAACATAAAACATTTTATATCATGGAAACAAAAGAATACTTTCCTGGCATAGGAAAAATCAAGTTCGAAGGAAAAGAAAGTAAGAACCCGATGGCTTTCCGGTATTATGATCCCGAAAAAGTAATCATGGGCAAGAAGATGAAAGACTGGCTGAAGTTCTCAATGGCTTGGTGGCATACGTTGTGCGCTGAGGGAAGCGATCAGTTCGGTGGTGGAACCAAACAATTCCCCTGGAAAGGTAATCCCGATAAATTGCAGGCAGCTAAAGAAAAGATGGATGCCGGATTTGAATTCATGCAAAAGATCGGAATCGAATATTATTGCTTCCACGACGTTGACTTGTGCGACGAAGCTGATACAATCGAAGAATACGAAGCTAATCTGAAGGAAATCGTGGCATACGCCAAACAGAAACAGGCTGAAACAGGTATCAAACTGTTGTGGGGTACTGCCAATGTATTCGGTCATGCCCGTTATATGAACGGAGCTGCTACGAACCCTGACTTCAATGTCGTTGCCCGTGCTGCTGTTCAAATCAAGAATGCCATCGATGCTACTATCGAACTGGGCGGAACAAACTATGTATTCTGGGGCGGCCGCGAAGGTTACATGTCTTTGTTGAATACCGATCAGAAGCGCGAAAAGGAACATCTAGCTCAGATGCTGACTATGGCTCGTGATTACGCCCGTGCCAAAGGTTTCACCGGTACATTCTTGGTTGAACCGAAACCTATGGAACCGACCAAACATCAGTATGATGTCGATACAGAAACCGTTATCGGCTTCCTGAAAGCACACAACCTGGATAAAGACTTCAAGGTTAACATCGAAGTAAACCATGCTACACTGGCAGGTCATACATTCGAACACGAACTGGCAGTAGCCGTAGATAATGGCATGTTAGGTTCGATCGATGCCAACCGAGGCGATTATCAGAACGGATGGGATACAGACCAGTTCCCGATTGACAACTTCGATTTGATCCAAGCCATGATCCAGATCATCCGCAATGGTGGTTTAGGCAACGGCGGAACTAACTTCGATGCCAAGACTCGCCGTAACTCAACCGATCTGGAAGATATCTTTATCGCTCACATCGCCGGTATGGATGCGATGGCACGTGCTTTGGAAAACGCAGCCCGTCTGTTGGAAGAATCACCTTACAAGCAAATGTTGGCTGATCGTTATGCTTCATTCGATGCCGGTAAAGGTAAAGAATTTGAAGAAGGCAAGATGACCTTGGAAGAACTAGTGGCTTATGCCAAGACTCAAGGTGAGCCGAAACAGATCAGCGGTAAGCAAGAATTGTATGAAGCAATCGTCAATATGTATTGCTAATGACTGCACATTCAACAACTGAAGGAAACAAGTTGTACTTATACTCCATAACAATGGTCGCCGTTATCGGCGGCCTATTGTTTGGATATGATACAGCTGTTATATCCGGAGCAGAAAAAGGACTGGAAGGATTCTTCCTGACAGCAACCGATTTCCACTACGACAAAGTCATGCATGGCATTACTTCGTCGAGTGCTTTGATCGGCTGTGTGATCGGAGGAGCCGTATCCGGTTATTTCGCCTCGTTATTAGGGCGACGTAATTCGCTGCGTCTGGCGGCTGTCCTTTTCTTTCTTTCGGCATTAGGTTCCTATTATCCGGAATTTCTGTTCCTGGAATATGGGAAAGCCAATATGAGTTTGTTGTTAGCCTTCAATCTCTATCGCATCATCGGTGGTATTGGTGTCGGATTGGCATCAGCCATTTGCCCGATGTATATTGCAGAGATTGCCCCTTCCGAAATACGAGGAACACTCGTCTCTTGTAACCAGTTTGCCATCATCTTCGGTATGCTGGTCGTTTACTTTGTCAATTACCTGATTTTGGGAGACCATACCAACCCGATTGTCTTGAAAGATGCCGCTACAGGACTTTATTCATTAAGTCCGGAATCGGATATGTGGACTGTTCAGAAAGGCTGGCGCTATATGTTCGGTTCGGAAGCTATTCCGGCAGCCGCTTTCGGTCTATTACTTTTCACTGTTCCGAAAACACCACGCTATCTGGTTATGACCGGACAACATCAGGTTGCACTTTCTATCCTGGAGAAAATCAACGGAGTTAACAAAGCCCGCGAAATTTTAGCCGAAATCAGAGCTACTGCTACTGAAAAGACCGAAAAGTTATTTACTTACGGATTTGCCGTTATCTTCATCGGTATTATGCTTTCTGTGTTCCAGCAAGCCATCGGTATCAATGCCGTTCTGTACTACGCACCTCGTATCTTTGAAAGTGCCGGAGCAGAAGGCGGTGGTATGATGCAAACAGTCATCATGGGAATCGTGAATATTCTCTTTACCGTAGTAGCGATCGTAACGGTAGATCGTTTCGGACGCAAGCCATTGTTGATTATCGGTTCTATCGGTATGGCAGTCGGTGCCTTCATGGTGGCTATCTGCGACAACTGGGGTATTAAAGGTATTATTCCTGTCCTGTCGATTATTGTCTATGCCGCATTCTTTATGATGTCATGGGGACCAATCTGCTGGGTATTGATTGCCGAGATCTTCCCGAATACCATCCGTGGTCAGGCAGTTGCCATTGCCGTTGCCTTCCAGTGGATCTTCAACTACCTGGTATCATCTACATTCCCGGCATTGTATGATTTCAGTCCGATGTTTGCCTATAGCCTTTATGGTATCGTCTGCGTCATCGCCGCGCTATTTGTCTGGCGTTGTGTACCAGAGACCAAAGGCAAGACACTGGAAGAAATGAATGCTCTCTGGCAAAAGAAATAAAAGTATTGGTGAGCAGAATGGCTCAATCAAACAAGTGGAAAGCAGAGTTCTCTCCTTTGAAAGAAAAGAGTACTCTGCTTTTCTTCTTTTCCGCAATCGTAAAAGGAAAAATCCGTGTCCTTATAACCCTATTCATAGATATTTTTTCCCTATTAATCGATTTTCCTTGTAAACTTCAAAAAACTTACTTTATTTTGAAACAACGAAACAAAAAAATAAGGTATGAAACAGACAATTGTACTTTTCTTTCTCTTCCTTTTTGCCATTAGCTGCCAGGAAGAAATAGAACCCAATTTTTCATTTACAAACGAACAAGAAGAAATAACCATAGATGGAAACGAAAAGGCGGAAGTAACCTTCAGTTTCTCCAGCTCCCGTGAATGGGAAGCAACGACAACCAGCGACTGGCTAAGTATATCGCCAACCTCGGGCGATGCGGGTAGTCATCAAATCACATTGACTGCAACCAGCGAGAACACGACAGGCACAACACGAACGGCTACTGTTCTTCTTTCTTCTTTATCGTTGACACACGAAGTCACGGTTAAACAACAGGCCACCGATTTTGTGGAACTTGAGCAAGAAACTTATCAAGTTCCGGCAGCAGGTGCACCCATACGTATTCAATTTTTGACCAATGTGGCAGATGACGAACTGGCTATCTATGGTTCTGCAGACTGGTTAGAGCCTGACTCGCGAACCCGCTCTGCCAAATCCTATTACATCAGCCTGAAAGCCTCACCCAATACAGACAAAAATTCACGAACAGCATACATTCTTTTCTATAAAGAAACAGAAGGCACACAAACCTTGCTGAACACCGTAACCATCGTACAGGAAGGTACAGCTTCGGGAACATCTACAGATTATTCGGCAGACAAACAAGTACGCGTCTTGCAACAAGCCTCTTTAGGAAAAGGATTGCCCATCGTCATCATGGGAGACGGATTCATTGATACAGACATAGCCGATGGTACATACGACACGGTCATGGACAAAACACTGAAGAATTTATTCACCGAAGAACCGCTGAAATCATTACGCGACTATTTCAATGTATATGCCATCACGGCTGTTTCCAAAAACAACAATTTTGGTAGCGGATTCGAAACGGCTTTCAGCTGTAAACTGGAAGGTGGTAACAGTACCGGTATCTCGGGCAACGACGAAGCCGTCATAGAATATGTTGAAAGTATTGAAGGTGTTGATCTGGAAGAAGCATTGGCTGTAGTCATCCTCAATTCTTCTGCGTATGCCGGTACGACTTATTTTGGATATAGTAATGACTCGAAAGTTGTCGAGTTTGCCATTGCCTATTGTCCGGTCATCGATAATCTGGAAAGTGAAAGCTTCCAACAAGTACTCGTACATGAGGCCGTCGGGCACGGATTTACCAAGCTGGAAGATGAATACAGCTATGAAGAAAACGGAAGTATTCCAGCTTCGGGAATCAAATCAGTAAAAGAATTACAAGCCTTGGGCTGGGCCTTGAATGTTGATTTCACCACCGATGAAAATGAAGTCTTGTGGAGTGACTTCCTGAAAGACAGTCGTTATGCCTCTGAAGGAATCGGTATTTACGAAGGCGCATGTACTTATATCTCCGGAGCCTATCGTCCGACTTACGAGAGCATGATGAACAGCAACATCAATGGTTTCAATGCTCCTTCCCGAAAAGCGATGTATGATATGGTGATGAAACGTGCCACCGAACAAGAGCCTACATACGAAGACTTCGTGACATTCGACCTGCCTATACAGGCACAAACCCGCTATACAACGCGGACAGCTTCTGCCATGACGAAACCATTGCCTCGTCCGCACTTCGTCAATAAGAAACTGATCAGTAATAAATAAGTAATTCAACATAAAAAATCCCGCCCGTCGGATCAATCAGAAAACGACGGGCGGGATTTTTATTTCACACAATTACGTAATACGATCATGATTATCGTCAATCAAAATAAATAGTCTCCAATTCTTTCCATTCCGGATTGACATCAATAACCAAATCTTTGCTGGTGGACAAATCTATGGGTTCGTCCTCACCATAAGACTGTTCATGATTCTTTGCACCCATAGAATAAAGATTGTTTCGTGCTATATTAAATGTGATCGGAGTTGCCGGATTTTCTTCCGTGATAACCTCCGGAATACCCGACTCACCGGGTAATACTAAGGTTCTTGTCTCCGAAAACTCTTCCGCCTGCCGCACTTCTATATTCCAATACGTGAGAATCTCGTCATTCTGTCCGACCAACTGTAACTGGAATGTCGGAATACCGGCATCAGCCTCTTCCTGCGTGATGCTTATCGGCACCCAATAACAACTGTTGAAGACAGAACCTTGCAGAACACGTATTATTCCGGCTTCTTCCAGCTCTTCATTGATTTTCCAGTTCGTATCTTCCCCGTCCAGAAAACCATCACCGTTAGCATCCAAAGGCATTCCGTTTTCCCCTCCGGGAAACCATTTGCCTAATTCTATATCTTTTGCCACAACAAAGGCATCATTCGTTTCCGAACTATAAAACCGAGTATCGTAGTCTGTCCTCGGATTGAATCCGTTAATCACTTTCAGCTTGCTGAAGTCATTTGGGTCATACAGCGAACGGAAACCACCGAAGATAATAGACTTGTTCACCTTCGGAGTCACCAGGCGAATCGACTTGACCGCCTTCTCTCCTATCACAGCCGGAATACGCGTATAATATCCCATCAGACCAGCTACCTGACGACGCAAACGGATAGCAGGTATTTCGGATATCTCCTCATCTTCCGGATTGGCTATTATTTCTCCATTCTCCACATAAAACGACTGTGCGCCGGCAAATATCTCCGCTACGCCATCGCCATCGGGAACTGTTACCATTTCTGAATTCGGGAACTTATCGCCCAACGACAAACCTTTGAACGGTTCATAGTCACCATAAGTTCCGGAATGGAATCCAACGCCATAAACTATATATTCAACTCCTTCCTCAAGCAGGCTGTTACCTTCCAACACAACTTCCCGCTGTCTGCCGCGTTTCTCTCCATTCACATAAGGCACACTGACCTTGTTTTCCGTATCGCTCCAATTGGTGAAAGTCCCTTTATAAACAATCTCGGCGGTTAATGCCCTCTTTATGATGATCACATCCACACGATCGATTGTCTGCTCCGGCGAGAAACTGTAAATCGGACGGCTTTGGGATTTAGTAGTTGTTGTGTGCGACGACACTTCACCCACACTTTCCACCTTAATCAAGAAAGTTTGTGTCGGTGTTTCCGATGAATGCTCATCCGGTGAGATTTCTTTCTTTTCGCAAGATGAAAAAAGAAATAAGGAAATAAAGAGGAGTAACAAGCCTGTTATTCCTCTTCTATAATATATTGTAAAGGATTTCGTGTTCATCAGTCTATTGCTTATTAAGAGACATAACCACGGAGAAGATAAATAACGTCTCCGTGGTTTTGTGTTTGTTTACTTATTCTTCTTTATAGATTAAATCATGGTTACCATCCCATGCATCATTAATTTTCAACAATAAATATTCAACTCCTGCATTAGTATTAATGTCCAATGGATCGTCTGTATCTTTATCGTCTTCCTCATCCGGTTCTTTTCCGTCATCCGGTTCTGACTTTGTTTTTGTACCTAAAGAATAAAAATGATTCCACTGAATGCAATAAGCTTCTTCTTTTCCATCGGTAAATTCTTTCAGATTCAAAACTTTCAGAACTTTATCTTCTTCTCCCCAAAAAACAAGATGCAAAGCTGTTCTTGCCTCTTTCTCACCATCAAACTTATGTGTATAATTAGAGCCGGAAGTAGGAATCAAAAAACAACTACCAAACAATGTATTTGGAATACACATTAAGTTCTCAGTTAATATGTTCTTAACTTCGTCATCCATTTCATCCGGAAGCAGAAATTTCTTACCTGACACACCATTAAATTGATAAGTAGCACCCATTGCGACAGTATTCCAATTGCTTACAGTATTTTCATTAAATGTAAAAGTCAACAAATCATCTTTAGCCCAATCTGTTACTATACCATTCTTATCTGAAAAAGGTGAACTATTTTCAGATAATAAAGTATGAGGGAAATAAAAACCTATATTTTCCGTAATAGTCGTAATCGTAATTTTATGGACTCTTTCTTCTCCAACATAAGCGGGTATATTTTCCAGATAAGCCAACATGCCTGCAATCTGACGGTATAATGTAAGTGTATATTCTTGAGTAAAATTTCCATAGTCATTCGCGCTCACTTCTAATGAACCAGCAAACAATTCTTCGAAGAATTTATCTTCATCTTTAGTTAAAGCTTTTAAGTACATTTCACTTGTTTCAGATTCTATAGTATATGGACAAGTATCTCCATTATATCCATAAGCAACAATAGTATATACACCCGTACTTAAACCTGATAACTTCAACTGTTGCGGAGTCTTTGCCAATGCTTCTCCATCAACAGATAAGATATAATCATTCAATTCAGTATCAGTAGAAATTGCTCCACCATTCCAAGAAGTAACTTTCACTCCGGAAACCAGGTTACCACTATTATTATATATCCTGAAACCAATCTTATTTACATTGTTACCACCACTAACAAGATCTGCAATTGGATCAAAATGATCAATCGGACGTGCAGCGCGAGTAGTGATATCCGATAAGGATATTGTCAAAATTCCTTCACCCGGCAACAATTCTACGTCATTATCCTTTTCTACATATATTATTTTCTCTTCTGTACATGCGGCAAAAAGCATCAAAAAGGCGAATGCCAGTGCCATAAACAAATTTGTCTTCATACTCTGACTTTCTTTTTAATTAAACAAGTATCTCTTTTCAAAAACGTTATGTCACAATATATAAATGGGGCATAGAGGCACCGAAATGCCTCTATGCTTTATTACATATCTGATGACATGCCTTTCTTTAGATTTCTATTATAACTAAAAGGAATTAATCAATTTCCAGGTCGTGAATAAATTCCCACTGATCATTAATCTTGATTGTCAAAATCTGGTCTTTATCAAGTGGCTGTGGCTCATCTGGTCCACCACCTTCACCTGTATCACCCGCACCACGCTGACCAATCTGATACAAGTGGTTACGATAGATATTGTAATCTTTTTCTGTATCCTTACCTTCAGCTATAGATTTAGTATCCAATTTAACATCCCAGACACGGATTACATTCTTTGCAGAATCCAGCAACTGTAACTGCAATGTTCCGTATTCTCCCTGTTTATTAAATGGAATAACAAATTGGCCTGCTAAGACAGAATTTGTCTGAACCTTTGGATTGTCATTACCACTATTGATGCCATTACTCCAGTTTGCACCCAATAATGGAACACTTAATGTTTCACCATCTTCTGTTTTAATTAATGTTGTTTCATCCCAATATTCACCATCAGTTGTATTCTTCTTAAACCACTTACTCAAATCGATTTCATAAAGAGTGTAGGCATTTTTTGTGGCATTAGCTTGTTCTCCAATACCAAAGAAAGCATCTTTAGTTTCAGCTGTTGCAGAAAAACCATTAACCTCAGATTCTGTCTTTGTTCCATTCGTAGCATCATCCGTTTGAACATCCAAATTATAAGTCAAGTCCACCTGATTATTACGGTTTGAACTTACCAAACGAACATATGCAGTAGAAGCGTGTGTTTTAGATGATTCATCATTAACCACCCAAGCCGGAATTCTGTTGAAATAACCGATAACACCGGCTACCTGACGTTTCAAAAGAACTGTGGCAGAGAAAGCACCATCTCCAGTTTCAGAAACTGTGAATGGAACTGATGAACCTGAGAAGATTTCGGCTACACTTGCTTCAGAAACAGCTTCTGTATTAAGGAAGTTTGAACCAGCAGTTGTATTTGGATTCCAAACTGTATTATCTGTAAATGCTCCTGTAGATGCTGTCATAGACATATTAGGGAAAACTTCTGAAGAAGAAGTATTATTTCCTTTAATTGTAAACGGAACAACAGTCTGGGTATCCTGATCCTGACCTACAGCAACTATTGTGTAACTTTTGCCTTTTGCCAATTTATCGTCACCTGTCAATTTCAATGTATATTTACGACCATAGTCGTAATCTACTGCCAAATTCCAGTCATTAATTGTCAAAATGTTTTTTAATGTTCTTGTGCCATTTGGCTCATTCATTTCAAACACAAACAACTGAACATCCGTAACATTTTCAGCTCCTTTATTCTCTATCGAATATAAAGGGCGAGACTTGGTAGAAAGAACATCTGTATCCTGCATGTCCAACACAATTACCTGTTCACCAGTGGCAACTTCTGAGTTCTCACCTTCATTAATAATTTCATCCTCATTACTACATGATGTAGAAATCGTCATTAAACCTGCAGCGAACATGGCTGCATAATAAAACTTCTTTTTCATACAAAATTCGATACACAAATAGGAATCTGTTAGAAACAAGCTATTTATAAGCTTTTCTCAAAGAGTGAGGTAATGACTTGGCAACGGTTGCTAATTCTGTGATATGCGGTGTATTTCCACCTAAAAACTCTCGCCGACTGCAAAAATACAAAAAAAGAGGATAGGAGTGCAAGTCTTATAAAGTTTTTTCTTGCTTTTCATTCGTATATTCCATTTTGGTAGTCCGTGATATATTGCGTAAATGTCTTTCCCGTCTGTTGCTTGAAGAAGCGCATCAGATGGCTGGGGTCGGAAAAGTGGAACTCGTCCGCCAACTGGCTCACGTTGCGGTCGGAGAACAACAGCTCATTTTTCAATTCCTCCAACAAGCGTTGTTTGAGCAGATGGGTGGCGGACACGCCGAACTGCGCCATTACAGAATTGTTCAGAGTGATACGGCTCACACGGAGCATATCGGCATATTCCTGAACACGCTGCACGGTGTGGATATGCTTTTCGAGCAAGTCCTTGAACTGGAATGCATAATTGTTCTTCGGCACTTCGACCGGCAGACGGTAAGTTTTGGCGTATGCCCGGTTGATAACCACCAACAGATAGTAAAGCACAGATACGATAAGGTTGTAAGTGTCTGCCACAGGATGCAGCAGCTCCTGTTTTATCTTCCCCAAGAGGCGCATATATTCCGCCAGTTCTTCCGGCGCGGCAAGCAGGTACGGTGGCGTGTCGGTCTGATAATAATACAGCAGGCGATAGACGAAGAACTTGTCGGCGATGAACGTGCGCATAAAGTCCTCGCGGAAGATAAGGAAAGTGTAGTCCAGTTCCGCTTCGTCCACATGCCATTCCTGTTGCTGGTGCGGCGACAGGAGGAGCACCATATCGTCCCGTAACTCTATTTTGCGGAAGTTTAACAGCACATAGCCATTGGCGCGGCGAAAGAAATAGAAACTGAAAAAATCCGTCTTGAACGTCCGGTGCTCGGTCAAGACACCACAGATGTCCTTGCTCTCGCCTGTGTTGATGTAGAAGTCCACGCCGCAACGTGTCTTGCTGAACGGGACGCTGACCAGTCTTTCGGGGTTGGTTATCGTTTTCATCGCTCTTGTTCTTTGCTTTCTGCAAATATACATCATTCTTTTATCAAAATGGCATATATTTCTCTTTTTAAGGCATAGAGGCATCAGGGGAATCTTACGAACTTTGCACCCGACAAATCATAAAAGCGTAACATTATGAACGAGAAAGCTATTATCCGGTTGGTGCGCAGCGCCACCTTGAAAATCAATTATGCAGGACACACCATCCTTGTTGACCCCGTATTTGCCGACAAAGGAACCCTGCAATCCGCTCTCGGCGTGTATAAAAGTCCGAGGGTGCATCTGGTAATGCCCATCAGCGAAATCACCGAGGGCGTGGATATGGTACTGCTCACACATAACCACATTGACCATTATGAACCGAGCGTGAAACAACATTTGCCGAAAGACATCCCTTTCTACACCCAGCCGCAAGACAAGGAAACCCTCGTGCAAGATGGTTTTACAAATGTAGAAGCAATTGAAAAGAGCAAGACAATAGGCAACCTGACCATCCACCGCACCACGGGTCATCACGGTTTCGGTCAGATAGGCCAGATGATGGGACCCGTGTCGGGCTATGTGCTGATGGCGGAGGGACTTCCGACCATTTATATAATGGGCGACTGCAAATGGGAACCGTGCATCCTTGAAACCGTGGAAAAATACCGCCCTGATTATATCGTTGTAAACAGCGGCGGTGCGGTGTTCCCCGAATTTTCCAAGACAGACGGCTGCATCATCCCCGACGAACAGGAAGTGATGGCGATGCTCGACACGCTCCCCGCACAAATCAAACTGATAGCCGTACACATGGATGCTATTGACCATTGCCAGACAACACGCGAAATCCTGCGAAACGAAGCCCGCCACCACGGAGTGGATATGAACCGACTGATTATACCGGGAGATGGGGAGAGCATTACGTTATGAGTGTTTGCATCAAATCGCTGATAAAGAATATGAACATAGTGATAGGCTGCTCCATAGGGTGCAGCTACTGCTATGCCCGTAATAACTGTCGCCGCTTCCATATCACGGACGATTTTTCTGTACCCGAATATATGGGGCGCAAGCTACACATCATCGACACTCCAAAACCTCACGTATGGCTGATGACCGGAATGAGCGACTTCTCCGATTGGAAGCCTGAATGGAACGCGGAGATTTTCGGAAGAATGAAAAGCAATCCGCAACACGCTTATATCTTTCTTACGAAACGTCCGGATAAGGTCTGTTTTTCTACGGATGACGAAAATGTCTGGATGGGCGTGACCGTCACGCGCAGTTCCGAGAAAAAAAGGTTAGAAGATTTGAAAAGAAATATCAAGGCCAAACATTACCACGTCACCTTTGAACCTATCTTTGACGAAATCGGAGAGATAGACTTCGCGGGTATCGATTGGGTTGTCATAGGCACGGAAACGGGACATCGGAAAGGCAAAGTGGATTCCCGTCTCGAATGGGTGCTTCACATTGCCGACCAAGCCAAAGCGCAAGGAATCCCCGTATTTATGAAAGAGGATTTGCTGCTTATAATGGGTGAAGAAAGGATGATTCAGGAACTGCCGGAACAATTTATCAAACGCATACAATGAATACTGAAACAATCAAGGAAATAGACGTACAGAGCGTTATGACCAAATCCGCACTGCCAGTCGGAGGATATTCGGTCAATCCTTACGTGGGATGCCCTCACGCCTGCAAGTATTGCTACGCATCGTTTATGAAACGCTTCACCGGGCATACAGAACCGTGGGGCGCGTTTCTGGACGTGAAGAACTGGAAACCGATAGCCAATCCGCACAAATATGACGGTGAGCGCATCGTGATAGGTTCCGTGACGGACGGTTACAACCCCTATGAGGAACAATTCCGCCGTACCCGCAGGCTGCTCGAAGAACTGCGCGGAAGCAACGCCGAGATTATGGTATGTACGAAGTCCGACCTCGTCCTTCGCGACCTCGACCTGTTGAAACGTTTTCCCAAAGTAACAGTGTCTTGGTCAATCAATACGCTTAACGAACAGTTTCGTGCGGATATGGACAACGCCGTGAGCATAGAACGCCGCCTGAAAGCAATGCGCCAAGTCTATGAGGCAGGCATCCGTACCGTGTGTTTCGTTTCGCCCATATTTCCGGGAATAACCGATGTAAAGACGATTATCAAGGAAGTGAAAGGATATGCCGATTTGATATGGCTTGAAAATCTGAACCTGCGCGGACAATTCAAAGGAGAGATAATGGCATATATCCGTGAGAAGCATCCCGAACTCTTCCCATTATACGATGAGATTTACAACAAGAAAAGGCTTGATTACTGGCAGGCATTGGAGCAGGACATATCCCAATATGCACAGACGCAAGGATTTCCCTATCGGGTGAACGATTTGCCTTACGGACGCTCGGAAAAAGGAAAGCCTGTCATCGTAAATTATTTCTATCACGAAAAAATCAGGCTCAAAAAATAAGATGTATATAAATTCCCGCTATGGGATGATAGCAAACAGCTTCGGTATGCCCGAAACACAAACTTGCTACCATAAAAACAGAGTTCAGACTTTAAAACAACTCATAAACTTTGGGCAACTCAAAGGACTGCTCGCAGCTTCTTTCGGAAGCAAACGGGGGCGTTCAGGGAGCAACCCCACTGGCTCATTGGGGAGTTTTTAGCATGAGCGTCAGCGGTGCGTGAAGAAAACGCCATAATGAGCTATGGCTTTTTGTTCCCCAAAAGCCTGCGGCGGTGTCGGTTTTCCCTTGTCGGTCGGCAGAACGGAAGTCCGTCTGGCCAGCCTGCGGATGGCGATACTCACCTCCGTTGCTTCCACAGCAGGCTTGATGATGAATGAAAATCCGATGAATTGATGAATGGGCGACTTAACATACTAAAAGTCATAGCGATACATGCTCAACATTCTTTCATCAAACCGCTTGTCAAAAGAAAAGCGATGAGTAAGGCTGTGTCCGTTTTCTCTTTTCATCAGCCATATCCTTTTGTTGAGAGTTTGATGAGGATGTAAACCGCTGTTATTCTTTATGTTTATATATACTTTCATCAATTCATCAAAATAATAAATAGTACTCATGCAAATTACCATGCCGTATTCCGGCAGACTTGCAGGCAAGTCTGAAAGTTTTGAATTATTGAGAAGTGAAGATAACGCATTGATGTTCTGTAATATACGACCTAAACAACCGTTCAACAAACCCGTTCACAAAACATTTGGCGACGAAAAGAAAAATAGCACTTGTCTGTCTTTTCGCAAGCACAGCCTTTCCAACAGGGCGTTGCGTACCCTTGCGGCATTGGGTGTGTTGATACGGAAAGCGATTGCCACGACCATTGGCAGGGCATACGCCTCCGCACAATAACCGTTGGGAAGCCTGATGCGCCTTTCCACATCGCAAGGCTTCAGCACTCCGCTTTTGTACACGGCTCGGATGGCGGCACGGAGTGTCGGGGCGATTACATCGAACAGCCTTACCAACTCCATTTCGTTCATCCACACGTTGGCGGCATCGGACGGCACGGCAATCCTGCCGCACCCGTCCATCGTGATTGTTGTCCGTTCCATAGACTGTGCGTTATAGGACGAAACGTCCGCTTATCTTGCTCTCAAAGGCGGATATGTCGTTTTCAAGTTTAGCGTTGGTCACCTGTAGGCTCGGCTGTCGGCGCCATGCCACCTTACGGTGGTAGGTT
>OGEZ01000871.1_pt1 | contig 19469 bp, 19 predicted proteins | sample 1570831 | NCBI WGS metagenome assembly OGEZ01 (sample SAMEA2582059, study PRJEB24529) | metagenome | biome: Human gut stool | place: China | collected 2011
GGCCAGCGCCACACGGCTGAAATCCCATGCCGCAAGCACATCCTAGAGACCATCGAAGACGTTCTGCCTTACGCCAAGGGGCGTCTCGGTCTGGATCACATGATCGACATGAAGGTCTTGGGCCAGATTTCGGAGTGTTCGCTTACGCGCGAGATCGAAATCGAGTTTGAAAAGGACGGAGTGCCCAACTCTTTCGTTCCGGCACGTAATCTTCTTTTTTTCACGTTTGCTTCTGCCATTGCCTATCGCCGCGGCGGCTCTGTTCTCGTGGGCGGCATGTGTGAAACCGACTACTCGGGCTACGCCGACTGCCGAGACAACACATTAAAGAGCCTGCAGGTGTCACTCTCTTTGGGACTTGACCGTCAGGTGGTGATTGAGACACCGTTGATGTGGCTCACGAAGGCAGAAACCTGGCAGCTGGCGCACGACCTTGGTAGTGACGTCTTCGTGGAGTTTGTACGCACTCAGACGCACACTTGCTATATGGGTAACCACGATGTGCTCCACGACTGGGGCTACGGCTGCGGCGAGTGTCCGGCCTGCAAGTTGCGTCAGGAGGGTTGGGAGAGGTGGGTCAAGAATCGACAGCACGCTCAATGACGAGTTCTGAGTTGATGTCCGTGACGCAGATTTAGGCAGTTGTCACGGAAATCGGATATACAAATGACACGGGCCGGAATTTCCGGCCCGAAATGTATCAGTGATTGCGGAATCGCTGTCTCGGATTGACGGCGTCCGGATTGGCGGCTTGAGAAAGCGTCCAGCGCGGCTTGGCGGAGAAGCTCCAGCGCTTGCTGGCGTGTTGAAGTTCCTCATCAGTCATATGTTGCAAACGCATCATGCCGGCCACGGCAATCATGGCGCCGTTGTCGGTGCACAAACGCTGAGGCGGGAATAAGACTCGCGCACCGCGTTTGCGGCAAGCATCGATCAGGCTGGCTCGCAGCGTCTTATTGGCGGATACGCCGCCTGCCACCACCAACTGTTTGATGCCGGTCGTTTTGATGGCTTTGATGGCCTTGGTGGTGAGCACTTCGGCAACCGCTTCAGTAAACGCCAGAGCCAAGTCTGAACGGAACTGAGGATCCGTGGGATCCTTGGCATCGTTGACGGCGGTCAGAACAGCCGTTTTGAGCCCCGAGAAGCTCATGTCAAGCGACGGAGAGTGCAGCATCGGACGCGGCAATTCAATGGCGCCGGGCGTACCTGTTTCGGCCAGACGAGAAACCGCAGGGCCGCCGGGATAACCTTCACCTAACAACTGCGCGGTTTTGTCAAATGCTTCGCCTGCGGCGTCGTCCAGTGTTTCTCCCAACAGTTCATAGCTGCCGAACGCGTTGACGCGCATAAATTGCGTGTGTCCGCCGCTTACCAGCAGCGCAATGAAGGGAAACTTGGGAGCAGGGTCGGCAAGGCATGCCGATAGCAGATGGCCTTCCAGGTGGTGCACGCCGACCACGGGAATGCCTAACGCATAGCCGATGGCGTGCGCGACGGACGAGCCGACCAGAAGCGCTCCGGCCAGGCCCGGTCCTTCGGTGACGGCAACGGCATCAATTTCTTCTTTCTTGACGCCTGCGCGCGACAGAACGTCGTCAATCAACACTAACGCACGGCGGATATGGTCGCGGCTGGCGAGTTCCGGCACAACGCCGCCGTATGCTCGATGCATGTCGATTTGCGTGTGAACGGCGTCGGCCAACAGTCCTTTTTCGCTGTCAATCAGCGCAACGCCGGTTTCGTCGCACGAGCTTTCAATGCCGAGAACTTTCATGAGATCTAAAACTAAAAATTCGAAGTGGAGCCATTCTAGCCAGAGTGACTCATTTCCGCTCTGTTAAGTGAGGGACAAATTATCAACGATGAGGACGAGGTGGCGGCGGGGGAGGAGGCATCATCATCGGTCCCCACATAAACGGTCCCCACATAAAGCGATCGTTGTAGAGACGCTCGGTTTCCAACTCAGCTTGCAACTGTGCTTCTCGTCTCTTCGAGAGCTGAAGAGCGTTTTGCAAATCTTTTTCAATGCCAGGAGCATCAGTAGGACGCTTCATGACATAACGGAATTGATAACCGTCACCGCAGAGCACGATCGGATTGGGAGAGGCGACCTTGGCGCCCGAAGGCCACGTATAGGTCACGCCAAGAATACGTGCACAACCGTCCGGTCCGCGGGAGGCATCCAAATCATCGTTGGAAAAGGACACGGAGACGGGCGTCACGCCGTACTTCTGGCCGGCAACCGTTGTGACCTCGGCACCTTCCAGGTCGCTTTCAAAGATCACGGTCGTTGAACAACCGCTTAAGAACAGAGTCGCTAGTGCGGCAGAAAGAATCGGTATGCGCATGGCTTGCCTTTGCGGGAAGGAACGTTACCCCCAATTGTAGAGGCCGCTAGGAGGAGTTGATGCCAGGATTTGCAAAGCGTTGTTGCTTACCAATTCCTATCGTTGTGGATAAGGAGGAGGTTCTTCACAGGTTTTGGGGATAAGTGGGTGAGCAAACAGTGTCGGTCACTGATTTGCAACAATTTTTGTCATGTGCTCAAAAATTGGGCACGCAGTAGAACCGATTTTGGAGGGTGTGAAAAACCCGCTCCAGCCGAAACCGAAGCGGGTTGATGCTAATCAGTAGATCTCAGGATGAGATTGTCAGATTAGAACTTGTGGCGCAGGCCAACCACGAACGTGAAGGCGCTGGGATCACGATCTTCCTTGCCGGCAACACCGTAGTCAACGGAATCCTGCATGTAGCTGGCAACTGCATAAGCGTCGGTACGCTTGGAGAACGGATAGTCATAACCAGCAGAAACGATGTAGCGCTGGAATTCGTTATCCTTTTTTGCTGCATCAGTTTGGCTATCAGCAGCTTCTGCATCAACATAGCCCACGCCAGCCATGATCTTGCCGCCTGCGACGGGGATGTTGGCAGAAAGGTTCAGACCATAGCCCTTGATCTTGCTTGCGAAACCCATGTCAGAATTGGAAACAAGGCTACCGAAGGTCTTAACTTCGTCAAAGTACTGAGCACCGAAGAACACCTGGACGACATCGAAGTCGTAGTTGCCACCGAGGGTAACGGTCAGGCTGTCATCGATGTCATCAGCGCCTGTAACGGGAGCGGTGCCAGCCCACGTACGGTAGTTAACGGAATCAACAGCAAAATAAGCAGTCAACGGGCCGTTGGCATACTTCGCGCCAATGGCATAGTAGCGATCCAAGCTGGATTCGTTTTCGGAACCAGAGATGGTCTTATCATCACCGTCATCGCCCATGGAGTACTGAGCGAAAACCGTAAAGCCGGCGAAAGTCGGAGACTGGTAAGCGATGGTGTTGTCCATCACACCACCGGTGGAAGCGGTGCTACCGATCTGGTTGGAGTAGCCGCCCCAATTGGAGGTTCCGAAGGCGGAAAGAACGCCGATCTGGGCCCAGGAGCTGGTACCGCAGTTGATCGAACCGATCTTACCCATTGCCAACTTACCGAAACCGCCTTCGATGAAGAGAGAAGCTTCACGATCAAAGAGCGTGCTGTTGTCGGCGCCATTGTCAGCGGTGAAACCGTTTTCGAGAACGAAACCAACCGTCAAGCCGTTGCCGAGATCTTCCGTGCCCTTAAAGCCAAAGCGGGAGCCGGACTGCATGCCGGAATTCATGCTAAAGGAGTCGGTAGCATCAGCGGCACCGTCCAGATCAACGTGGCTGTAGGCCAAACCTTCGTCAACGATACCGTAGAGCTGAACATCAGCAGCGAGAGCGGAACCGGCAAAAGCGCCGAGAACTGCAACAGCAGCAAGAGTCTTTTTCATTTTGATTTGTTCCTATAAAGATAGGGGATCTTTTTGATCAAAAAGGCCCGGGATTTGAGAGTTGCAAGCCTGCAAGGAACCGCAACATGCCCGAAGGCCCAATCACCCTTTGTTCCGAAAGGGTGTCTGCATTTTTGCTCCGAATTGACGAACTCTCAATAGATAACGCAAGCTTCAAACGAGAGTGATGCTTTTTTACAACACATGTAAGGCCTCAGAAGTCTCCTCGTCTATAGGGCTGTTTAGAGAAGCGTTGGGGGTGGCCTCTTTTTCCTTGAGATAAACGTGAGAAGATTGTTTCGTTTTAATACATACGAAGGAGCGAACCATGCCTTACGTTAACATCAAACTCACCGGTGACTCCGAAGCTCCGACACCGGAACAAAAAGAACAACTGATTGCAGGAGTAACCAAGCTCATCGCAGACGTGATGGGCAAAGACACTACACATTTGGTGGTCGTGATCGACGAAGTGCCGATGTGCAACTACGGTATCAACGGCAAAACTGTTAAGCAACTGCGCTCGGAAAAGAAAGCCTGACGACACAAACAAAGCGGGCGATCTGCAAAGACCGCCCGTCGGGAAAGGGGTAACTGTTTTTAGCTTAGAGGAACTGAGCGCCAACAATACCGGCAATCATCAGCGGGATGTTGTAAGCAATAAAGGTTGGCACACATGTGTCCCAAATGTGGTCGTGCTGTCCGTCAGCATTCAGACCGCTCGTGGGGCCAAGCGTCGTGTCGGAGGCGGGAGAACCGGCGTCACCCAACGCACCGGCAGCCGACATCAGGAGAATGGTGGCCGGAAGCGAGAAGCCCACCGCGGAGCATAGCGGCACGTAAATCACGGCAAGAATCGGAACGGTACCGAACGAGGTGCCGATGCCCATCGTGACCACAAGGCCGATGGCGGTGATGATCGTGGCTGCCAGAATCTTATTGGCGTGCAAGTAGGGAACTACGCTCTGAATCAGTTCATTAACAGCACCCGTTTCCTTGAGAATGGCTGCATAACCACCCGCAATGAGCATCACAAAGGCAATAAACCCCATCATGGAGATGCCGCCAGCAATGTGATCATCCAATTCTCGGAAGAGAAAGGCGCGACCGAGAATCATGACCAGAAGACCGATCAAAGCGGCCAGCGGCAGAGACTGCCAAATGAGCTGAACCACAACGGCGAGAACAATGGCCAGAAGCGTGGCCCAGTGCTTGAGTTCAAATTTTTTGATTTCCTCGGCCTTGGTTTCCATGCCGATGACCGGACGGTCTTCGTAGTGACGGGGTTTGCGATAAAGCACAAAGACAGCAATCAGCAAACCGATCAACATGGATGCACCGAGGATCCAGTTGACGGAAGCGACGTCCGACACCGTGGTCTTCATGCCGCTTTGAGTCATGCTGTCAGCGACGATACCCTGGAAGATCAGACCGAAACCAACGGGCAGCGTGATGTAGGGAGCCTTCAGGCCGAAGCTAAGCGAACAAGCCACCGCACGGCGGTCAAGCTGCATCTTGTTCATCAGATAGAGCAGCGGCGGAATCAACAGCGGAATGAAGGCAATGTGCACAGGCACCACGTTCTGTGACAAGCAGGCAATGGCGGCCAAAACGAGACAGAAGACCGCAGGACGAGACCCCAGATGTTTGGAAATCCAGGAAACAAGCACCTGCATTAAGCCTGTGTGCGCAATGGCAACGGCAAAGGTACCCAACAGGATGTAGGAAAGCGCGGTGGTGGCGTTGGCGGAAAAGCCGTCGGCCAAAAGCGTCATCGTTTTGCCGATGTCAATGCCGCCCGACAGGCCGGCGGTGATGGCCGCAAGGATAAGCGCGACAAGAACGTTGACTTTGACCAGGCAGAGTACGCAAAGTACCAACACCGACAAGATGATGGGGTTAAAGAGCAAGTCCATCAGGGAGCCTCGTTTGGATTTTTGGAAGAGGGGAACTGTGGCGAAGAAAAGCTTGCCAGAGCTTCATTGTTTTAAATTGTTTCAACGGATACTACCGCATTTGATAGTGCCAAGGAAAGAGATTTGGCGCGCTCTACAGCCTTTTGCCTAGAGGTCTTTATGCTGTTGAACAACGCTGTTTTGGAGTGGAAATCAGCCGTTTTTTGCCATGAAGAGACCGTTCTTCCTTACAATTCGCACGAACACTATTCCATTCTCTATTCGTCGGCGGACAATTACCGAAGGCGGTCAATTTCCGCGAAAGCGGCGGAACTTCTGATTCAATGAAAAATCCCACTCATTTCTATGTTGTCGTGCCCTTGGGGCTTGAAGAGCTGTGCGCTCAGGAACTCGAAGCCATCGGCATCACCGGCCTTCGCGTTCAACGAGGAGCCGTCACGTTCACCGGCTCGATGCTCATGGCACAGCGTGCTTGCCTTTATTGCCGCACGGCAAGCCGCATTCTGATGCGCGTGGGCGTATCGGACTATCAGGACGAAGAAGACATCTACAACTTTGCCTGCCGCACGAAGTGGGAAAACTGGTTTGGTCCCGACGCAACGATTCGCGTGGACATCAACGCCCGTCGCTCTCCCTTACGCAGCCTGGACTTCACGCTGTTGCGCATCAAGGACGGCATTTGCGATCGTTTCATGCATTTCATGGATCGACGTCCGAGCGTGGACACGGCTCATCCTGAAATCCGCGTGTTTGCTTTTGCCGACGACACGCACTGCACGTTCTATCTCGACTTGTGCGGTGAAGCGCTCTTCAAGCGCGGCTGGCGTACGGACAAGGGCGAAGCGCCGCTCAAGGAAAACTTGGCTTCCGGTCTTCTGATGCTTGCAGACTGGAATGCCGATACGCCGCTCGTGGATCCGTTCTGCGGCTCCGGCACGATTGCTATTGAGGCTGCACTGACCGCCTGCGGTGTGGCACCCGGTCTCAAGCGCAAGTTTCTGTTTGAAAACTTCACTGGCTTTGAGCGTGACATTTGGCAGGAAGAACTCGAAGAAGCCAAAGCTCGCGTCAATATGCACACAAAAGTGAGAATTGCCGCAAGCGACATCAGCACCATTGTGGTTGGCAAGGCAGAACAGAATGCCCGCCGCGCAGGACTTGGCGCATTGATTGACGACGGACGCCTTACGTTTACCCAGTGCGACGCTCGTCAGGTGACGCCGCCCGCACCGGCCGGCCTCATTGTGGCCAATCCGCCCTACGGCGAACAGTCCAATCCGAAGAGCGCGACGGTAGCGTCCATGATGAAGGATGTGGCCGACAACCTGAAGCACAACTTCTCGGGCTGGACGGCACGCTTTCTTACGAGCGACCGCAATCTGCCGCGTCAGATGCGTCTGAAGGAAAGCAAGAAGACGCCGCTATTCAACGGTCCGTTGGAATGCCGTTTCTTTGAATTCAATTTGGTGTCAGGTAGCTTCCGAGACAAGCACTGACGAAGACTTCTGAAACAATCAGGCCGATCAAGCACACGATGTTTGGTCGGCTTTTGATTGCAAAACGACTTGAAATTTTCTTGTCAGGTCGTACAATGGTGCCTCTCAAGCGAAAGCCTCTCGTCCCCATCGTCTAGAGGCCTAGGACATGACCCTCTCACGGTTAGAACTGGGGTTCGAATCCCCATGGGGACGCCAAAACAACACGGACGACACCGTTGAATGTCGAAACTTGCCGCGAAAGCCCAAAAATCAAGGGTTCGCGGTTTTTTGTTGCTCATTGGATTTCGTTGTATCGAGGCGGGAACGTTTCTACGAAATTCATTTACGTACACTCGACGAGAGGAAAAAGCCGAGTGTACGTGACTTTAGAGCTTGCTTGAGGGTATATCGGAAGAGGTTGTGTCGAAATCGGGTGCGGGTTCGCAATAAAAGTTGATGGTGGCAGTTGCACTCTTGTTGGAATTTCCGTCTGCCTGAGTGGATTCAAGCGTGTGCAGACGTTGTCCCTTTGCAGCGCAGAAGGCCTGGGCCTTTTTGATAAGGTTGATACGTACGCTTCCGGCGTTGTCAGTTATGTCGCTGTATCCGCTAAGCGAATAGACATTGGGTGAAATCTCTACGATTTCAGTTGTTCCGGCACAGCCTACGAGCAGTAGAAGCGCGGATAAACTGCTATAGAGCTTCAGTTTGCGGGAGTTCATAGCTATCCTCTTGTCAATTGTGACGCTTCGCGAGTGCGAGCTGAGGTTTCAGTGTGTTCGCATACACTATAAACTTCTAAAGTGAATTTTGGTGGGCAATCACTACTGCCGCCCCTCGCCGTTGCCGATTACCACATACTTCAAGCTCGTCAAACCTTCAAGCCCCACCGGTCCACGGGCATGCAATTTTCCCGTGCTGATGCCGATCTCTGCTCCGAGCCCATATTCAAAGCCATCGGCAAAACGCGTCGAGCAGTTCACCATGACGCTGCCGGAATCCACTTCACGCAGGAAGCGTTGAGACGCTTGCAGATTGTTCGTGATGATGGCGTCCGTATGTTTGGACGAGTGTTCTTCAATGAAAGCGATGGCTTCATCCAAGCTTTCCACAACCGCAATCGAAATGATCGGCGCGTTGTATTCCGTATCCCAGTCCGAAGGCTCCGCATCAACGCAGGACAGTCCGGCAGATTCCAACACGGCCTTGGACTTGGTGTCACAACGCATCTCCACGTTTTTCTCGGCAAAGATTTTTCCAATGCGGGGAAGGAACGCTTTTGCAATGGCTTCGTGCACCAGAAGCGTTTCCGTGGCGTTGCAAGGCGAATAACGCTGCGTCTTGGCGTTGTCGGTGACGGAAACTGCCATGTCAATGTCAGCGTCCTTGTCGACGTAGGTGTGGCAGATGCCGTCAAGATGGTGAATCATCGGCACGGTAGCTTCTGCCGCAAGACGTGCAATCAGTCCTTTGCCGCCGCGCGGGATGATTACGTCAATGTATTTGTTGGCCCGAATCATTTCGCCCACAAAATCGCGATCAGTAGTGGGAGCGATCTGCACGGCTTCAGTCGGTAAACCAGTTTCAGTCAGAGCTTGTTGCACCAGCTCACCCAGAATGCGATTTGTTTCAAACGCTTCCGAGCCGCCGCGCAGAATGCAGGCGTTGCCGGATTTGACGGCAAGACAGGCCGCGTCCACCGTCACGTTGGGTCGAGATTCGTAAATGATGCCGAGAACGCCCAGCGGCACACGCATTCGTCCGACTTGAATGCCCGAGGGACGGCGGCGCATTTCGGAAATTTCGCCCACAGGATCGGGAAGAGCGGCTGTTTGTCGGGCACCTTCGGCCATTAGCTGAAGGACTTTTTCCGTTACGCGCAGACGATCGACGAAAGATTCTTTCAAACCGTTTTCAAGAGCTTTGGCAAGATCCCGCTTATTGGCTTCAAAAATCTCCGGTCCTTTGGCTTCAAGAAGATCTGCCAGGCACAGCAAGGCCTTGTTTTTCTCGGCGGTGGAGGCTGCAGCCATACGGCGTGAAGCGGCACGGGCCTTTTGCCCGGCTTCAAGCATCAATTGTGAAACGGAAATCGTCATGTCAAAACCCAAGAATGAACGCGAAATGTGTTCTTGGATTGTAGCGAGTCAGGACTTGAGGAAGGCGGGAGTAATCAACGAATGTGCGGTGGGCAGAAAGCGGTCAGGAAGCAACAAAGGCGGCAAGAGCTGCAATCTCAATCCAAGGATCGGTGTCTCGGTTCGGAACCGTCAGTCCCTTGCTGATTTTGTCGATGTCGGCGCACAGCAGCAAGGCGCTTGAGAGCTTGCGGGTGTTCAAACGTCCCGCTGCACGCGTAATGCGAGCGGAGCGATCGCCCCAGACGCCTGCCTGACGAAGTGCGGAATTGCGATCCGAGCCGTTGTCAATTGCGGCACGGAACTTAAGTGTCATGCGAAGCTCTTCGGTGATCATCCACATGAAAGAAGGGATGGACTCACCGGCGGCGTTGAGATTTTCAACGATGCGAAGCGATTTGGGGGCATCTCCCGCAAACATCGCTTCCAGCAGATTTTCCACATCAAATCGCGCCACATCTCGTACGGAATCCGTGACGGCTTCTTCGGAAATAACCGAACCTTCAGGGAAGAGATAGGCAAGCTTCAGAACTTCCTGTGCGGCAGCCAGAAGATTGCCTTCGCAGCGATCCGACAAGATTTTTAAAGCACCGGGCTCCGCCTTGAGGTTATTCTTGGCCAGGCGCGCCGCAAACCAGGAGGGGAGCTCCCGGGCCGAGACGCTGTTGCATTCAACAACTTCGGCGTTGGCGGTAAGCGACTTGTACCAGGCCGCTTTTTTTAGGCTCCAGTCGTAGGGAATGGTGACGATGAGAGTGACGCCGTCCAAGGGCATCGCGGCGATGTCGGTGAGCGCCTGCGTTCCCTTGACGCCGGGACGAGGACTCGCCAAGCGCAGTTCGACGATCTTTTTGTCGCCGAAAAGGCTCATCGCCGTACAACTTTCGGGAAGTTTGGACCAATCCCAGAGGGCGGAGGCATTGAGCACTTCGCGTTCTGTGGCGCCTTCTTCACGAGCCTTGGCGCGCAGAAGATCGGCCGCTTCCAGCATCAGAAGCGGCTCTTCGCCCGTGATCACCCACAGAGGTGCCAGAGGGGTTCGCGCGAGATAAGACTCCAAGTCGGAAAAGCGCATCGGAATTGGTAGTTCGTTAGAAAAAAAGTTAGCGAGTAGTGAGGTCTTCAGGCTGCTTGGGCGGCTGTGCCTTTTCGATGCGGCGCACCATCTGCACAACGATGTCTGAGAGCATCTCGTTGATCACCAGCGCTTCCTCAGTGTCGCGCGTAAGGTAGTCCTCCTCGTTGTAGGAGATTTCACGCACGGCCGGGATCACGGTGTCGGGCAGGTACAGTGCGCCGTCGGGAGCGGCCAGACGGAAACTCACTTCGAGTTTCAATTCGTACTCGCGCGCGTCACCGTACGCGTTGTAGGCCACTACGTTGCGGGAACGGCGTTCACCGAGAATGTAGAGAATGGCCTGTGCTTCCGAAGGCGAATTCACCAGTCGGACGTCGGAACCCGCCTTGAGCTGGCGTGAAAGCTGAGAGCCCAGCGGGGTGTTGAGGTTATAGCTGATGTAAAGCGTCTCAAACGGAAGCGTGAAGCGGCCGCGCAGACGAAAGCCGCAGCCCGTCATGGCGAGCGCTGCGGCAGCGATCAGCGTACGGCGACTGGTGGTTCGAAACATAGAAGTACCGGAAATGTTGGAAAAACCGAAGGCGGGCTTTGATGACGATGCCCGCCTGCAAGCAGAGCCCAATTATAAGGAGCCTCCCGTTGCTCCGAGTCAAAAATCAGGCCGAGCCTTTGCTCGTGGTCGAGATGTCGGCTGCCGTTTGTTTAACCGGATGACCGCTGAAGATCGCGTCAATGTCTTTGGCGTCGAACAGATAGAGCGACCCGCAGAATTCACAGCGCACCTTGAGCGTACCCTGTTCGGCGATGATTTCGCGCGCTTCCTTTTCGCCGAACGAGCGGATCATTTGCGTGATGTTTTCTCGCGAGCAACGGCAGGAGAAGGTGGGCGTGAGCTCATCGAGCACGTTGGGATTGAGTTCCCAGAAAAGACGTCGGCACAATTCCATCGGTTCGATTTCGAGAAGTTCCGAGGGCGTGACGGTCTGCGCGAAAGTCTGCACTTCACGGAAGCCTTCTTCCACAGTATCTTCGGTCGTGCCTTCGGCCGCTTTGCCTCCGTGTGCGGGCAGGCGCTGCATGATGAGGCCGCCCGCAGCATTTTCGTCGGCCGACAGCCACATACGCGTGGGCAGTTGCTCGGACATCGTCATGAAGCCTTCGAGTGTTTCTGCGACGGTGTTGCCTGTCAGAGGCACCACGCCCTGGTACGGATCTTCGTTGGGGCGGCGATCGGCAAGGTCGAGAATCGCTGCACAGCGGCCTTGGCCGTTGGCGTTGACCATGTCTTTGAAGGTGGCGTTGGGGGCCACTTCCATGCCGGCGCGCATCTGCACGGTGGCGCGGATTTTTAGGCCGGAACGCACTTCAACGAGAGCAAGCTTTACGGGGCCGTCGCCCACAATCTGCAGCACCAGTGCGCCTTCAAATTTCAGACCCGAAGCCATCAGGGCTGCGGCAGCGGCTAATTCGCCAAGCATGCGCAACACGGGAGCAGGTGCTTCTAGCGAAGCTTTCATCTGCTGCCAGCTGTCCGTCAGGCGAATGCTTTGCACATGGCAATTCTGATTGGGGAAAAGGAGCTTAACGAGAGAATCAGCCATAAATTTCCAAGGATTCGTTGTTGAGCGATGATGCGCAACAGCGGTGTAAAAAACGATTTGGGATGACTGTATAGAAAACACAGTCGCGCACCCCATAAATGAGGGCAAAAACGAGAGATTTCAAGCCTTTGGCCGACAAAATCTTCAGTCAATGCGTCGCAGACCGGATTCAAAGCGCCGAGCTTCTTCGACGTAATGCGCCGTGTTGCGGTGCATCGTGCGGATTTCCTCTTCGGTGAGGTTGCGCACGAAACGGGCGGGAGTGCCCACGACGAGTGTGCCGGGCGCAACGGTTTTGCCTTCGGCGACGAGACTGCCCGCGCCGACAATGGCGTTTTCACCGATGACGGCGCCATTGAGCACAATCGCACCCATGCCGATCAGAGCACCGCTTTTGACGGTGCAGCCATGCAAAACGGCGGCGTGTCCGACGGTGACGTTGTCTTCAACGACGCAGGGAAAACCTTTTTCCGTATGAATGACCGCATTGTCTTGTACGTTGCTGCCGACTCCCACGGTGATGGACTCCAAGTCTCCGCGCAATACGGCCCCCGGCCAGATACTGCTGTCGTCTTTGAGTTCCACACGACCGATCACTTGAGAGGATTCTGCGGTCCAGGCGGAAAAAGATATCCGAGGGACGTGGTTTTCGAAGGAGAATCGAGCCATAATCGTACGACTGCTAAAAGTCAGAAAGTTGCTTGGGTTTGGGATTGTACCGACACCTGAGAACGTTCGATGCGGCAACACATTTTGCAAACACAACGAAGCAAGAAGGAGTTTCGGTGGGAACGCTCGATTTGCACATGCACTCAACAGCCAGCGACGGCAGCTTGGCGCCGGACGCACTGGTACGGTTTGCGCGCGAGTGCGGCGTTCGCACGATGGCTCTGACCGATCACGACACGGTGGCCGGTGTTGATCTTGCGCAGCGTACCGCGCAGCTTGAGGGCCTTACTTTTGTCACCGGAATTGAAATCTCGACGATTTACGCCGGCAAAAACATTCATGTTGTGGGGCTTGGCATCAATCCGCACGACGAAGAGTTGCTCGCTGTCACAACGACGATGTGTTCTGAGCGAGATCGCCGTGCCGTTTTGATGGCAGAACGCTTTGCAGAACTCGGTATTGAGGGGATGTTCGAAGAGGCCATGACTTTTTCGGCCCGCGAAAGCAATCTCTCGCGTCTGCACTTTGCCAAGGCGCTCATGAAGCGCGGCATCGTCAAGAATCAGCAGGAAGCCTTCGACAAATACCTTGGCGAAGGAAAGCTCGCGTATGTGGCCGCTCCTTGGGGATCGGTGGCCGACGCCGTCGAGCTCATCCACAAGGCGCGCGGTATTGCCGTGTTGGCTCACCCCGGCCGTTACAACTTCTCTGCCGACTGGCAGCTTGATGCTTTGGTCGAAGGCTTTGCCGAATGCGGTGGTGATGGTATTGAGGTTGTGAGCGGCTCGCAAAGTCCGTCGTTTACCGAGAAGGCGCTTCAGTTTGCCCGTTTTTACGGATTGGCCATCAGTACCGGCAGTGATTTTCACAGTGAAGCGGGGACTCGGCCGGTTCCCGGAGCGCAGGGCGAACTGCCTTCGGGACTGCCGACCGTGATGAAGGTGCTGGGTTTGGAGTCGGTCTGAGTTGCTCCAAAGTTCTTTGCTTGTCGGATTTTTCTTCTAATCTTCTACGCAAAATAGAAGAATATAGAAGAAAAGCGGAAGGCAACCGTTCTCGATCGCCTTCCGTCAGAATAGGCCTAGGAATTTCCTAGGCATTTGCTTCCGAAGCCATTACGCCAAGCGCATCAAGCAGCGCCTGCAAGGCTTCATCCGTCGTTGACCACGCCGTGCAGAAGCGTGCGATTGTACGGCCGTCGCTGTGTTTGCCGCAGTCTTCCCAGATGAATTTCCCTTTGAGATGCTCAATTGCTGCATCGGTCAGCAGCACGAACTGCTGATTGGTGGGCGAGTCGATGTAGAGCTCAATGCCCGCACGCACAAATGCAGTCTTGAGCATCATGGCCTGCTCAATAGCTCGCTTGCCGATCTTCCCGTAAAGATCATCGGTAAAGAAAGTCGAGAAACTCAATCCCGCAAGACGACCTTTGGACAGAAGCGCTCCGCGCTGGCGCTGAGCCGAGAGGAAGTCGCGCGCAAGCTTCTGATCCGTGATAACCAAGGCTTCGCAGCCCAGCGCACCGCACTTGGTGCCGCCGATGCAGAAGGCGTCGGTGAGACGTGCGTAGTCTTCAAGTTTGATGTCGCCTGCAGCAAGCGCATAGGCAAGACGCGCGCCGTCGACATAAAGAAAGAGGCCTTCTTCGCGGCAGACCTTGGAGAGTTCCTTGAGTTCGGCAAGGCTATAAAGCGTACCGAGTTCTGTCGGGTTGGAAATGTAGACGAGCCCGGGTTCCACGTAAAAGATGCGTTCGGCGTTGGTGCGGTAGGAAACAAGCGCCTTCCGGACAGCTTCGGCCGTCAGCTTGCCGTCGACAGCATCAATTTCAAGCACCTTGTGGCCGGTGGCTTCGATGGCTCCCGTTTCGTGTGCGGCAATGTGGCCGCTCGGTGCCGCCAGAACACCCTGCCAGGGCCGCAGAACGGCAGAAATCAGGGAGAGGTTACAAATCGTACCGCCCGCAAAGAAGAATACGCCGGCGTCAGGACACTTGCAGGCTTCGCGGATTTTCGCTTCAGCTTCCTTGCAGAACATGTCTTCGCAGTAGCCGGGCACTTCGGTGAGATTGTGGCGAAGCAAAGCGTCCATGATCTGCGGCGTGCAGCCGGCGATGTAGTCGCATTGAAATTGATAGGGAGTAGCCATGATTTGCAGCCTCAATAAGAGAAATTGCTTTTAATTGTCGCGATCTTTCGTCAACTGTTCGAAAATCTACTGACGCATCTCTCGAATGATCTCGTCAGGAGTGTCACGCATTGATGACCGGAACGGATTGATGTCAATGCCGCCGCGTCGGGTAAAGCAGGCGTACACCTCAAGCATTTCCGGCGCAAACGCCGCGCGCAAGTCGTGAAAGATCTGTTCGACGCACTGCTCGTGGAACCCGCGGTGGCAGCGGTAAGAAACGAGATATTTCAAGAGGCCGGCCTGATCAATCGCCTTACCTGTGTAGGAAATCAGAATGCTTGCCAGATCGGGTTGTCCCGTGACCGGGCAGAGAGAGCGGAAAACGGAGGTCGAAAACGCTTCGGTAGCTGTCTCCGAGCGATTTTCATCAAACTTCAGATAGGCCGGCTCGGTTTCGTACGCGTTCACGATATCGCCTTCGGACAGCGTCAGGGTGTCAAGATTGATGCCCGGCATCGCACGCACGGCACCGGGATAGGCGGTTACATCGTAAAGACGCACTTCGACTTGTTCCCCCAGACGGGACGACAGGTCTTCGGCCATGCGGTGAGCCACTTCATCTTTGCCGCTCATCTTGGTCATGGCAAAGGAGCCCGCGTAGAGCTTCAAAGACTTCGACTCCACAATGGAATGCGTGCTGGCCGGTACCAGAAGTTCACCCACGGCCGTCTGCGGGATGCCCTGTTCATTGAGCCAAGAGAGTTCATAGAGGCGCCAGATGTCCGTGCCGCGGAAATCATGGTCGCCGATAGCATCGCGCCCGAGTGCGCGCGGAATCGGTTGAAGCAAGTCCGGGTTGTAGCGATCGCTGTAAACAGTGTCCTTACCCAGCAGCGTGTTCTTGGGTTCGGGCATCAAAACCGACATGGAAGTCCTCTAAAAAAATTAATCAGTGAAAAGCTTCAATGAGCCGAAAAGCTGGTGCAGACGCTCTTCGTCAAACGGAAGGTATTCGGCAATCGTTAAGCCTGCAATTTTTGAGTTAGCGGCAACAAGATGCAGGATTGAAGCAAGTTGTTCCATTGTCATGCATCCGCCTCCTGAACCGTCTCCGACAAGATTCGGATTAGCGAAATAGGTGGAGTGGAAGCAGTGAGGATCAAGTACGTCGATATCCAGATGCACGAGGACATGATCGAACTTTTGCACAAACGCTCTGATGTCGTCGTCAGAAACGAAGTCTTCCGTCTGCACTTTGTAGTCAACGCCCAAATCATTCAGGAACTTGGCTTGATAGTCATGTAACCCCTGAAGGCCGACGTAGAGCAGTTCATCGGGCTTGAACGTCGGATTCTTCATGAGCCCCGCCATTGACGGTTCGCCTGCGCCGAGCAAAGCCCCCAACACCATGGCGTGCGCGTTCGGATAGCCGTCTTTAGGCATGGAAACGTCCGGATGGGCGTCAAGCCACAAAATTCCGGTATTCGGGTACAGACCGTGCAGGTAATCGAACGGAGCCTGTGAAACCAGGCAGTTGCCGCCGATCGTGATGATCCGCTGCGGGGCTTCTTTTTCAATGGTGGCTTGTGCGGCTCGAATGCCGGCGAGCACTTCGTCTTTTCCGGCGATGCCGTCTTGAATTTCGCGCTGACGGCCGTCCGGAGCCGGAATGTCGACTTTGACAAGCGGCTGGTTTGGGTTGACCGGAAGAATGTGCTGCAGCAGGTTGGCGCCGAAGTGGTACGTCTCAAGTCCGCCGCTTATCCAATCCGGATAAAGCAGACGAATGGTTTTCATAGGTTTAGAAGAGTAAAAAAAATCAGTCGAATAGTCAGTCGGATTATAGGCAGGAGCGGATTCGTTCAACGGATGCTCTTTGTCATGGATGCGTCATAAAACCGACAAAGAGTCGACACAGAACAGTCACGGCTTCGATACAAGCACCAAATGATATTTTCTTTACTTCACGCACAGAAATCGAACCATCCTTTCGGACATTTCGCTCTCCATTCGCAAAGGGGAAATTGTCTCCATCCTCGGTCCGTCGGGTTGCGGCAAAACGACACTTCTCAATCTGATTCTCGGTCTGACACAAGCCACATCGGGAAAAATCATGTTCGACGGCGAGGACCTCACAAATGTGCCGATGCAAAAGCGCGGTTTCAACATTGTGTTCCAAGACTTCGCACTTTTCCCGAACTTGAACGCCTACGACAACATCATCTACGGTCTTCGCAACAATCCCTCCGCTTCGACGCCCGAAGAGGTGAATGAACTTATTGATCTGCTGGGATTAAGAAAGCACCTGAACCAGCGCATCGACGAACTTTCCGGCGGCCAGAAGCAGCGTGTGGCCATTGCTCGAACGCTTGTTCTCAAACCACGCATCCTTTTGCTTGACGAGCCGCTTTCGGCTTTGGACGGTCTTATCAAGGAGTCCATCAAAGAGCGCATTCGCATGATCGCTCGTCAGTTTGAGCTCACGACGCTCATCGTGACACACGATCCGGAAGAAGCACTCACGCTTTCGGATCGCGTGCTCATTATCAACAACGGTCAGATTGCCCAATTTGCTGATCCGATGACGATCATCAACAAGCCTGCTGACGATTTCGTCAATGACTTCATCATTTCTCAGCTGATGGTCAAGCGCACCAACATCCTGAAGCTTTTCAGCGGCCCCAACCCTAAAAACGCCTCAACGCTAAAGACCGAATCCGGCGCTCTGGCTTAAGTTGCGCGATGACTGTCATGATTACTCTTACCGATAAACTCCTCGGGCGCGAGCGCCGCGAACTCAAAATCGTGTTCGCCTTGGTGGTGCTCACGCTCTCGGCAGTGCTGCTCTATCCGCTCGGCTGCGTTTTGTTTCAGTCTATTTTGGACGGCAACGGCAACCTGACGCTTGCAAACTACACCTCACTTCTTTCGGAACCGCGCTTCTGGAATGCGCTTTCCAACAGCTTTGCCGTGTCGGGCCTGTCGGCCGCCATCGCTGCTGTGCTTGCCTTCGGCTGTGCCTACGGTTTGCATTTCACGCGACTCAATCCCTGGGCCAAGAAGGTCTTTCAGATTGTCATTCTTTTGCCGCTCTTCCTGCCGTCAATTACGTACGGCTTTGCGGTGATCTATTCCTTCGGACGTCTGGGGCTGGTGAGCCAAATCTTCGGCGTGTTGCCGTTTTCGATCTACGGCTTCTGGGGCCTTTTGATTGCCGACGTGATCTACACGCTGCCGCCCGCGTTTCTTATTCTTTCCAATGCTTTCCACTACATTGACCGCAACACGATCACGGTGAGCCGTCTGATGGGTGACAGCCCCTGGCGTACCTTCTACATTTCGGCGTTGCGTCCGGTGGTAGGTGCGTTGTGCTCGGCCTTCATTCTCAGCTTTTTCTTGTCTTTCACTGACTTCGGTATTCCGGTATCAATCGCCGGTCAATACGACGTCATTGCCACCGAGCTCTACACCACGATGATGGGTGCCGTGCCTGACCTCGGCCGCGGTGCCGTGATCGCCATGGCGATGCTCGTTCCTTCGATTGCTTCCGTGATGCTTTTGAAGTACGTCGAGCGATTCAACTTCCGATACAACCGCATCAATTATCAGCCGCCTGCCCGCAACCGCGTGCGCGATGCGCTTTTTGCCGGCTACTACGTGATTATCGCCGCCGTACTGCTTTCGGTCTTTGCCGTGATGTTCGTGGTGCCTTTCGTTGAGCAGTGGCCCTATAAGCCTGTTTTTACGCTTGACGTGATCTCCCGCATTCTCTCCGACAGTGTCGTCTGGGAGGTCTACGGCAATTCGGTCGGAGTGGCCCTAGCAAGTGCCGTGACCGGCACGTTGCTGTGTTACGCCGCAGCAATGGTCAATGCACGTTCTCAGCTCAAGGGCTGGTGCCGCACGACGATGGACAGTTTTGCCATGCTCACTAATACCGTGCCCGGCATGGTGCTCGGTATCGGCTTTCTCTTTGCCATGAGCGGCACGATGTTGGCCAACACGTTTGCCATTCTGGTGCTCGTCAACCTGGTGCATTTCTTCACTTCGCCCTATCTGATGGCCACTTCGGCACTGAGCAAGATGAATGCCGGATGGGAGACCACGGGTGCTTTGATGGGTGACAGTTGGCTCAAGACCGTCATGCGCGTCGTGGTGCCCAATTCGGCCGCCACGCTCTGGCAGATGTTCCAGTACATGTTCGTGAGTTCCATGGTGACCATCAGCGCCGTCGTGTTCCTGTCGGGCGCCCGCACCATGCTGATCACCACGAAGATCAAGGAACTCCAGTATTTCGAGAAGTTCGAAGAAATCTTTGTGCTCTCGCTTTTGATTTTCTTTACCAACGTTGCGGTCAAGCTCATTTGCGACGCCCTTGCGGAACGTGCAAGAAAGAACCCGCAGGGCGGTCTGATTCAGTCGATCATGCGCCGCCTGAGCTCGAGCCGTACTCCCACGCTTTCAACTGTTTCCACCGGAGCTTAAAAGAAATGCAACCGATGACCTGTTTCAAACTGACTTTTGCTGCTTGTGTGTGCGCTGCCATGGTCGGCTGCGGCAATGACGGCAGTACCGATGCCGACCAGGGCAAAACCGCTGCGGCTCCCGCCAAGACTGCCGAAGTGGTGATCTAAACCAACGCCGATGA
>OGEZ01000876.1_pt1 | contig 19384 bp, 23 predicted proteins | sample 1570831 | NCBI WGS metagenome assembly OGEZ01 (sample SAMEA2582059, study PRJEB24529) | metagenome | biome: Human gut stool | place: China | collected 2011
ATGGCCTCAACGGTCACTTCCTTGTCGGTCTTGATGACAGCGGTCAGGATGGTGGTGGAACCGGTGGGGGTGGGAACGCGCTGTGCAGAGCCGATCAGCTTGCCGTTCAGCTCGGGGATAACCAGGCCGATTGCCTTAGCAGCACCGGTGCTGTTGGGCACGATGTTCACGGCAGCGGCACGAGAACGACGCAGGTCGCCCTTTCTCTGCGGGCCGTCCAGAGTCATCTGGTCGCCGGTGTAAGCGTGGATGGTGCACATAATACCGCTCTGGATGGGAGCAAAGTCGTTCAGGGCCTTTGCCATGGGGGCCAGGCAGTTGGTGGTGCAAGAAGCGGCGGAGATCACGGTGTCCTCAGCCTTCAGGGTCTCGTGGTTTACATTGTATACGATGGTGGGCAGATCGTTGCCTGCGGGAGCAGAAATAACAACCTTGCGGGCACCGGCCTTAATGTGAGCAGAAGCCTTCTCCTTGGAAGTGTAGAAACCGGTGCACTCCAGCACTACGTCTACCTTCAGCTCGCCCCAGGGCAGCTCAGAAGCGTCAGCCTTTGCATAAATCTTGATCTCTTTACCGTCTACGATGATGGAGTCATCGGTAGCGGACACGGTGTCAGCCAGTGCGTACTTGCCCTGAGAAGAATCGTACTTCAGCAGGTGAGCCAGCATTTTGGGAGAAGTCAGGTCGTTGATGGCAACCACTTCATAGCCTTCTGCGCCGAACATCTGACGGAAAGCCAGACGGCCGATACGGCCGAAACCATTGATAGCAACTCTTACCATTTGGAATTACCTCCGAAAAATATTTGAATTTACCCGGGCGCTATGCGCCCTTGTATTGCAGTATTTATTTTATACCGCTTTTGCTAAATAATCAAGCGGAATTTCCACTTTTGTCAATGTTCACCAAAATTCAGCTTTTCAGCGGTGCTTTCTTGTGTTATAATGATTTGCAGCGGGCGGTTGCGTCGGGTGTTTTATAAAGTTATGCCTCCCTTGTAAAGGGAGGGGGACCGCCGTAGGCGGTGGAGGGATTATACGGTAAAAGCACTCTGCATTTTCACCTCCGGTGCAATCCCTCAGTCAGCTGCGCTGACAGCACCTAACCGGTGCCCGTCCCCTCTGTCGCTGCGCGACATCTCCCCGCACTGCGGGGAGTCACCCTTTGCAAGGGAGCCTAAGTATAGAACAGGGAACCGTCCCCTGTTTTGTTTTTGATAAAATAAAAAAGGGTGAATTTTATGGAACAGATTTTACTTGAAAAAATTAAGAAACTTGGGATAAAAGAATTTGAGAATTTTAATTCTTTAAATCTTATGGATGGAAATTACTTGAATATAGAATGTACACTTCCTAATGGGGATAAAACTAAAATTCTTGATAACGATACACAATACTATGCAAAACAGATTGATATTGAAGGAAGCGATAAATGTTATGGTGTAGCTGCTAATGAAAAGTTTATTGCTGTATATAAATATGGTTGTAATGGCGAAAATGCAGAACTTGTACTATGGAAAAAAATATAATTTCAATAAAACAGGGGACGGTTCCTTGTCCTACTACACAATAGAAACTTAACCGGAGGCGACGGTATGTACAAACCGATTTCTACCTATACCGGGCGGCATTTTGACCCGTACCACGCGGTGGCGGCGGATCTGGATGTGCGGGATATTGCCCACGCCCAGTCTCTGATGACCCGCGCCAACGGCCATTTCCCGGCATTTTACTCCGTGGGGCAGCACTCTTTGGCTTGCGCCCGAGAGGCGCTGGTGCGTGGTGAAGCGAACCAAACGGCACTCTTTTGCCTGCTCCATGACGGCGCAGAGGCGTATATGAGCGATGTGACCCGGCCGGTGAAGGCCCGGCTGCCGGAATTCGTCCGGGCAGAGGAGCGGCTGCTGGCGCTGCTGTTTGACACCTTGGTAGAGGCTCGGCCTACTCCGGCGCAGTGGCAGACGGTCACGGAGATCGACAACGCCATGCTGTCGGCGGAATTTTTGCATTTTACCGGCGAGGTGATCCCCACGAATGCCCCGCCCCTGCAACGCACCCCGGATTGGACACAGTTGCCCTTTGATCGGGTGGAGCAGGCGTTTTTGGATCTATATAACCGGCTGCGCACCGGTGCATCCGGCACGGATTTGTAAGGATTACCGCAGTGCCCGCAGCCGTGGGTCTGTGCGTACTGTGGGCTTGAGTTTGTCAAAGCTGCGGGACAGGGCTGCGCCGGCGGTTTTGATATTGTCTGCGGCGGACAGCTTGGTTAGGCGGCGATAGTCGCTGAATTTGGCCTGATAAAACTGCCGGTTCAGTTGAGCGCCGGCAGCTTCCTCCAGCTTTTCCAGTGCAGTTTCCAGTGCGGCGGCGGGGTCGGATTCTTTCAGCGCAGCGGCAATCTGTGCCGCCGGCAGACGGCCTCCGTTTTCTATGGCGTAGGCGTAAAGAATCACATCCACCGGGTCGTTTAGCAGATCCAAAAGTAACTCTACAGCGGCGCTGCATACCAGCTTGCTCTCGGTTTGTCCTTGAGTATCGGTGGCTTTATCTTCCAGCAAATCTCCAAGGGTGCAGTCGTTGTCGTTTGCGTCGGACAACTCCTCGTCTGTGGACTTATGTACGGCTTGCTTAAATTGATCCTTTAGGATGGCGTTGGTATAGAACATACAAATGGTGGGCAGGAACGCGCCCTCCGGCTTCTCCAGCAGGGTGTCCAGGCGCACCCGGCCTTTGTTTTCGCCTTTGGCAATCGGGTCAAACAGGCGCACATAGGCCCGGTGTGCAAATTCCAGATGGTCGTTTGGCGCTCCTCCGTAGGTGCGAATCAGCCGTTCTACCGTATTGCTGTTCTTGTAGCCTACCGCCAAATCTGATATAATGTACTCGTACAGCGCCAACTGAAAGTCATTATAGAGCGCCGGTTGGCTTTGCAGGGCGGCTAAGGAGCGGATTTCCTGCTGCTCCAGCCGGTGGCGCAGGGTGCGCAGGTTGGCTTCTGCCGCTGCGGCGGCCTTGGCGTTTCGGCGGGGGGAGAATGCGGCAGTTTGATCGTAGGTGTTGTTGTAGGACTTCATAAGATACACTTCCTTTGCAAATTCAACGGCGCTGCCGTTGTTGTCTGTAATATAAAGCACGGAAGTGATCGGGCAGTGTGTTTTTAGTGATCGTTCGGTGATACTTTGGTGATCGGGCGAAAATTGCCGAAAAAAGGGAGAAAATATGGAGATTTGGAAGTTTTCAGATACCTATTACATAGATCCGGCGGCGCGGCGAGCCTATGTGCTGGATGCAGACGGAACCTACAAACAGGATTTTAATATTTCAGCTAATTGCTTTGATTTTTTGCAGGCGCTGGTGGAAAACCGAGGTCAGGTGTTGGAGTATGAGACCCTGGGTCGGCGCGCTTACGGCGAAGATATGTACTACGAAAAAGACAATTTGGCCACCAATTTGCATCAGCTTAAAAAAAGCTTGGGGACGAAATATGGTTGTCCCAATGTGATCAAAGCGGTGCCAAAAGTGGGCTACCGGCTGGATTATTTGGAAAAGGTAGCTGCTATTCCGGCTGTGCCGCCCAGAGAGGACGGCGCTCCGCCCACAGTGCAGACCGAACTGTCTATGCCGGAGGGCGATTCGATCCCCCAAGAGGAGCCAACCCCGGCAGTGACGATAGAGAAGATCACGCCCCAAATCCTTTGTGATCTGCTGTACGGCAGCGCCGATCAGCGCCGGGCTGTTTTACATCGAGCGCCGGAGGTGCCCCAGCGGGCGGTGGCCAAAACGAACTTTATGACAGCGGTTTTGCCAACATTTTTGCTGGAGGCATGGCAGCGATTGTCTGCACAGCAGCAGACAGAGCTTTTGCAGGGCGAAAACCGCATGGGCTGGTGGGACGCTCGGTGCCAGATCCAAACGGACAACTACTATTCTGTGGAGGAGCTGGTCAAAAACTGCCGCACGCTGCTGCAGCGAGAGGTGGAGACCCATGGTCTGGCACAGGAGCTGATTGATCTGGTTCGGTGGGTGACTGCCGAAAATGACGCCTATGTGCCGGTAGAGCGGGCACTGTTTCTCAGCGAGGCAGACGGCTACCCGGAGCGAGGTGTAGCCATTGTGCTGCTGGTCGGTCTGCTGGGGCCCATGTGCTTTGCGGATTTGTTCGCCGGACCGGGGTATCGGTATTTTATGCAATAAATTGGATAAATAAGGGGAGGAAAATAAGATGAGTAAAACAGAAGAAGTGGTGCACAACCTGATGCACAGTTATGAGGTGACCACCATCGACGCGGCCGAAGAGCGGTGGAAAGACAATGACAATGTGCTGCACTCGCGGCTTTGCCGTCACATGGTGGAGTGGATCGCCGATCCGGAGAATGAGGTCACCGGCGAGGCGGTCGAATACTATCGCTTGATAGATGCGACGCTTAGTAGCTGCGATTATCATTCCGGCGTGCGCATTGCAGAGCTGGGTTTGGCAAAGTACCCATACAATGTAGATCTGCTGGCAAATGCGGTGCGGATTTCCGGTAAAAGCGGTGCCTTCGATAAGGGGCTTGGCTGCAGCAATTGGAAGAAATCGGCCGCAAATATTGGGACTGGTCGTCGTATCTTTATGCAGTGGAGCTGCTGCGGGCAGAAATGAGTCGAACAATTGGTCCGGAACGAGAGCAACTGACGAAGCGTATTTTGCAAATGTGTGACGATTTTATTGCTGCATTTCCCAGGGAAGACCGGGCATATAATGAAAAGGCCGAGGTGCTGATTGAATTAAATCGTTTAGATGATGCGAAACAGGTGCTGCAAAATACGATCTTTAATGCCGTGGATGGTAAAAGTCCCATTCTTGCACCCCAGTGTTGCCTGACCTATTTGAGAAATCTGCTGAACAGCAGTAATGATTATGATCTGATCATTAAGGTTGCTACCCAGGGCCTGGTGGCTACGGCTACGGATGAGAACAGCGCCCACTTTGGCTACTTCGTTTATCGGATTGCTCTGGCCAAGGACGCCCAGGTGGTGGACAGCGGCTTTGACAATCGGGACAAGGTAAAGGAAGCCCTGGACTGGTATCAAAACGCCTTTGACAGCGCCATCCCTATTCGTCGGGAAAAAGCGGCCCAGCGGTATCTGTTTATCCGCCAAAATTCCAAGTATCCCATTGATCAGCCGCTGATTAAACACGAGCAGTTTCAGCCGGACCCGGAGCGGCTGCGGCGCGACTTGATAACGGCGGCGAAAAAGATCCAGGAGGAAACCGGAGAATAAAAATCCATACACACCAGCCTGTCGGCACCGTTTATCGGTGCCGATTTTTTATTTTTGGGAAATGGAGACCCGGTTCGTTATACCCTTGCAAGGCGAAAGCCAAAAAAATTTGCAAGGAGAATTTTGCGATGAGCTATTTTGAAGAAACCATGGACAATATCCGTACCTATTTGGAGGAGGCCGGTGAGGATTGGCAGGAGAAAGCAGGCAAGAGTACCAGCCGGGGCTTTGTGTACACCATGCCCGCCGGGGACGGCTTGCCCCCGATGCAGGTGAATGTGCGGGTGGACGAGCGCCTGGAGTATTTGATTTTTGAGGCGTACCCCGGTGTGCGCGCAGTGGAGCCGGAGTACCGCTATTCACTGGCCCTGTTTTGCCAAACCCATACGCCGGAGGTGGGCTCTTTGCAGCTGGAGGAGGACTATGGCGAGGTCTATTTCCACTGTGAGACCACCATTGCGGACTATGCCTGTGGCGGCGAGACCCTGCAGGCGATGGAGAATGCTGCCCGGGACGGGATTGCTCCGGTGCTGCCCCTGCTGCGGGCACTGGCCAAGGGCGACTCGCTGGAACAGGTGCCGGGGGACGCCCTTTGCGACCACAAAAATCGGGTCGACGGCAACTTTGACGCCGAGAATGTAGAGGCCATTGGCGCCTACTTAAAGGAGGACAGCGGCCACAACACCGTTGGCGTTGGCAAAGCGCAGGCAAGGGTGCTGTTTAGCAGCGAGATCTTGTCGTCCAAAAACCGCTATACATTAGAGGTGCACCGTGGGGGTGCGTTCTTGACCTTTTGGCTCTTCAGCGGGCGGTCAGGGATCTGCGTGGAGCCGGCTTACCAAATGCGGGCCGCCTGGCTGCTGAACCACAACAGCGATGAAAAGAAAGTGGGTGCTTTCAGCATGGGCAACCGCTGCGGGGTCAAGGTGAACCTGTGCACCGCCGAGGGCGTGATCAGCGGCAACACGGTGGAGGAGTATAAGCTCCTGCTGGCTTTTATGCTCAATGACATGGCGCAGGATCTGCTGCGTTTGGCCTGCGGCCGTTTTTCAGAGGGAGAGATGAAGCGCCTGCGCAAGTTTGACAGCACCTGGCGGTTGCAGAGCGGGGCATGGGACCCGGCAGACGATGCGCAGTGCTTTAACGGGCTGTTCAGCCTGCCGGGTCTTTTGGATCCGGACGAAGTTGAAGTGGACTTGCCGGACCTGCCGGAAGAACCGGAGACTGACTACAACACAGATCCGGCGGACGATGAAAACCCGGACGATACAGACCCGGCAGATGAGGCCGACGACGAGGATCGCCCGGTGGCGTAAAGCATACCCATACCCACGCCCCTGCCGTTGCCCCGGGTAGCGGCAGGGGATCATTCCCCAAGGAGGACAAAAGATGGATACCAGCAAGATCAGTCGTGAAAAACAGCAGCTGTTAGAAATGACCGACGCCCAGGTGCGCCAGGTACTGCGCCTGGCAAAACAGGGGCAGCAGGTGCAGCGGGCAACCAGCACTGCCGCGCCTGCCAAGCCAGCCGTTCGGCAACAGACCGGCCTTGCCCAAATGGAAGCGCTGATCGGTCTGGACAGCGCCAAGGCCATGGTCTACAAAATGCTGGCGTTCCAAAAGCTGAACCGGGAGGCGGTGCGCCGGGGCAAGCCCTCTGCGCTGGAGAGCAACCACATGGCGTTTTTGGGTAATCCGGGCACGGCCAAGACCACCTTTGCCCGCATTTTGGCGCGCATTTTCTATGAGCAGGGTCTGCTGCCTAAGGACAACCTGGTGGAGGTGGGTCGCAGCGAACTTTGCGGCGAATATGTGGGCAGCACAGCAATCCGCACCAAAGAGGCGGTCAAGCGGGCGCTGGGCGGTGTGCTTTTTGTGGACGAGGCCTATTCCCTTGTTTCTACCTGCGAGAAGGATTACGGCCGGGAGGCCATTGACACCCTGGTGCAGGAGATGGAAAACCATCGCCAAGACCTGGTGGTGGTGCTGGCCGGCTATCCGAGGGAGATGGAAAATTTGCTCCAAAGCAACGCCGGGCTGCGCAGCCGGGTGCCCTGGGTGCTGCATTTTGCAGATTATACCCGACCCCAGCTGTGTGCCATTGCAGAGAAGATGGCGGCAGACACCGGCTACAGCTTGACCCCTGCTGCGGTGGAAAAAATCGGCGATATTTGCAACCGAATGATGGGGGATAAGGACTTCGGCGGCGGGCGCTTTGTGCGCAACCTGATGCAGGAGGGGCGGTACAATAAGGCGCTGGCGCTGGAAAGTGCCAATCTGAAGACCCTGCCCGATCAGGTGCTGTTCCAGCTGGACGCGGATCTTTTTGCCCAGCCGGAGGGTCTGCGCCGGGAGAAAAAGACCACCCTTGGCTTTGCCATCTAACAAGGGAAAGGAGGTGAGTGTGTATGTATGAAGTACAGTCGGACGGTACCCTGCGCTGGCGGGCGGGTTCCGCTGTGACCCCGGTACCCCGCGCCAATACCCGGGTGCAGACCCAATCGGCCGGTACCGGCTATTTCGGCGCGGTGTCGGTGCCGGTATCTACCGGGCGCAAGGTGGTCTTTTGGCTCTTTTCGCTGTTGGTGGGTGTGGGCGCTCTGGCACTGTTGTACGCCTTTTTGGGGCAAGAGATTTTTCAGCCGGTAGAGGGGACGGACAATGCCTTTGGCCATATTTGGAACTTCTTTTGTAAGGTGCGCGTTGTGCTCCTGTTTGGCGGCGGCGCCGCGGCGCTGGGCGCATTTAACCTGTATCCGGCGGAGAAGTGGCGGTACAATTTGTGGGCGTTTCTCGCCTCGCCCCTGTGCGCCGCAGGGGGTATGGTAGTAGCCGGACTGGCCATGGCTGCCTTAACTTTGATCTTAGGTGTGCTGGCATACATTTTGCTGGGAATTGTGATTTTGGCCGTGGTGATCGGTACGATTGGAGGCAATTAAAATGACTTTTGCAGAGACGGTCCGGCAGCTGCAGGCGCTGGAAAACACCATAGATGCCGATCGGCAGCAGGCGGTAGATCTGCGCCGCCGCAGGATAGAGTTGGCCCACCGGGCGCAGGCCAAGCTGGAAGCGGAAACGGCAGCGGCGCGCCATGCTTTGGTGGAACGGCAAACTTCTGTGCGCCAGGCAGAGAGCCGCCTGCGTACCCTGCAAGCGCAGATGGAGCGCACCATGGAACGACTGGCACGCAAGGACCCGAACTGGGTGCGCCAAAGGGACAGCTATTTGCAAAGTCCCTGCCCGCCCCAGCCTGCGCTGACCCATGTGCAGGACTATGTGCAGCGTATGGAGCAAAATTTGCAGTACCTGCGCTTTTGCGTAGGCAAGCTGGACAATGCTTTTTTGCCCCGCAGTGTGGCCGATGTGGCCGGACGGATGCTGCCGGGCTTTCGCAAGGGTGCCTATGCCCAGATTGCCCGGGTTTGGCAGGCATTGACGGCGGACCAAAAGGCGCTGAACGCCCTGTGCCGCCGCACCAAGACGGCACTGGTGCAGCAGGCTGCGGTCCTGTCCGGGGACAACGCGGCCACCCGGCGCTATCGGGCGGCGCTGGAAGCCATTACCCGGCAGGAGCAAACCCATCGCCGTGCCCAACTGGAGCAGTTGACCGGGGCGCTGGCACCCTTTGCTACTCTTACCGGCGGCAGCGGCGTCCGGCTTTGTAAGGTGCGCTTGCTTTTGCATCCGGGTGCGGCCGGTGCGTTGCAGTCCCTGCCGGGAGTGGCTGTCGTTGGGTCCAAAACGGCCGCCTTTGACCTGCGGTGCAAGGTGCCGGTGGGCAGTGTGCTGCTGTCCCGGTGCGAAAAGGAGAACACTGCCCCCTACTTTGCCGCTCTTGTGCCGGAGCTGCTGGCCCATCAGCCGGAGGCCAAAGTGTACCTGGCAGATCTGCAAGGACTGGGCAGTCGCTACCGGGTGCTTGCGCCGCTGGCAGAGACCGGCAGCGTGGAGATCTGGTCCACAGAGGCGGCGGTGCAGGCGGGGATCGCTGCCCTTTGCCGCCGGGTGGGACAAGGCGGCAATCCGGCGCCGGTGTATCTGCTGATCTGCGGGCTGCGCGCCAATGTGCCCAAGAATATGGAAAACGATTTTGACCGGCTGTGGCAGAATGCGGCAAAGGGTAACATTGGCATTTTGGCAGACGAGGCGGCGGCCTTTTGCCCTATGGGGATGGAGAGTTTGCCCTTTCGTCGGGGGGTGCTCTCCTTTAGCCCCCGTTGCCGGTTGCAGCTGTCCGGGCAGGTGGATCCTCGCCGTTTGGCTTTGGTCACGGAGAAGCTGCGCAGTCGCAGCCGCGTGCTGCCCCTTGCGAAGATGCTGCCCCGTCAGTGGCAGACGGAGGACAGCGCAGATGGTCTGCATATTCCCCTGGGCAAGGACGACAGCGGTCGGGTGGTGACCTTGTCTTTGGATCAGAACCACCCTTACGCCCTGATCGCCGGTGATGTGGGCAGCGGCAAAAGCAGCCTGCTGCATACGATTTTGCTCCAACTGCTCACCCGCTATGGCCCGGAGCAGGTGCAGGTGGCCATCGGCGATTTTAAGGAGGGCACGGAGTTTAGCCGCTATGCCGCCCCTTGCCCGGTGCGTGGGGTGCAGGCGGTGGTTAGCGAAGAGGATCCGGACGGCTTGCGTGCTTTTTTGGCCTACTATGTGGCGGCGATGCACGCCCGTCGGGATTGCTGCCGTGTCTTAGAGCAGCGTGCCGGGCAGCCGGTGCGCAATTATGAGTCCTACTGTCGAGTGCGGCGAGACAGCGGTGCCGGTGTGCCGGCACTGCCTCGGCTGGTGCTGCTGGTGGATGAGTTCCAAACCCTGTTTCAGCGCACGGCGGCCACGGCGCCGCTGCTGGACGAGTTGGTGCGTAAGGGCCGCACCTACGGCGTGCACCTGATCTTTGCTTCCCAGCGGGCGGTGAGCGACGACCCCCACAACTGCTTTAGCGGTGAGCTGAAAAGCTACTTTACCGCCCGCATTGCCTTTCGGTGCCCACAGCAGGTGGCCCGCACCCTCTTTGGTGACCGGGCGGCGGACACCGGGCGAGAGCATACCGGCATTGCCGCAGCGCCGCTGCTGATTCCCGGCCAAGCGGTGCTGAACACCGGCAGCGGCCAGTGCCAGGCTGGTACGGTCACGGTGCAGGTGAGTTATGCAGATGACAGCGCCTTGCAGTGGGTGACCCATCGCCTGCAAGAGATGAACGGCCCCGGTACTACGGAGCAGCCGGGCACTTTAGGTGAGGTGCCTGCGCCGAATCCGTCGCGGTTGGATCTGGGCGCTTCTCTGTGTCTGTTTAAGGATACCGGCACGCCTTGCCAAAGTCCCCTTCATGACCGGGGCACCGTGTGGTTGGACGATACCGCCCACAGTTTGTTGGTTACCGGTACGGACGATCGGGTGTGGCACAGTGCGGCGGCAGCGCTTTTGCGCCGTCTGCGTGCAGCGGGCAAGTCCCTAACGGTACTTGCGCCGGAGCGTACGCCGTTGCCGGATTTTCTTACCGCCTCGGATATTACTTTGTGTAGCGACCCGGAGGCGCAGCGCAGGGTGATGGAAAGAGAGGATACAGGCGCGGTTTTGTTGCTGTACCCGTCGGCACAGCCCCATTTGCACCGCAGCTTCAGCGCCCTGCACCCGGCGCTGGAGAGCACCGCACTGGAACAGGCGTTGCGCAGTCCCGGTAATGGCTTTTGGCTGGTGGTGGAGCAAAAGGCGCGTGCCCTGCGGGAGTGCCTGCCTTATGCACCCGGTTGCCTGCCGCTGCGGCTGTGCGCCGTGGGCGACAGCAACGACCTGCGGGCCACTGTGGGCGAGAGCGCACGGCTGACCCCCACCGGCTTTGACGCACCGGTGCCGGACGCGGTGCGGGCATATTATGCGGACGCCAATACAGAAAAATGGGGCAAGGTACGACTGTACCCTGCCCGGTAAAGAGCGCAGACGGCTTGGCGTATGCCTTGCCGCCTGCATTTTTATTTTTAAGGGAACGGCGCCGCCGGTTCGTTGAACCAGTGGACACAAAAGGTCCAAATACAATGCAAAGGAGCAATCGAATATGAAAAAGACGGTTATGCAAAAGGTATGGACCGCTGCCGATACGGTGGAGGATCTGCTTAGAGAGTTGGAGAACGGCAGCGCTGCACCGGATGGCGCATTTGGTGCGGAGCAGGTGCCGGAGATGGACTTTTCCACGCCGGTGGGTGGAGGTAAAAAAGTGGTGTCTCCGGTGAATGTGGCAGTCGATGACGATTTGGCCGACTTGTTGTCTGATCCGGAAGAGGGCCCCTTTGCCTCTGCGCCCGATCAGCCGGCGGAGGGCAAGAAAGTGGTGCCCCCGGTGAGCGTGGCCGCAGAGGACGATCTGGATCGGCTCAGCGATATGCTCAGCGGCAACGAGCCGCTGGTGCTGCATAATGACGGCACCCTGGGTACGGAGGCAGAGGAACCGGTGGACAACTGGGCGCCGACAGAGAAAAAGACCATCCCCAAAACCACCACTGCCGCAAACGGCCAATGGTATGAGCGGGATCCCCAGCTGATGCAGGCGGAGATCGACGCCATGCGCCGAGAGTTTGGCAATCCGACCATGCGCCCCCATTTTATGGAGGACGGCACCATGTACTGGCTGATCAACGACACCCCCAATCTGGGCCACGGCTACCGGTGCCCCACCTATACCCTGGCGCTGGTGTACGACAAGGACCACCCTCGGGCTATGTATGGCACCAGCGTGCATGTGGTCCCCGTGTCGCCGGGCTATCGGGAGATGCAGGCGCGGGTGAACCGCTCCGCCGCCACCCCTAAGACCATTCCCCACACGGTGACCTACGGCGGCAATCGCTACTTGTGTACCACAGAGACCGCCAAGGTCTCTACCAATAAGCGCAAGGGTGTGACCAGCGCGGTCACCAGCTTTCGCTACGCGCACCGTTGGCTGACTATTTTTGAACTGGGGCTGCGCCACCCGTCCACTTGGCGCAAATTCCACACAGAAGGCGAGATTTGACCGATGATGAAGAATATTCAGGTGCGCCCCCGCAAAGGGCGCCGACCGTTTAGCTATACGGACAAGCCCTCTCCCCGCTGCCGCCGGGTGGTACTTAGCGACCGGGCGTATCTTTCTGTTTTGGCGGAGGTGCTCAGCTGGGGCAGCCAGGAGACCGGGGGTATTCTTTTTGGTCAGGTGCGCCGGGGCACCTGGTATGTGGTGGAGGCCTCAGACCCGGGCTACCCGGGCAAGACCGTGCACACCCCTTGCTATCACGAGATGGATCCGGAGTATTACAACCACTTGTACCCGGTGCTTAGCCGCCTGTATCGGCACGATCTGTTTGTACTGGGCTTTTGGCACCGCCATCCGGGCAGTTTGGACAAATTCTCCGGGGTGGACGACCGCTCCAATGCGGTGTTCGCCCGGGACATAGGTCCCGGATGCGTAAGCATTTTGGTAAATATGGACCCTACGGAGCGGCTCACCTGCTACTTTTTAGACCGGCAGGACGGGCTGTATCATAAGACCCCGGTGGAGATCGGCGACAGTGCCTTTGCGGGCACGACATTTTTGGCGCTGAACACCCCGGCGGACCTGCACCGCAAGCAGCCCCAGCTGCAACAGGAGCTGCGGCAATTTAACAGAGGAGAAATCAAGAATGGACAAGTATTTGCTGGATCGCCGGTTGCTGCACCGTGCGCTGGAGAAAGAGACGGACAAGATGGCGGCGCTGCGCCGCTTGCTGGCAAAGCAGTTGCCCCCCGCGCCTGATGGGGTGTCTGCCGATACGGCACAGGAGATGGACGAGGAAACGGCTTCTCGCTTGGAGGCGGACCTGCTTTCCGGCGGCGTGCTGGACAGCGCTGCCGCTTGTGCCGGAGAAGCTGCGGAACAGGTGCTGCCGGAAAATGGCACCAACACTGCCCAGCTGGTGCAGCTGGCAGAAACGGTGGCGGCAGACACGGACTATATCGGCGAGGTGTGCGGCATTAGCCGTCCGGACACAGGCTATCATTTTATCTTTGACAAAAACGGCTTTGACGCGGCGGAAAATCCGGAATACACCGCCTATGGACTGGTGCTGCCCCCGGCGCTGTTTGACCGAGTAACTGCCGATGTGACCGTTACCGGCTATGCCTGGGTGGGCACTTACCGCAGCGGCGGCTGGTGCTTCTCTTCCCCGGACGGTACGCCTCTGACGGTGCAGACTTTCAGCTTGATTGACAATTTGTTCAGCCGCAATGCCGGGCTGTTTGAGAGCGGTACCATGCAGCAGCAGTACGCCCTGATCGTGGGCTGCGGCAGTGTAGGCTCTCTGGTGGCGCGGGAACTGGCCCACGCCGGCGTGGGGCGCTTTTATCTGGTGGACGACGATGTGCTGAAGCTGCACAATGTTTGCCGCCACCAGCTGGGGCTGCGGGACCTGGGACGCTACAAGGTGGACGCGGTTGCCGATGATATTCGCAACATCAACCCGGCAGCCCGGGTACAAACCTTTGTAGGCAAGCTGGAGCAGGTGGCGTTGACTGAACTGGAAGCTCTGGGTGCAGACGGTATTGTGGTAGGCACCGCAGACAGCCGCCTTGCCAATGCCGCCGCCAACCGGGTGGCGGCCCATCTGGAAGTGCCCTTTGTGGCCATCGGCTGCTGGAGCCGCTGCCACGCCGGAGAGGTGTTCTTTTGGTCGCCGGAGGGCAAAACCCCCATGTACCATGTAGCCTTTGCGGGCTTGCTTGCAGAGGCCAAGGCGCTGGAGACGGAGAACCGAGACGCCCACAGCCACTATTTTGCCACACGGGAGGAGCAGGAGCTGCTGCGCTTTGAGCCGGGCACGGCGGTGGATCTGAACTTTGTGACTTTGGTGGGGGTCAAGGAGGCGCTGGATTTGCTGAACCGCCACAACCCGGAGTTTACCACCCGGGTGCTGGACGATCTGACGGAATATACGCTGATCTGCAATAGTAATAAGACGGAACTGGGCGGCGAGAACGCCCGTATGTTCCCCCACCCGCTGTTTATCAGCCACAATGTGCACCTGGGCGGTGCAGGCGAATGACCGATTGCAGCGCTCTGCTGGCGGCTTTGCGGCAATGGAGCGCTACCGCCGCCGGTTGGCAGGACGATCGGCGGCAGCAGATCGACCGGGACACCATAGAACCGCTGCAAGGGGACACCGCCCGGCTGGTGCGTCTTGCGGCGGAGATCGAACAGCTGGCGGTGGAAGTGGATCGCCGTCTGGAGCAATAAGGAGAAGAAGATGGCTTATCAAAGTGTGATTGTACATGATATTGATTATTTAGAGGCCTTTGGCCAAAGTTTGTGCCAGCGGGGGCAAGACCTGGCCGCCCAGTATGACGCCCTGTTGGGCAGCGTGGCGGATCAGGAGAGCAACTGGCAGGATCCCCAGTACAGAGACCTGCGGCAGCGGGTGGAGAACTATGCCACCGGTGCCCGCAGCCAGCTGGAGGAGCTGGAGAGCGCCGGTGCGTACATTGCTGCCCTGGTGGCGCGGCTGCGTGAATTGTGAGTCAGGTACAGGCGCTGCTGACTGCCACCGATCAGGCGCTGGACGCTTTGACTGCCTATCAGCGGGAGCTGGAAGATGTGCGGGCACACTTGGCTTTTGTGCTGCGCTCTTTGGATCAGGCGGTGCAGCGTGCCCTGTGGGCTGCCGGGCAGCGGCTTTCCGTCTTAGAGGGGTCGGAGAATGACGACGCCTTGCGCTTGGTTGCCCGGCGAATAGAAGCCCTGGGCGCCTTGCAGATGGAATTGACAGCCCGCCTGCCTGACCTGGAGCAGCAGCTGGCGGTGCTGTATGGCCGCTGCCGGGAAGGGAGCGCCTCGGCCTTGCGCCATACGGCGGAATACGCCCGAAAGCTAAACGCTTTGCCCCGCCCGGCAAACGGGCCGCCCCGGGTGGTTGTGGTAGACGCCCGCCGTCACCCGGCCAGTGCGCAGCATATTACAGCGGCGGTAAATATGGGCGCCCCGGAAACGGTCACCCTGGATCGTAGTACCGTTAGAAGCAACCGCACCGGCAACCTGCGCCATAAGCCGCCTCGGCGGGAATATGATCGGGACGAATACCCTTGCGCCGTCTTTCGGGAGGGCGCTGGGGCAGATGTAGCCTATATTCCCCGGGGCGATAACCGTGGCAGCGGCTCATCCATTTGCCACCAGCTGCGGGGTGTGCCCAACGGTGCTCGGGTGCGGGTGCGTGTGATCTGGTAGGAGGTTTTTGGGATGATCGTTTTTTCGGTAGATACACCCACGGGCTTTGTGTCGGCTGTGGATCTGGCCAAGGGGGCGTTTTTGCCCCGGTATCAGGTGATTTGCAAAAGCGCCAAGGCGATTTTTGGTGCCGATCCGAAGCAGCGATCCTATGCGGCGCTGCAAAAGATGATGGGCACCGGCGATTTGGCGGATTGCCAGAGCAGCGGTTACCGAACCCGGTTGGCGTACCTGCCCGGCGAGGACCTGCTGTACCTGACGGTGAAGAACGAATGCTTTTTTACTCCGGACCGGGCGGTGGAACTGCACCGTCGAGCCGCCCGTTTGGCCAAAGAAACGGCTCGCCGCGCCGCGGCGCTGCCCGGGGATGACCCGGGGCGATTGATCCGGGCTTACCAGCAGACCCTGCGGGCGCATTTTACTTATCGCCAAACCGGCGCCGCTGCCGATTACAGTGCCTATCACCTGGTGATGAACGGCCACGGCGTTTGCCAGGCGTTTGCTGCGCTCACCTTGATGGTATTGCCCCGATTGGGGTTCCCTTGCCGCTATGTGCGCGGCACTGCCGGTACGCTGTGGGATCGTGGTTCCCACGCCTGGAACTTGCTTTTTCTGCCCGGCCGAGCGCCGATGCACGCGGATTTTACCTTTGGCCTTAGTCGGCCGGAAACGCCGACTACCGCTACCGAGTGGGACCGCTGTGCATTCCGCAGCGACCATCAGTGGGCGACGGAGCAGGAGCGGGCGGTTCGCCGTTTGCCCCACCCCCGCTTTCTCCGTTACGGCGATATGTTGTTTAGTCCGCGGGTAATGATTTATAAAAGCCACCCTTTTACCCCGGCGGAACAGGCGCTGTTGACCATGGAGCCGGAGCGCATTGCCTTTGAAGGGAGGACTGCCGTATGAAAAAGCGCAGTGCAAAGCACAATTCCATGACCTGCGGTCAGTATGTGCGGGAGCATTTGATTTGGGGCGTTTTGGCGCTGTTTCTCTATCGTCAGCTGCTGTTTCGCACCCTGCCGGGGCAGAGCTTCACCGTCTCCAAGTTGGTGTTTTGGGTGGTGGTTTTGGTTTCTTTACTGGTCTGCTGCCTGTGCACCTGCCGCCGCCAGCGGAACACGCTCCACATGGCGGCAGATTTGATCCTGCCCTTGGGCATTTACAGTATGTTGGCCTTTTGGCGAGATCTGCCGGTGGGCGTTGCCATCGGCGCCGGGATTAGCCTGGCAGCGGTGATGGGCTACTTTGCGGCGTTGGCACTGGTGCCTGCCGGTGGCGTTCGTCCGGGTGGCCGTACCGTGGCGCACCGGTTGCGCTGCGGCGCTGCCCATGTGCCCCTTTTGGCGTCTCTTGGCGTGGGGGCGCTGTCGGTGGCGCTGTTGGTATGCAGTGTGTTCGGTAATTCTATGGTGCTGAACCGAGTGCCGCCCACGCGGGACACCCCGGCGGCGGTGGATATGGTCGCCTTTACCGCCGACTGGTCCACCCTGACCGCGGCCCAAAAATTGGAGCAGCTGCAGCTGGCTGCCAACGACCAGCAGGCGGTGCTGGGGTTAGATTTTGAACTGAATGTGGCGCTGACCACCCTGCCGGAGCGTTCGTTGGCCCAGTACAATCACCGCACCCACACCATTGCCATCAGCCTAAGTGCGTTGGAGGCGTATGACGGAGCGGAGAATTTGGACTGCCTGTGCCACGAGGCGTACCACGCTTACCAGCATCAGCAGGTGGATGTTTATACCCACCTGTCGCCCAACTTGCAACAGGCGGAGAATATGCAGACTGCGGCTGCCTACGCCCGGGAGTTTCGCCACTACAAGGGCCTCTTTGCAAGCTATGACAGCTATGCCGACCAGCTGTGTGAGCGCAACGCGCGAACATATGCCCTTTATGCCGTAGCCAAGTACAGCGGCCAGCGGGAGATATAAAAAGGAAAAACGCCATCGAGCCTTGGTACACTCGATGGCGTTTTGCCGTGTTTATATTTATTTTTGGATAGTCGGATCGTTTGTGCGGCCAAGAATATAATCCGTAGACACACCATAGTAGTCCGCCAGCGCCAGCAGCACGGCGGTGGGCAGATCCCGTTGGCCTAATTCGTAATTGGAATAAACCTGCTGGGAGCAGTTGAGCACCGTCGCCACTTGCTTTTGGGTCAGGTCGCGATCCTCACGCAGGTCTCGTATTCTTTGAAACATACTATCACCGGCGTTATTATAAAATACCGCAATTTGATGTATTGACATTTACCGCAAAATGCAGTATTTTAAGGATAGTATGCGTGCGGCGTGGTGCGAATATGCGTAGAGGGATCCACTATTTAATCCCTCTGTTTTGCTACGCTCAACACCACCTAACCGGTGTCGCAATCAGCCTAAAAAAAGCCACCGGAAAGGGTGGCTTGGATCGATGGTTATGGATTTGTTTTGGGGTTGTCGGTGCGGCCAAGAATGTAGTCGGTAGATACGCCGTAGTAGTCCGCCAGTGCCAGTAGGTGCTCCAGCGGCAGATTTTGGTAGCCCCGCTCGTAGCGGGAATAGACGGTTTGGCGGATGCCCAGCAAGGCGGCCACATCCGTTTGCTTCAGGTCTCTGTCCTCTCGCAGATCCCGCAGCCTTCTAAAATACACAACGCCACCTCCGCACTACTGATTGGTACTATTGACTTTAGCATAAAAATTTGCTAATCTTCTATTATAGTACCCATTAGTGCTACGCTGCAGCGAATAAGTTGGTGAAACAATGCAAAGTGAGATGGAAAAAAGCAGCAGCCTGTCCGCCCTGCGCCAAAGGGTCAGGGACGGCGTGGCCGAGAGTGATTTTGCCGGGCTGGCTCGGTTGGTCACCCATCGTGGAGTGTGGCAGGCAGTTGCCGCAGACCCGATCAGTTGTGCCTATATGGCGCCGGTGTGGGCGTATGGCTTGGCACCGGCACCGGGGGTTGATATTTTCGGTCGGTTGGAGCGGTGGTGCCCAGCGCTGCCCGCAGCGGATTATGCCTTGGGCATTTTGTATGCGGACGGGCTTTGCCTGCCCCGGAATGTGCACCTGGCCCGTTACCATTTGCAGCAGGGCTGGCAGACGGAGCATTCGCCGCTGGGCGGCACTTCCTGTTGGTGGGTGTTTTCGTCCATTGCACCGGACGTCGTGTTGGCCCGCGCCGCCGCCGGGGCGTACCGGTCCAAATTCGCCTTGGCCGCACGGCGGGGGGAATAAGAGTAGGCGTGTATTTGTAAAAAATTGTAGGGTGCGATGAGTGAATTGCACGCAGTGCAAGAGACACGAGGCTCCAAATGCGTTAGCATTGGGAGAAACAGTCCGGGGGACTGTTTCGTAGCGAGTGCAGTATCGCACCGCTTAATCCCTCGGGATTGAGTTTGTCAAGATACTTTTTGTGGATTTTCTAAATTAAACGATTTGTCCGTAAAGAAGCCGCCCAAAACCTCGTGTTTGCATATATCCTGAAACACCGTATTCAAGGGCTTTTTGGCACTTTCGGACTGCTTTACATTTACGATAAATGTCGTTTTTCCTATACGTTGCGAATAAGAATGTTTCTGTTCTTTCATATAGTCCGTTCCTCTCTTTCATAAACTCTGCTTGCAGTCATTGCTGCATTTTCTGCAAAGTTCGTTGTAGGTAATGCGATTTCTTTCATTCAGAAACAATGCCCACTCTTGTTTCCGTTTCTTGCTCATTATCGGCATAGCAATCAATCCTCCTTTCCGTCTGAAAACAAAAAAACCACAGGAAAGATACTCAGAGCCTTGTTTCTGTCATTTCTCGGGGCGAAAATCGGGCAAATTTGCCTTTTTATGCCTTTCAAAAAATCACACAAGGTATTTGTACTAACCTGTGGTTATGTATAAAATTGTAGGGTTTGGGGTAACAAAAAA
>OGEZ01000879.1_pt1 | contig 19347 bp, 16 predicted proteins | sample 1570831 | NCBI WGS metagenome assembly OGEZ01 (sample SAMEA2582059, study PRJEB24529) | metagenome | biome: Human gut stool | place: China | collected 2011
ATGGAAAACGCAGGAGGGTACCGCTTTTGACGAAGAGCAGAATCCCCTGTGGGAGCCGGGCTGCACCTATGAGCTGACCCCCTTCCAGATCGTCAACAACGGCAATCTGGCCCTGAAGTACAAAATCGTTGTTACCGGTCTGGAGGGTGACTCTGGCCTGCTGAAGGTCATCACCTTTACCTATAAGACGGCGGATGGAGCTACCTTTGACATCAATCAGGAAGGTCACCTGACCGCCAAGGGTACGGCTAAGGCATCGACCGGTCTGATCACCCTCACCGGTACGATGGCTACCACCGCAGGCAATGATTACATGGGCAAGGAGCTCAAGAACATCACCATCACCGTGACGGCTACGCAGGACACCGTAGAGAGCGACAGCTTCAACAACAGATACGATAACGCTGCCGAGTATCCCGAAAAGGTACCCACCACCGTTACCGTTGCAACGGCTGAGGAGCTGAAAACGGCACTGACCACCCTCACGGATGCAGGCTCCGGCGACAACAAGATCATCATCAACGGGGATATCACGCTGGCAGAGGGCGAGACCTGGACGCCCGTTACGGTGGATGGTTATCGTGGCGCCGGTGTCATTACGGTGGAGGGCAACGGCCATACCATCTCCGGCCTGAACAACGCTCTGTTCGCCGGCGGTTTTGCCGGTACCTCCGGTATCATAATCAAGGATCTGACGTTGGATAAGATGACCATCAACGACAGCACCAATACGCAGGGCATCGGTGCATTCATCTGCAATGTGGATTCCATGCCGAAAATCGATCTGGTCAACTGCCATTTGACCAATTCCACCATCACCAGCACCGCTGGCGCTCGTGTGGGTGGCCTTGTGGGCTGGTCCTCCGGCTATAACAACCCCAATGACGGCCCGGTGGATACCTATGTGACCATCACCAACTGCTCTGTGGAGAACTGCGAAATCACGGCCAAAGGCTCTGTGGGCGGTATCATCGGTCACGCCGGTGCAAACCCCGCCACCTATCACTCCATCACCGACTGCACGGTGACGAATACCAAACTGCACTCCACGGATGATGGTGGCTGGCGTGTCGGCGTAGTGGTGGGTACGGCCAATGCTGGCGAGGTCACCATCAACCATACCGCTTCTACCGGCAATACCCTTGCACAGGACAGCAAGACCGCTCCTGCCGGTCAGAGCGAGCTGTACGGACGCTTTGTTCCCGGCACCACCGGTAAACTGACCATTGACGGCATTGCAATAAATGGCTAAATCAGTACCGTTTTGAATGCAAGTCCCGCCTGTATCGACAGGCGGGACTTTTTTCGCAATTCCCGCCGTTTTTTCTGAAAATGCCTTGACAAGTACCATACTTCCCGGTATAATATCCCCTGTTAAAGTCATGTATAGTGGCTCTTAAAGAGCGCCCTGGAAATAGCCGGGTGCATCGGAGGGAGGGAAAAATAGATGTCCGAAGTACACGTCAAGGAAGGCGAGTCCCTGGATAGCGCTCTGAAGCGTTTCAAGAGAAGCTGTGCGAAGGCTGGCGTTCTGGCTGAGGTGCGTAAGAGAGAGTGCTACGAGAGCCCCAGCGTGAAGCGCCGCAAGAAGTCCGAGGCTGCCCGCAAGAACAGAAACAAGAGATATTATTGATCTCACTGCGAAGGTCTGAGCATTTGCTCAGACCTTCGTTTTTTCAGATTTTCCATGCGTCAGCCTTCCCCGGTGAAGAGAAATCCCATGAGATCCTCCACCTCCGGCAGCATCACGAAGCCCTCCCGGATGCCCAGCGCTTGCCCCATCTCTATTTTCCGCCTCAGTGTCCCGGCATCGTCAAAGAGAACGAAGTGCGTCTGGCCGCCCCGGCGATAGGTGAAGTACCGGGCGCACAGATCCTCGGCGTAGAACACGGACCGCCCCTGCATCCGTATGGCCAGTTCCTCCCGGCTCAGCCGTATCCCCTCGCCGCTGGGGCAGGGCAGGGGGAAGTCCATCATCAGCCGCTCCAGATCCAGCGCCAGCCGCTGAGCGCCGTAGGCGGCGCAGGTCTCCTCCAGACGACCCTGCAGGCTACCGCCAGAGAGGGCGGTACACAGCAGCACTACCGTCTCCGGCGAGGCGGCGGCGTAGATCTCCGGCACATAGAGGCGGCGGCCGTAGGCCCCAAGCAGCGGCGCCAGCTGCCGGATCAGGGCCGCCCGATCCTCCGCCCACTGGCCCTCCGGCAGCTCCTCCAGATCCAGCACCACCCCGGAAAAGCCCCGCCGCAGACACACCCGCACCAGCTGACGGGCCAGCGGCTCCGGCTGCTCCACTGCCGGGGCCTGCCGGTCAGATACCACCATCAGGCCACCCCGCAGCGCCGCCGGGAGGGGCGCTGCCAGCAGCTGGGAGCCCAGCCCGATGCGGTAGGCCGCATGAGCCAGCTGGGCCGTGGCGGCTCTGGCCTGCGCCAGCCGGTCCGGTGCGGCGGTGAGATACAGCGTCATGTTCAGTCCCCCTTGTCATCCGGCGGATTTCATGGTATGATAGCGCTGACAGGCAGAGAGGAGGCCCGGAATGATGCGGAAGCGTTCTCCTCTGCCCGTGGATGCCATAGGCAGACTATGTAGGCAGGAGCGGATGTATGCGAGTATCACTGGTGCCGGATCGGCTGTTTGAAACCTATGAGGAGATCACCCCGGAGTATCTGCGGCAGCGGGGTATCCGTCTGCTGCTGAGCGATCTGGACTATACGCTGGCTCCTAAGTACGTCCCTCGCCCGGACGACCGGGTAAGGGAGTGGCTGCGCCGCATGGAGGAAGGCGGGGTGCAGGTGATGATTCTGTCCAACAACCGCTCCTCCCACCGGGTGGAGACCTTTTGCCGGGAGCTGGGCATCCCCTATGTGGGTCATGCACAGAAGCCCCGGACCACAGGCTTTCACCGGGCCATGGAGCAGGCCGGGGCCACCGCCGCCGAGACGGCTATGATAGGGGATAAGCTGCTGACGGATATGCTGGGGGCCAATCTGGCGGGGGTACTGGCGCTGATGGTGGAGCCTGCCGGAGGGCCGAAGGGCGCATGGAACTGGGTGCTCCACGCCTTGCAGGCGCCCTTTAAGGCCGTCTGCCGCCGCCGGCACACATAATTTCCCCGGAAAGCGGGAAAAAATATGGCAAAGCCCTTGCCAAAACGGGACATATCATGTAGAATATAACTGCTGTGCTAATTCATAAATCCGAGGAAATGCTCCCACAGAAGGAGATTTTCTCATAATATGGGAGGATACAACTATGGCAACTATTACCGCCGGTGATTTCAGAAACGGCAAGACCTTCGAGTACGAGGGCAAGATCATGACGGTCGTGGAGTTCCAGCACGTCAAGCCCGGCAAGGGCGCTGCCTTCGTCCGCACCAAGATGAAGAACGTGGTGACCGGCGCCGTCACCGAGACTTCCTTCAACCCTACTGCTAAGTTCGAGGAGGCCTTCGTGGAGCGCAAGGACATGGCTTACAGCTACAACGACGGCGACCTGTACTACTTCATGGATCAGGAGACCTATGACATGGTCCCCCTGAACAAGGATATTCTGGGCGATGCCTTCCGCTTCGTCACCGAGAACACCGTCTGCAAGGTGCTGAGCTACAAGGGCAGCGTCTTTGGTCTGGAGTGTCCCAACTTCATGGATCTGGAGGTCACCGAGACCGAGCCCGGTCTGGCCGGCAACACCGCCACCAACACCCTCAAGCCCGCCACCGTGGAGACCGGCGCTGAGGTGAAGGTGCCCCTGTTCATCAACATCGGTGATAAGATCAGTATCGACACCCGTACCGGCGAGTACATCGGCCGGGCCAAGTAAGGAAAGGACCACCGTACTTAGAAAGGAGAACAAACATGGAGATTTCTGAGAAGGTAGCGTATCTGAAGGGTCTGGCCGAGGGGCTGGCTCTGGACACCGAGTCCAAGGAGGGCAAGCTCATTGCCGCCATCATCGACGTGCTGGACGATATGTCCGGGAAGTTCGAGGATCTGGAGGACGAGCTGTGCGACGTGGAGGATGGTCTGGACGCCGTCAGCGACGACCTGTGCGAGGTGGAGGAGGCCCTCTACGAGCTGGAGGACGATGACGACGAGTATGACGAGGACGAGGATGACGACGAGGAGTACTTCGAGACCACCTGCCCCGTCTGCGAGGAGGAGATCGTGTTCGATGAGGACACGCTGGAGAGCGGCGAGATTCGCTGCCCCAACTGCGGCGAGAAGCTGGAGTTCGACCTGAGCGATCTGGCAGACGCCGAAGATGAGGATCAGGAGTAAGCGGCTGACCTGCAGCAGAAACAGTGATGAGAAGGCCCGGCGCATCATGCGCCGGGCCTTTTTGCGTGCTGTATGAGGGGGAGTGCTGGGGCCGCAAGGCGGTGGATGGCGTACAGGTCACGGGCGGTCTGCCGTCCAATGGTATGCCAGCCGGGGCGTTCCGTCCCGCACATGGATCGTGCCGCAGGGGAGGAAGCCGTTCTCTTCCAGCAAATGCTGCATGGTGTGGTTGTCGGCGTGGGTATCCGCTCGGACATTCCGGGAAATGGCCTTGCAGTAGTCCGCAGCACAGCGGAAGAGACCGTGTGTCCGGCCGTCCCCGGCCAGACGGTGGATGGTGAGGTAGGGGGCGTCGTTCCGCCAGGCACCCTCTATCCGGGAATAGGTGGGCTCGGGGGTACCCAGCAGCGCAAACACCCCATGTATCCCGGCTTCATCGCTAAGAACCCGGCAGATGCCCTGAGCGATATCGGAGCGGATCAGCTCCGGCGACGGATAGGAGCGGCCCCACTGGGTGGGATTTCCGGTTTGCAGCATATATTCCTGCGCCGTGCGATAGATGGCCATAAGCTGCGGCTGATCGGCGGCAGCAGCTCTGCGGATGGTCAGCATGGAGGGCTCCTTTCATGGTGGAGATGTACATCGGTGATAAGGAGAGTATAGCATATCCGGGCGGCCGCCGCAAGAACGCATCGGATGGTTGGAAGGGGCTTTCATAAGCTGCGGAAAGGGCTGAAAAAAGCGCACGGAATAGCCCGTGCGCTTTTTCGTTGTGGGATTCGTAGAAATGGTGTCTTGACGGCCACCGGCGCTTGACGGGGGGAGGGGATTGGAGTAAAATAAGCCCACAAAGGCGGGGTAGGGGAGTTTGCGCCTGCCCCGGAGACGGAGGGGAGAGCATGGAAGGCGGTCTGAAACGGTTTTTCGAGGGCAGCTGGCAGGAGGCGCAGTCTCTGCTGGGCGCACACCGCACGGCGGAGGGCTGGTGCTTCCGGGTCTATGCCCCCAATGCTCGGAGCGTCCGGGTGGCGGGGGACTTCAGCGACTGGCAGGGCCTTGCCATGAACCGCTGGCCGGAGGGCATCTGGGAGACCACGGTGCCGCAGGCCCAAGTGGGGCAGTCCTATAAATATGTGGTGGAGGGCGCCGACGGGCGCACCCGCTGGAAGGCGGATCCCTACGGCGTTTACAGCCAGCTGCGTCCGGCGAACGCCAGCCGTCTGTGGGAGATGGCACCCTATCCGTGGCGGGATGCGGCATGGCGGAAAAAGCGCCGCCGGGAGCCTCTGTGGGAGGGACCACTCAACATCTACGAGGTGCATCCCGGCTCCTGGCAGCGGCAGGAGGACGGCAGCTTTCTCACCTATCGGCAGCTGGCGGACCGATTGGCCCCCTATGTTCGGGATATGGGCTATCACGCCGTGGAGCTGCTGCCGGTGACGGAGTATCCGCTGGATGACTCGTGGGGGTATCAGTGTGTGGGGTATTTTGCACCCACCGCCCGCTACGGCACCCCGGAGGATCTGAAATATTTCGTGGATCGGATGCATCGGGCCGGGATCGCCGTGATTCTGGACTGGGTGCCGGCCCACTTCTGCAAGGATGAGCACGGGCTCATCGATTTCGACGGCACCTGCCTGTACGAGTACGGCGACCCCCTGAAGCGGGAGCACGCCGGATGGGGGACACGGGTCTTTGACTTCGGCCGGGGCGAGGTGCGGAGCTTCCTGCTGTCCTCGGCGGCGTGGTGGCTGCGGGAGTACCACATGGACGGCCTGCGGGTGGATGCCGTGGCGTCTATGCTGTATCTGGACTATGACCGGCAGGAGTGGCGGCCCAACGTCTACGGCGGCCATGAGAATCTGGAGGCTATCTCCTTTTTGCAGGATCTGAATCGGATGGCCGCCACCATGGATCCGCCGGCCCTGACGGCGGCGGAGGAGTCCACGGCGTGGCCCAAGGTCACATGGCCCGTAGAGGAGGGAGGTCTGGGCTTCGACCTCAAGTGGAACATGGGGTGGATGAACGACATCTGCCACTATCTGAAAATGGATCCGTGGTTCCGCCAGTACCACCACAAGGATGTGACCTTCTCCATGGTGTACGCCTTCTCGGAGCGGTTCGTGCTGCCGGTGTCCCACGACGAGGTGGTTCACATGAAGGGCTCCCTCCGGGGGAAGATGCCCGGCGACGACTGGCGGCAGCTGGCGGGGGTGCGGGGCTTTTACCTGTACCTGCTGGCGCACCCCGGCAAGAAGCTGACCTTCATGGGAACGGAACTGGCCCAATGGCACGAGTGGGATTTCGCCGGACAGCTGGACTGGTATCTGCTGGAGCAGGAGGACTGCCGCCGGACTCATGAATGTATCCGGGAGCTGAACCGCTTTTATCGGAAAAACCGGCCCCTGTGGGAGAACGACAGCGACTGGAATGGCTTCGAGTGGCTGGTGGTCGATGACAACCGCAGCAACGTCATCGTGTTCCTGCGGCGGGATCGGGCGGGCCATGAACTGGTCTGTGCGGTGAATTTCTCCCCGGAGGCGTGGGAGGACTACCGCTTCGGCGTGCCGGGGGGCAAGCGGTATTATGAAGAGGTGTTCAATACCGACAGCCTCCAGTGGGGCGGATCCGGTGTGTGCAATGAGGGGCTGCTGACCGTGGAGGACATTCCCTCCCACGGGCGGGAAAGGTCCCTGAGGATCAGGATCCCGCCGCTGGGCGGGGTAATCCTCAAGGGCCGGTCCAGGCGGCCCGCAGAACCGAAAAACGGAACGGAGGGACGGACATGAAAAAAGAATGTGTCGCCATGCTTCTGGCCGGCGGACAGGGGAGCCGGCTGTATGTGCTTACCGGCGACATGGCAAAGCCTGCGGTACCCTTTGGCGGGAAGTTCCGCATCATTGATTTTCCTCTGTCCAACTGCGCCAACTCCGGTATCGATACCGTGGGCGTGCTGACCCAGTACCGGCCGCTGGAGCTCAACAGCTACATCGGCAACGGTCAGCCGTGGGAGCTGGACCGGCTGGACGGCGGCGTTCACATTCTGCCGCCCTACCAGAGCGCCACCGGCGCCAGCTGGTACAAGGGGACGGCCAACGCCATCTATCAGAACATCGGCTTCGTGGATCTGTACGATCCGGAGTATGTGGCGGTGCTCTCCGGCGACCACATCTATAAGATGGACTATGCCGTGATGCTGCGCCGCCACAAGGAGACCGGGGCTGCCTGCACCATCGCCGTGATGGAGGTGCCGTGGGCGGAGGCCAGCCGCTTCGGTATCATGTCGGTGGACGGGGAGGACCGCATCACGGAGTTTGCCGAAAAGCCCAAGGAGCCCAAGAGCAATCTGGCGTCGATGGGCATTTATATCTTCACATGGAGCAAGCTGCGGGAGTATCTGGTGGCCGACGAGGCGGACCCCACCTCGGAAAACGACTTCGGCAAGAACATCATCCCCGCCATGCTGGCGGCGGGGGAGCGGATGACCGCATGGCGCTTTGACGGCTACTGGAAGGACGTGGGGACGCTGGTGTCCCTGTGGGACGCCAACATGGATATGCTGAGTCCCGGCTCCGGACTGAACCTGCTGGATCGCCGGTGGCCTATTTACAGCCGCACGCCCTCCTGTCCCCCGGCCTATGTGGGATCCAAGGCGGACATCGGCAACAGCGTCGTGGCCAAGGGCTGCGAGGTGCTGGGCGAGGTGAAGAACAGCGTCCTCAGCTACAACACCCAGGTGGGGGAGGGGGCCGTCGTCTCTTACTCCGTGCTGATGCCCGGCGCCGTGGTGGAGTCGGGAGCCGTGGTGCAGTACGCCATCGTGGGTGAGAACTGCCGCATCGGCAGGGACGCTCAGGTGGGCGCTCCGCCGGAGACGGCACAGGATCCGGATGACTGGGGCGTGGCGGTGCTGGGACCCGGTACCGTGATAGGGGACGGGGAGATCGTCTCCGCCAAGACTCTGCTGGACCGGCATCACGGGGAGGTGAAGGCATGAACCACACCATGCACGGCATCATCTTTTCTTACGGAAAGCCCACGGGGCTGGGGGATCTGATCGCCCACCGCATCCCCGGCTCCATGCCCTTTGGCGGCAACTACCGGGTGGTGGACTTTATGCTCTCCAGCATGGTCAACGCCGGGATCCACGATGTGGGCGTCATCATGCACGGCAAGTGCCAGAGTATGCTGGATCATCTGGGCAACGGCCGCAGCTGGGATCTGAGCCGCAATCGGGGCGGGCTGACGCTGCTGCCGGCCTTCGCCTATGCCGAGAGCCGCACCTCCGCCGGACGCTTCCGGGGGAAGGTGGAGGCGCTGGGCTGCGTGCTGGAGTACCTACGGGAGATCAGGCAGGAGTATGTGGTGCTGGCGGACAGCGATCTGGTCATCAATCTGCCGCTGGAGCAGGTATTGCAGGAGCACATCGCCTCCGGGGCCGACCTGACGGAGGTTTGTACGGCGGAGCCCGGCGACCCCAGCGATACCTATCTGGAGATGGATGAACAGGGCCGCATCGTGGATGTGGCCTACGACGTCCACACCCCGGCGGGTTACCGCTGCCTGAACGTGTGCATCCTGCGGCGGGAGCTGCTGGTGCAGCTGGTGGAGGAGTGCATGGCCCACAACCGGTACAGCTTCCGCCACCACATTTTACAGGATCAGAAGGATCGGCTGCATCTGCACGCCTATGTGTGGCAGGGGTATGCCGCCCGCATCGATACGGTACAGACCTACTACCGCCGCAGCATGGAGCTGCTGGACCCGGCGCAGCGGCAGCTGCTGTTCGATCCCCGGCGACCCATTCTGGCCAAGGAGAACGATGCGCCTCCGGCGTATCTGGACCCTGCCGGGGTGTGCGAGAACTCCCTCATTGCCGATGGCTGCGATATTCAGGGCAGCGTGAAAAACTGCATTCTGTTTCGGGGTGTCCGGGTGGAGAAGGGAGCGCAGGTGGAGAACTGCGTACTCTTTAAGGGCACGGTGGTGAAAAAGGATGCCACCCTGCGCTGCGTCATTGCCGACAAGGCTGTGACCATCCGGGAGGGACGCACCCTCATTGGAGACGAGAGCTATCCTGTGGTGGTGGCCCGCAACGCTACCGTATAAACGAATCACGTCCCTCCCCGCAGGCTGCGGGGAGGGGACACAAGGAGGTAACGGCATGGATATCTTATATGTGACCAGCGAGGCGGCTCCCTTCTGCAAGACCGGAGGTCTTGCGGATGTGCTGGGAAGTCTCCCGCCGGCGGTGGCTGCCGGTGGGGATCGTGCGGCGGTGATCCTGCCGCTGTACGGGCAAGTTTCGGACGCATGGAGAGAGAAAATGCGCTGGCATGGCTATACCTATGTGGACCTGGCGTGGCGGCATGAGTACTGCGGCCTGTTCTCACTGGAGTATCGGGGCGTCGTCTGGTATTTTCTGGATAACGAGCGGTACTTCCGCCGTGAGGCGCTGTATGGCCAGATGGACGACGGAGAGCGGTTTGCCTTCTTTTCCAAGGCGGTGGTGTCGGTGCTTCCCATGCTGGAGTGGCGGCCGGAGGTGATTCACTGCAACGACTGGCAGACTGCACTGGTGCCGATTTACTTGAAAACTGTGGCTGAAAACGTTTCCACCGTGTTCACCATTCACAACATCGAGTATCAGGGCAAGTACGGCGCCGACACGGTGGAGGATCTTTTCGGCCTGAACCGGGGAGACTGGTACGAGAGCGGCGTTCTACAGATGGATGGGTGCGTGAACCTCATGAAGGGGGCCATGGTGACGGCGGACGCCGTGACCACCGTCAGCCCCACCTACGCCGCCCAGCTGCGGGAGAGCGCCTATGCCGCCGGACTGGACAGCGTGGTGCGCAGCATCCAGTGGAAATTCTCCGGTGTGCTCAACGGCATCGATATGGTGAGCTATGACCCGGAGTGCGACCCCAATCTGCCCGCCCGATACACGGCGGCGGAGTCGGAGGGGAAGACCTTATGCAAGGCGGCACTTCAGCAGGAGCTGGGCCTTGCTCAGGAGGAGGGGACACCGGTCCTCTCTATGGTGACCCGGCTGGTGGGACACAAGGGCGTGGATCTGGTATGTCAGGCGCTGGATGGCATCATGGCCACCGGCTGTCAGCTGGTGGTGCTGGGCAGCGGTGACGGTGGATATGAGAATTTCTTCCGCCACGCTCAGAACCGCTATCCGGGACGGCTGTGCGCCTGGATCGGCTACAACGAAGGCCTGTCCCGCCGCATCTATGCCGGCAGCGACCTGTTTCTGATGCCCTCTAAGAGCGAGCCTTGCGGCCTGTCGCAGATGATCGCCATGCGCTATGGTGCTGTACCCATCGTCCGGCAGACCGGCGGTCTCAACGACACCGTCCGGTCCTGTCAGGTGGGGCAGCCCGACGGCAACGGCTATGTCTTTGCCGCCTACGACGCCGGGGCCATGCTGGACACCATCGGGCAGGCGGTGGGCCTGTACCACGGCGATGCAGAGGGCTTCCGCATGGTGCGGCGGCGGGGCATGGAGGGCGATTTCAGCTGGGATCGCAGCGCCGGGGCCTACCGGAATATTTATGGAAAGCTGCTGGGGCGGTAAGCCCCGGATGCAATACAGGAGGATATCTATGACTTATACGAAGGAAACATTGCAGGAGGCCATCGTGCAGAAGCTGCGGCTGAACTACGGCTGCACGGAGAAGCAGGCCACCGACGGAGAGATCATGAAGGCCTGCGCTCTGGTGCTGCGGGATATCATGGCCGAGCGGGGGGTGCGTACCCGTGAGGAGGTGGACAGTCAGGAGAAGCGGAAGGTCCACTATATGTCCATGGAGTTTCTCATGGGACGCAGCCTGATGAAGAACGCCTACAATCTGGAGCTGCTGGAGCCGCTGACAGGGGCCGTGGAGGCGCTGGGCTTCAAGGCGGCGGATATCTTCGACATGGAGCCGGATGCCGGTCTCGGCAACGGCGGTCTGGGCCGTCTGGCGGCCTGCTATCTGGACAGCATGACCACGCTGGAGATTCCCGCCACCGGCTACTCCATCTGCTACGAGCTGGGTATCTTCAAGCAGAAGATCGTGGACGGCCAGCAGGTGGAGCTGCCCGACGACTGGAAGAATCTGGGCGATGCATGGCTCATGCCCAAGCCGCAGGAGACGGAGGAGGTTCACTTCGGCGGCAAGGTCCGCACCCGGTGGGACAACGGCCACCTGATGGTGGTGCATGAGGACTATACCCGTGTGCTGGCGGTGCCGTGCGACATGGAGATTGCCGGGTACGACACCCAGCAGGTGAACACCCTGCGGCTGTGGGACGCCAAGAGTCCCAAGCCCATCGACATGAAGCTGTTCAGCGAGGGGCAGTACCTGCGGGCCGGGGAGGAGCGGGCCATGGCGGACGTAATCTCCAAGGTGCTGTATCCGGAGGACAACCACTATGAGGGCAAGTCCCTGCGGCTGAAGCAGCAGTATTTCTTCGTTTCGGCCACCATGCAGTCCATCACACGGCAGCACATCCAGACCTACGGCACCCTGAAAAACTTCCACGAGAAGAACGTCATCCAGATCAACGACACCCATCCGGCGCTGGTGATCCCGGAGCTGATGCGTATTCTGGTGGACGATGCGGGCCTTTCTTGGGACGAGGCGTGGCACATTACCACCTGCTCCGTGGCCTACACCAACCACACGGTACTGGCGGAGGCGCTGGAGTGCTGGCCCCAGCAGCTGTTCGAGACGCTGTTGCCCCGTGTGTGGCAGATCCTGCAGGAGATCGCCCGCCGCTGGCAGGAGAAGGTGGAGAGCTTCTATCACGACCCCGAAAAGACCGCCAAGATGGCGGTCATCTGGGACGGCGTGGTGCGGATGGCCAACCTCTGCATCGCCGGCGGTATGGCCATCAACGGCGTGTCCGCTCTGCACTCGGATATCCTGCGCCATGATGTGTTCCGGGACGCCTGCCGAATGGAGCCGGAGAAGTTCAAGAACGTCACCAACGGCGTGGATCATCGCCGCTGGCTCAGCCAGATCAACCCCGGTCTGGACGGGTTGATCCGGGAGCTCATCGGGGACGGTTATCTGCCCCATGCGGGCCATTTGCAGGAACTGGACCCCTATGCTGAGGATGGGGCGGTGCTGGCCCGGCTGGAGGAGATCAAGCGCTGCAACAAGGAGACCTTTGCCCGGTGGGCCCACCGACAGCAAGGGGTGCAGCTGAACACGGACGCTATCTTCAACGTGCAGGTGAAGCGGCTTCACGAGTATAAACGGCAGCTGCTGAACGTACTGCACATCATCGCCCTGTACCAGCAGCTGCAGGACGACCCGGACATGGACTTCCCACCACAGACCTTCCTCTTTGGCGCCAAGGCCGCTCCCGGCTATGCCGTAGCCAAGCGCATCATCCGTCTCATCAACTCTCTGGCGGATCAGGTGAACAACGACCCCATCTGCAAGGGGAAGCTGCAGGTGGTATTTCTGGAGAATTACCGGGTCTCCATGGCGGAGATGCTGATGCCCGCCAGCGAGGTGAGTCAGCAGATCTCCACCGCCGGCAAGGAGGCCAGCGGCACCGGCAACATGAAGTTCATGATGAACGGCGCACTGACCATCGGCACGCTGGACGGTGCCAACGTGGAGATGCACGAGGTGCTGGGGGACGAGAATATGTTCCTCTTTGGCCTGACGGCGGAGGAGGCCTCCCACATGAGCCGGGGCTACGACCCGTATCTGCTGTATACACGTGACCCGGTGCTGCGTCGGGTGCTGGATCAGCTGAAGGCCGGGTTCCGGGACGGCGTCAGCTATGAGGATCTGTACCAGCGGCTGCTGTTCGGCGTGGACTGTCCGGCGGATCAGTATCTGCTGCTGGCGGACTTTGCCTCCTACTGCGCCGCCTCCCAGCGGGTGACGGACACCTACCGGGATCGGGAGAGGTGGAACAGCATGAGCCTGCACAACATCGCCCGCAGCGGAATCTTCTCCGCCGACCGGTCGGTGGCGGACTATGCCGATACCATCTGGCACGTACCGTATAAGAAGTAAGCACCGGAACTGAAAAAAGCACTCCCGGAGGACGCATTTGCATCCTCCGGGAGTGCTTTTTTACTCTATGAGGGCTTCTGCGGGAGAAGGCTTTGCAGGGGAGTTACTTCCGCAGGGCGGAGTCCACAACAACGGCACGGGCCTTGGCCAGCTTCAGATCGTGCTGGAGCCGGGCGGGAGGCACCTGCTCCCGCAGCTGGGGAACGGTCATGCCGTAGAGGGCGGCCATCTCCCGATACTTCTCCTCCAGCTCCTCCTCGGTGACGGTGATGCCCTCCTGACGGGCGATCTCCGTCATGGCCAGCTCATACCGGGCAGCGGCCACGGCGTTTTCACGGGCGTGATCCCGCAGATCCTCCATGGTCAGACCTGCCGCCTGCAGGTAATCAGACAGGGAAGCGCCCTGACTCTCCAGATGCTGCTGGAGCTCCTGAAGAATGCCGGTGAGCTGGCTCTCCACCATGGAGTCGGGCAGCTGCACCTCCATGCCCGCCACCACCTGCTGCATCAGGGCCTCGGCAAAGGCGTTGGAGGCAGCCTGCTGCTTTTGCAGGATGGCCTGCTCCATGATGCTGCGGCGCAGATGGGACACGTCCTCGAAACCCTGCTCCTGTGCAAAGGCATCCGTCAGCTGGGGCAGGCTCCGCCGGACGATGCGGTGGGCTTTGACGTGGAAGGTGGCATCCTTACCCGCCAGCTCCGGCACATACTTGGTGGGGAAAGTGACGTGGACATCCCGCTCCTCCTCCGGGCGAATGCCCGCCACCTGCTCCTCGAAGCCGGGGATGAACATCCCGCTGCCCAGCAGCAGGGGATAGCTTTCGCCCTTGCCCCCCTCGAAGGGTACGCCGTCCACGAAGCCCTCGAAGTCCAGAGTGACCTCGTCGCCCATGGCGGCCCGGTTCTGCTCCTGCTCCACCAGATGCTCCGTCAGGAAGCGCTGGATGGCCTCGTTGGTGTCATCGTCGGAGAGCTCGGCATTTTCCCACGGGGCGGACAGGCCCTTGTACTGACCCAGCTTCACCTCCGGATACAGGTCGATGAGGGCGGTGAAGGTGTAGCCGTCTGGGCCGATGGTCTCCACGTTCAGGGCGGGAGGGGCGGCGATCTGGATGTCCTCGGAGGCGATGGCCTCCACCAGTGCGGCGGGGAAGGTCTCGTTCACCGCCTCCTGATAGAACAGATCGTGGCTGTATGCCTTTTCCAGCGCCTCACGGGGAGCCTTGCCCACGGCGTAGCCCTCCACAGGGTACAGGGCCTTGACCTCCTGATAGGCGTCGTTCAGGGCCTTCTCCCACGCATCACGCTCCACAGTGATGGTCAGGCGCAGCTGGCGGTTGGCCAGCTCCTCTTTCTTTTGCAGGATCATGGGGATTCCTCCATATCTTTTCATTTATAACAGATCTATTATACTCGAAATCTGCCGCCGCCGCAACCGGGAAATGGATTTGTAAAATAATTGTGACTTATATCACAGGAACACTTCCTTTTTGGGCGGGGCTATGCTATAATGCCCCTCACGGAAAATTGTTGAAATCAGGAGGATTCTCATGCAGACCATCAAGACCTTCATCAAGGACCACCCCCATATGTGGTGGGGCCTGTATCTGCCGGTGTATCTGGGGGGCTTTTTCCTTATTGAGCACCTCATCACCGACAACTATTGGGCCACCCAGACCTTCATCGATGAATACATCCCCTTCTGCGAGTACTTTGTCATTCCCTATGACTCATGGGGCTTTCTTCTGCTGGCGCTGGGCCTTTACCTGATCGTCAAGGATGCCGAGGGCTTCCGGCGGTATATGTGGAGCATCATGCTGACCTTCGGGTTTGCCACCATCTTCTGTGCGCTGGTACCCAACGGACAGGACCTGCGCCCGGCGGTGATGGAGCACCACAACTTCTGCACGTGGCTCCTCCAGAACACCTACAATCTGGACACCAACACCAATGTGCTGCCCAGCGTCCATGTGCTGGGGGTGCTGGACGCCCTCTATGCCGTTCACCGGACGCCGGGACTGCGGCGCACCGGATGGCGCACTTTCGCAGACATATGGGGCGTCATCATCATCTGCTCCACACTCTTTGTCAAGCAGCACGCCTTCATTGATGTGGTGGCGGGCCTGGTGGTGGGCGCCATCGCATATGTCATCATCTATGTGATCATCGGCGGGCGGCGGGATCGCCGCATGGCGGCAGCGGGAAAGGAGGTTCCCTGTGGAGAACATACCGATCCTTGAGGGCATCAGCCCCGATGAGGTAGCGCAGATGTGGGTGTGCTTCGGCGTCCGGGAGGAGAGCTTCCGGGCCGACACCGTGATTTATGACATCAGCGAGGGCCGGGGAGAGCTGGGGCTTCTGACCGCCGGCAGCGCCGTCATCCAGCGCATCGACCGGCAGGGGGGACGCACCATTCTGGAGCATCTGCCCACAGGCAGCGTGTTCGGAGAGATGCTGATGTTCGAAAATGTGGCCGGGGACAGCATCACGGTGGTGGCGGCGGAGTCGTGCCGGGTGTGGTTCATGAGCGCCGAGCATCTGACCCGGCGATGCGAAAAGGCCTGCACCCATCACAGCCGACTGGTGGAGAATATGTTCCATATCATGACCGGCAAGGCCGCCGCCCTCTCCGAGCGGGTGGAGGTTCTGAGCCGCCGCAGCATCCGGGAGAAACTGCTGTGCTACTTCGGCCTTCAGACCGGCGGCGACGACTGCGGCAGCTTTCATCTGCCCTTTACCCTCAGTGCTCTGGCGGACTATATCTCCGCCGACCGCAGTGCCATGATGCGGGAACTGCGGAAAATGAAGGAGGAGCATCTGGTGGATATCGACCGGGGACAGGTGACGCTGCACCATGCCCTTGCATGAAAAAGGGAAAGTGCAAGGAAATATTTGACGAACCATGGGCGGATGTGATAAGATAAGGTGAGCACACACGGGTGAGGAGTTCCGTGTGTGCCCATGGAACGTAACAAGCCATGACTTTTGAGGAAAGAAGGAACATCCATGTATCGTATCGTAACGAAGGAAGCGCTGAAGCCCACTGTGATCCTGTACGAGATCGAGGCACCCATGGTGGCCAAGAAGGCCCAGCCCGGTCAGTTCATCATTCTGCGTGTGGACGAGAACGGCGAGCGTATCCCCATCACGATCCACGACTATGACCGTGAGAAGGGGACCGTCACCATCATCGTGCAGACCGTGGGCGCAACCACCGAGAAGCTGAGCCACAAGCAGCAGGGCGATTATCTGCATGACTTTGTGGGTCCTCTGGGCAAGCCCACCGAGACCGAGGGTAAGAAAAAGGTCTGCGTTGTCGGCGGCGGCGTGGGCTGCGCCATTGCCTACCCCGTTCTGAAGAAGTTCCACGACTGCGGCGCTGAGGTCCACGCTGTAGTGGGCTTCAAGAGCAAGGACGTGGTGATCTTGGAGGATAAGTTCAAGGCCGTATCCTCCGTGATGAAGGTCTGCACCGACGACGGCTCCTATGGCCAGAAGGGTCTTGTTACCGAGGCACTGAAGGAGCTGCTGGACGCCGGCAATCAGTATGATGAGATCTTTGCCATCGGCCCCATGGTCATGATGAAGTTCGTCTGCAAGACCACGGCCCCCTACGGCGTACCCACCACCGTCTCCATGAGCCCCATCATGATCGACGGCACCGGTATGTGCGGCGGCTGCCGTCTGACCGTGGGCGGCGAGACCAAGTTCGCCTGCGTGGATGGCCCCGACTTCGACGGTCAGCTGGTGGACTGGGATCTGGCTGTCAAGCGCAACCAGATGTATCATGATTTCGAGGTGCATAAGCACGAGGAAGTCTGCAATCTGTTCAAGCAGGAGGTAAAGTAAGATGGCTGCAAAGATCAATATGCGTTTGGATAAGAACGAAATGCCCTCTCAGGACCCCAATGTCCGGAATAAGAATTTCCTCGAGGTGGCTCTGGGCTACACCGAGGAGCAGGCTCTGGACGAGGCGGCCCGCTGCCTGAACTGCAAGAACCATCCCTGCGTCAACGGATGCCCCGTCAACGTCCGCATCCCGGAGTTCATCGCCAAGATCGTGGAGCGGGACTATGAGGGCGCCTATCAGGTGATCCATCAGACCAGCTCCCTTCCCGCCGTCTGCGGCCGTGTCTGTCCGCAGGAGAGCCAGTGCGAGATGCACTGCGTCCGTGGCAAGAAGGGCGATCCCGTGGGCATCGGCCGTCTGGAGCGCTTTGTGGCCGACTGGCACAACGCCCACAGCGCCGAGGCTCCTGAAAAGCCCCAGTCCAACGGTCACAAGGTGGCCGTGGTTGGCTCCGGCCCTGCGGGTCTGACCTGCGCCGGCGATCTGGCCAAGAAAGGCTATGAGGTCACCGTGTATGAGGCTCTGCATCTGGCCGGCGGCGTGCTGGTGTACGGCATCCCCGAGTTCCGTCTGCCCAAGAGCATCGTGCAGAAGGAAGTGGACGGCCTGAAGGCCATGGGTGTAAAGGTGGAGACCAACATCGTGGTAGGCCGCACCATCACCATCGATGAGCTGATGGAGGAGAACGGCTTCGAGGCCGTGTTCGTCGGCTCCGGTGCCGGTCTGCCCATGTTCATGCACATTCCCGGTGAGAACCTGAAGGGTGTGTATTCCGCCAACGAGTTCCTGACCCGTATCAACCTGATGAAAGCCTATCGTGAGGATTCCGATACCCCCATCATGGATCTGAAGGGCAAGAAGGTGGCCGTGGTAGGCGGCGGCAACGTGGCTATGGACGCCGCTCGCTGCTCCAAGCGCCTGGGCGCTGACGTGTACGTGGTGTATCGCCGTGGCATGGAGGAGCTGCCCGCCCGTCACGAGGAGGTGGAGCACGCCATCGAGGAGGGCGTGATTTTCAAGACTCTCAATAACCCCGTTCAGATCAACGGCGACGAGCAGGACTGCGTCAAGTCCATGACCTGCGTGGAGATGGAGCTGGGTGAGCCCGATGCCTCCGGCCGCCGTCGTCCCGTGGAGAAGAAGGGCAGCGAGTTCGAGCTGGATGTGGACGCTGTCATCATGTCTTTGGGTACCACCCCCAACCCCCTGATCAAGTCCACCACCAAGGGCCTGGAGGTCAACAAGAAGGGCGGTATCATCGTCAACGAGGATGGCCTGACCTCACGTCAGGGCGTGTATGCCGGCGGCGATGCCGTTACCGGTGCTGCCACCGTCATCCTGGCTATGGGTGCCGGTAAGCTGGGCGCCAAGTCCATCGACGAGTATCTGAGCAACAAGTAAGCGAGAGTTTACATAAAAAGCAAGGACTGTCCCAAGGGAGAGGCTTCGTAAGGAAGTCCTCTCCCTTTGGCTTTTGTAATCGGCCGGAATGATTGGATTGTAGGTAAAATCAATCCTATTGGAGGATTACAAAATGGACAAGTACATTTATAACGAGAAAAACGGGCTTTGGTATGAAGTGCAGGGTGATTACGATCTTCCCTGCCTGAAACTGCCCGAAGAAAGAACGGCGTATATCGGTGTATGGGGACAGCGGCATTTGCGGTATCTGAAGCAGTATCACAGGGTACGTTACTACATTCTGCTGACAAGCGGCAAGCTGAACAGTTATCTTGCCGACATTGACCGGCAGGCCTTGAATGGCACAAATATAGCGAAAAGCAATACCGGCGGTGCCGGTATTCAGAAGATGAATACAGATTGGCTCGTTATTCAGGATGATAGCACGCCTGACGGCAGCTTGACTGCCGCAGGAGGGGGCTACACGGCAGGCATCGGAGGCAGTTAAGAGGTGCCGATACAAATACCTTTTCTTCCATTGGATGTACCTCCATATCTTCTGGGCCTTGATCCGACCCTGTATTTCGACAGGTCCCACCTGTCAAAATACATATTACAACTTGCCAAAATAAAAAAGTTGGAAAAAGCTCTTGACAAAATCGAACAAAATGCTATAATAAACAAGTCGCCGGTTGAGGGACTCATTTGCGAGTGTGCTGGAATAGGCAGACAGGCAAGCTTGAGGTGCTTGTGTTCGATTGGACGTGTGGGTTCAAGTCCCATC
>OGEZ01000885.1_pt1 | contig 19233 bp, 25 predicted proteins | sample 1570831 | NCBI WGS metagenome assembly OGEZ01 (sample SAMEA2582059, study PRJEB24529) | metagenome | biome: Human gut stool | place: China | collected 2011
ATCGTCGCAAATGTATAATTAAATTCTGAATTATGAAAATCCTGATTGATAATGGCCACGGAAGCAACACCGCCGGGAAACGTTCTCCTGACGGAAGACTGCTGGAATACGCATACACCCGTGAGATTGCAGAACGCCTAGTGACCGAACTCCGCAAGCGTGGTCTCGATGCCGAACGAATTGTGCGAGAAGAAGTAGATGTGCCGCTGGCCGAGCGATGCAAGCGTGTGAACGAATATAAGGCAAGTGAAGCTATTCTTGTTTCTATTCACTGCAACGCTGCAGGTAATGGAGCGGAGTGGATGAGTGCACGAGGCTGGGAGGCGTGGACATCTGTTGGCAAGACGAAGGCCGATAAGCTGGCGACCTGCCTGTATAATGCTGCTGAACGGGTCGGCTTCAAGATCCGAAAGGACGAGAGCGATGGTGATCCGGATAAGGAAGGCCATCTCTACATGCTGAAGCACACGAAGTGTCCGGCGGTTCTTACGGAAAACCTGTTCCAGGACAACAAGGAGGATGTGGACTACTTGTTGTCGGAAGAAGGGAAGAAGGCGATTGTCGAATTGCATGTACAAGGTATATGCGAGTACTTAGGCGTATGATGTGGCCGACTGATAGCTCTAGGATCATTTTCGTGAGGTCACGAAAATGGTAGGATGAACGGTGCTTGCAACATTGGCAAATAGTGTTGTAAGCATATATAATAATGTGGAAAGTAATATTGCAAGTATGAAATGGATTTATTGTATTATTCTGGTAACTACTTTGTGTTCGTGCCGAAGTGGGAAGTACGTCCCTATAGAGACCGTCAGGACAGACAGTATCTATATAAACCAGATACAGCGTGACAGCATATACCAGCATGACAGCATCTACATACGTGAAAAAGGAGATACCGTATGGATGGAGAAGTATAAGTACATATATAGAGACAAGATAGTACGCGATACCATATACTCCAACCAGACAGATACCATCCGTGAGCCGTATCCCGTTGAAAAGGAACTCAGCCGCTGGCAACAAATCAAGCTGGAGCTGGGTGGATGGGCGTTCGGGATAATAATCGCGGCAGCATTGATAATTATCGGATGGTTGTTATATAAGTCACGGAAAAAGTAGTATATTAGCGACGTAGAAGTTTTACTTGTCGTTGACAAGTTTCCCCGGCTGCATATTTGAGCGGTCGGGGATTTTATTATTTTTACATATTAAACAATGTTGATATGAATAAGAGAAAGTATATAGATGGAAATGTTGTAATAATGAATGGGATATTTTATGCTGCTGATATTATTGCTAAGGCGGATGAAAGTTATAAAGTAAATGTTGATGAAATTATACCAACTGATAATGGAGTACTATATATTTATGAAGATTATGGTTCTATTTTCGACACATATATTATCAAAGGCGGATTTACAACTAAAACAATTGGCAGTAACTATGTTAAAGCCATAAACTATCATACATACGATGAGTTCATGCACGATATCGACTCTATAATTTATCTTTTCAACAATTCTGTTATACCAATTTCATCAGAAAAACTATTTTATCAGCAAATCTATATTAGTATTTTTGGAGCTATAGAAAACTATCTATATAATGTCTTTTTTAATCATATATGTAAGGATCATAATATTTACGCCAAAGTTCTTTGTGAATGTTCTGATATAATAGAAGAATTAGTACGTGGTAAAAAGAAGAAAATGATTATTAATGGTAATGACTGTTTGGATAAGGAAAAATTGTTTATTAATACAATAAAGTTTATTGTGTATCATAATCAAAGAAGGGTCAATAGATTATTTCATTCTGCTTTTGGTATTGATAAATGTATATCTAGTATAGAAGCAGATACTGACATAAGGAACGATTTAGTTCATCGAATGGGCAGAAACATCAACGGAGAAGATGTTATCATAAGTAAAGAACAGATTTTTAAGCTTATTGAGAAAGTGGAATTGATAGCAAAGAATATTTCAAAGCATTCGTAGATAGAGGTTATTAAATAGCCATCCTACGTATTATCTGCAATTAATTTCTATTATCTCCTCAAGATCCGTTGTGTAGTGCTTGGATAGTTGCTCCTGCTTCAGCTTCCAGCCAGTACCCTGACCTTGCACAGCCAACTTTACCGAGTTTCCGTACTTCCCATTGATGGAGTCAATGGCATTCATCAGCCTCTCTCTTGTCACGATCCGCGCCGGACTTGGGAACCCAGCGCGGATGCTCTCGTCGGCATACGGCAAATGTAGGAATATTATCAAATATCAGGGAAGTGATTTTTTATTTTATCGCTTTTTACTGCAAAATTCCTTCGAATATAACGTTCGGTTGTGTCGATGGATTTATGACGGAAATGGCGTTGTAGTTCCCAAGTATCTACACCGGCATTTACCAGTTCTACACCTCCAGTATGTTTGAAACTGTATAGCTTGTATTCGGGTGGTAATCCGAGTCGGTTTCGTATGCGGTCGAAACGGAAGCGAAAATTGTTTTTTCCAAGCATAGTTATTCCTGATTGTCCATTGCTGGAGAATAAATATAATTCTCCTGCCAGCTCGTTCACTTTTAGTGCAATCAATACATCGTATAATTGGTTAGGCATATTGACCAGTTCTGTTTGTCGGTTTTTACTGATCGTACAAGGGACACGGATAAGTCGTCTGGTGAAATCGATATCCTGAATGCGTAGTTGTCGTAATTCGTTTGGGCGTATAGCGCAATAATACTCCATTTGGCAAAATAGCCAAAGCTGTGGATCATTCCTTCTCATGTAGGCTGTTAGTACGGATCTGTCTTTTTCCGGGATGGGGCGGGGTGCTTCATCGGTTAATCTGCCCATATCAGGAATGTCATGTACAGGATTGGTCAACACGATTCTTTTTGCTTGGATCATGTAGTCAAAAAATCCATGCAAGATTTGTTTATACTTCAGAACCGTTCGTTTTGATACCTTATTATGTTCCACCATGTATTGCAGGAAGTCACAAATATGTTCTCTCGTGATGCAACTAATATGAATGTCATCCAACTTCTGATGTTCAGCCCATTCTGCAAAAATGCGCAGTTTTGAGCGATAAGTTTGATAAGAATGTGCAATAACGGTAGCTTTTTTCGCATCAAGGAACTCCGACAAATATATGCGGATGGTAGGCAATGATTCTCGTTCACGTCCCCATCGGTCAGCCTGCACCTGTAAAATCAGTGCGTCCTGATACGTAAGCATCTCTTCTTTAAATGGCGTCCACCCAGAAACCATTTTGTCTTTTATGTCCGATATGATTTTTTGTGCTAGGGCATATCTTTCTTTGGCGGACTTCAATTTTCTAAAGCCGCCATATTCTCTGAACCGTTTTAGTTTGTCGGTACGTGGGTCACGACATGAATACTCCACGAACCAATCCTTGGTCAAATCACCACCAGCATCCACCAGGTGTGGCAATACTATGATTTTCTTCTTTCCCATAATTATCCTTTTTTGACTAGTTGTTTTTGACGATTTATGAACCAGACAAATCCAGACATTTTCAGACAGGAAAAAGAACCCTTGTTTAAAGAAAAAAGGTCTGATTTCCAATGAAATCCGACCTTTTGTCGGGGTAGCGGGATTCGAACCCACGACCCCCTGCTCCCAAAGCGTTATTTTGATATTTGTATATAATTGATTTATAGCGTGTTAATTGTTTTATTGTAGGCATTTGACATGTATTTGACAACAATACAATCTTCTATTTATAGAATATTTCAAAAAATTGCTTCTTGGATATGCCTAAATTGCGCAGGGTATTCTTTACAATAAATTCAGGAACCGGTGTAATATGAGTCTGTAAAATGATTGGGCGTGTTAGACCGTCCTTTTCCCATTTCTCATGTCCTCCTTCGGTAGATGTGCGAGTGCATCCATAATTAAACAGAAACTCTCTGAAATCGCACAGACTAATATTGCTTAGCTTATACGTGTTCATGCCATTGAAGGTACAGTTATATTCTCGGAGTACTTGCTGTAGTCCTTGTTCTCCACAATGTCACGAAGAGTTTTGTTTTTACGGAGCATGCTCAATGTGTACGGGCTGTTCATGTGGCTATGTTTGCCTACATCCCATCCGTGTTTCTCAAGGTCTTTGAGCAAGGTGCCTTTTGATACGCAATACTCTATATATTGTCTTGCTACTTCCGAGAAGGAAAGTCTTGCTTCTGCTTCCGTATTGCCGTACCCCGACAAGTCTAATGCAGGGCAATAAGCGATGGTTACTCCACCATCCACAAAAATAAATACAGCCACGTTCAGCCCAATGGAAGTGTCGCCATTCTTGTACTGCGCATTAAATCTTTCGTTCATATCAATACCTCCTTTTATTAAGATACATGCAAAGTTAAAGATAAATGCAGATTTAAATACTATAATCGGCCGTGTTATTAAGCAGAATTAACCGAAATAAGGGTATATAAGGCGCAATAAGGCGCATTTCTCATTCACTTTTGATTATAGGAAATGATGGATAAATTATTATCATAATATCAAATCTACTTTTTACATTTAGCTATATTTGCAAAACTTAAATTATATCACATTATGAAAATCAAACTTCCTTATTTGAATTTTAAAGAAAAAATTGGAGATTATTCCATTATTAAACAGGGAGATATTATTGTAAGCAAAGACAATCGTATTTCTTTTGAAATATCAGATGAAGGAGACCCACTGATCTTAAGAATTGAATTTGTCAATCAAGGAGGAAGAACATCTTCTGTTTTTCAAGAGATCGATGGGAATATTCAGACTTTAAAAATCATCAACTTTAAGGAGGACAATTCAATCAACGGATTATTTGAACCTGCTGAAATAGGAACCATGTACAATAATGGGAACAAATGCACTCTATATTTTAATTTTGCTGTCCATACTATCAATAGCAAAGAGGGCAATAGGATTTTTAAATATTCCTTACCTTTAATTTGCATGATTATTTTGTGTTTGAGTTGTTGTATCTGCCACTATTGACAGACGCAACAAAAATACAAATAACGCAATCAAAGGTTTTATTAATACTTCTTGAAGAAAAGAAGTCTTTTCCTATATTCAGGAAGTACGTGTATGGTTCACAATAAAAGAAATGGTTCGTATGCTTAGCTTAGTACGTTCTTTAATCTTTTCGTATATATAGGATTTTGATACGACGTTTCTCAATTCGCCAAGTTCATTGAGAATCTGATTGTATATACGACATACTTCCTTATCTCGTACTAACGTGCTTTCACGATGATTATTTTCAGTCAATTTGGACATAACATTGTTTTTTTTGCTACATTTGCAGCACCACATAACAAGATTGCATTTTAACGATAATACCTCGCGTCAAAGGCATTGGCCCCCAACGTGCGAGGTATTCGCGTCTTGTTATGTGGTAATTTCAGGATAGTTGGGGGCTTTTTTATTCCCTCTTGCAAAGTGGTTACTTTTTAATTTTCTTATAGATCATCCATCCTATTAAGGCAATAAAAACCGCGATGATCATTCCTATAGCATATCCTCCAAGCTCAATCTTTAGTTTTTGCCATTGGGATAATTCCTTTTCTACTTCTACAATAGTAGGATTTTCTATGTATACGTATCTTTCTATGAAATAAGGTACTTCGATCATAGTAGTAGCAAACGGCCATATACCAAGAGAATGTTGCAACACACCATTGCTGTAACGCGCCCAGCTGTATGCGTACTTGTTCGATAAGAAAGATGTTGAGTCTTTAGTAGACACGCTATCCTTGTAAGGTATAAGCTTTACTTCAAATATAGTGTCTTTAATCGAAACACTGTCTATCCGAACAGATTCTACCGGTATGTATTTTGTGCTTTGGCACGAATACAACACAGTCAATGCAAACCATATAATACTTATAGCATAGAGAACTTTTTTCATAATCCCAGATAGTTACATATTCCTTCTACATGAAGCTGAACAATTGTTTTCTTTCCTTCTTCGGACAATAAGTATTCAACGTCTTCTTTGTTGTCCTGAAACAGGTTTTCAGTAAGTACAGCCGGACACTTGGTGTGCTTCAGGATATAAAGATTCCCTTCCTTATCCGGATCTTCGTCCGTTTCATCTTTTCGAAGTTTAAACCCTGCCTTACCTGCAGCTTCATACAGGCATGTTGCCAGCTTGTCAGCTTTGGTTTTACCTACACTTGTCCACGCTTCCCAGCCACGAGCAGACATCCAATCTGAACCGTTACCAGCCGCGTTGCAGTGAATGGAAACAAGGATAGCCTCACTTGCCTTATATTCGTTCACACGATCGCACCTCTCGGCCAGTGGAACGTCGATTTCTTCACGAACGATGCGTTCTGCATCAATGCCACGTTTGCGAAGCTCGTTTACCAATCGCTCCGCTATTTCTCGGGTGTATGCGTATTCCAACAGCCTACCGTCCGGCGATCGTTTCCCGGCCGTATTACTACCATGCCCGTTGTCAATCAATACTTTCATATCTTATTTATTCTCTTTTGTCATTTCTTCAATGATTTCTCCTGCTGTGCTATATTTCTTTTTGATGTACTCAACAAGAATTCTTTTGATTGATATCTTATTCTTTATGCCGTGTATGCTACAAATATGATCGGAAATGCTATCGAACTCGAACAGGAAAGCCAGTCCAAGCCCTATCATGGCCGACACTGTATAACTGCATATTCCTGCGGGTTGAAGTATTGAAATACCAAACATGAACCCTAACACCAAATATGAATTGTATTCTATGAACTTACACATTGTCCTGCGTCCTGCACGCGAAAAGCGGAAATCTTCTCCTCTCTTAACAACAGAGTCGATGATGCCCAGAACAAAATCTGCAACTATCATGACGATAATAAATGCCAGCATCCAGCGAAGTTCAAATACCACTCCTTTTATCTCTTCGATAAAGGAGTAAGCCCCAATAACAATCAGTTGAGGGGCTATAGCTTCCAGCAGTCTTACCATGGCTATTTCTTTGTTTTATTACCAAACAGATTTGCCAACCATTCGCTTGTAGCAGCCGAAACAATCCCGGTTGACGCTAATGCAACAAATAGCGCGTAGATAATCACAGTTAAAATACTTGCATCAGCAGGAGGAAAGCCTAAATTCATCCACCACGAAAAGAAAGTAACTACAACTGCAACAACGGCCGTCACCCACATTGTTACCCAGCGATTCATCGGATTCTGTAACTTACCGGCGATAAAACCGACTACAGCCGGAACCGCCACACTAACCAGAGCACCAAAGCTTGCAAATCCTTCCATAAATCCTGTACTTTCTTCTCCTGTTTGAGCAAACAAGTTCACTACGCACATAAGTGCAACAAATAAAAACATAAATCTTTTCATAATCTTTTTGTTTTAAGTGGTTAATAATTAATTATAAAGTTTTTACGTAACTTTTCCAGTTATCTCGATGATCCCGATACGTCTGCTTTCTATCTTTCAGTGTGTATTTGCTTTTAAGCAGATCCATGTCGTAATACAATTCAGCTCCTTCTGTCTCTTCAAGTGCGTATGCTTCAACTTCGTATGGTATCGTATAATAAGCTGACGATGAAGGATGAATAATAGGATTCCCTTTAATCCATTCTACAAAATAACGCCAGTAGTACCGCACCCATGAATCGCCTGCTTGGTTTTCTGCCTGACGCAAGTGCATTGTTTCGTGGCGCTTACTTCTCTTTCCAGAAGACATCTGCATGTATCTTTCGATCACAGCTTTCTTCTCTTCTCGGTAAATTATGCGACCGCACCACATCATAAACTTATAGTCCCACCACGGGAAATGCTTCATTGGCATTAGCTCAACTTCGAAGAAGTCTGAAGGCTTGCTTTTAAAAAGCATTTTGATTAATGTTATTATTTCCATACGCTTTACTATTCTGCAACTCTTACATGTGCTGCAAGGTCTTCTAAGTCATAAGGTTGTGGAGTTGACGCATTGTAACATTCATAGATTACTCCATGCTGAACGTAATATTTTCCTTGTTCTAATGCCATATTTTGTTTATATGGAATCGGATCTTCTTTTGTTCCTGAATGAGTTACGTCTACTACTTCATAAAGAGAAGACGTATTATCAGAAGGTGGATATTGCGCCTGTGCTGTATGCTTTTGGCGGAACTTGTACAGCGTATACTCTTCTTCTCCATCTGTCTTATATTTGAACATGTATCCTTCGTCGAACTCCTTGCCTACAATGTCAGCAAAGAATTCAGGGTACATATCCTTGAACTCCAAGGCTTTTTCATTTGAAAGTCCGAACGAGTTTATAGACGCTGTAATAAGCGAAGACTGCTGGGTAATGCTTTCGTTCATACTTGCAATTTGACCCTTAGCAACAAGCTGGGCAGATATAATACGATTTTTCTCCTCTTCTGTAATCTCATCCCATTGATCATTTGACGAATCCAATGGCACAAAAACTTTAAGTGCAATCAATTTGTCTACATCTTCCTTAGCGGAAGCATTCACTAAGAATTTTCCGTAACCGGGGAAAATCCACTTTCCGTCCTGTTCTTTTTTAATTTCCATAATACTTAATAATTAAATTATTTTTATTCTAAAACTGTTATTCTCGCATATCCATTACCTGAATGACCAGTCTCTGTACCACCTGAAGTACTTGGGTGACTATTATTTCCAGCAGTTGTAGTGCCACTATCAAGTTGCAATCCTGTATATCCTGAAGGTCTATAAGAAGCGTTAGAAGCAGTATTAACAAACCCACTACCACCACCACTATAACCAACAGTTCCAGTGTCAGTATCAGAATAATCTGTACCTCCACCATACCAACCACCACCTCCAGCACCAGCAAGATGTCTGTAATTAGTAGTAGTTTGATTAGCTCCTAATCCAAATTCTCCACCACTTCCAGCAGAATTTTGTGTACCAGGGTATGTACCTCTACCACTTGTACCTCCGCCTTGTTGTGATGAATTGGATTTATCAGAAGAAGTATCTGTAGATGATTGTGTCTTTACCTCATAAACACTAAGATTTGCTTCTGGACCATTTGGAGTATAAACAATATAGGTTGCATCGGAAGCACTATTATAAGGATATGTAAAAGGTGAACCTATTGTTATATTAAATTGTGAGTTCCAATTTCCATTATTGTCTCTACTAAAATACTTAACATCGTATCCACCTATTGAACCATATATTATATATTTTTTGTTATATTCAAGTGCTGGGCCATTATAATTACTTTGAATAGAATCTGTCCAAAAAGGCTTACCAGTAACATCACCAATATGTTCTTCATATTCAGTCTCAACGGTTTCTTCTCTATATGTTGCAGAAGATCCAGCACCTCCACCAGCAACAATAAATCTGCTTAATAATGAAGCTGAACTTCTATTGGTTCTTCCTGATGAATAATTCATTGTAGAAGAAACAAGACACATATCAGTAGAACCTCCACCTGGTCTTGGATAAGATTCTCCATAAGTCCCACTACTATCATAAGAAGAATATCTAGTAGAAGCTCCACCACCATTCCAACCACCATTCGCAGTACCTGATGTTGAAGAAGTAGATGAACTTGTTCCTTGACCTCCAACAAATATATAAATAGTAGTAGGTTCAGTAATAGTCAGCACACCTTCTGAATAACCACCTTTACTGCCAGTTGCAGTATAACTACCACTGACATTACCTCCCTGTGCTCCCCAACACTGTAGTTTGTATTTACCCTTTGGTAAAGTAACTTGTTGAACACTTCCTGTATAATCATAGTTAAATACTGTACCAACTGGGTATGTTTTACCTTTTTGCTTGACTAACAAACTTACAGCTTTTTGAGGAGAACCATTAGTAGTAGTTATTTGAACAGTCTGTTGTCTGTCTTTAAATAAATCATTAGCATCGCTTGACACAGAGATAGGCGCATTGCCTGTCCCTGTATAAGTCAGTGTAATATAACCACTACCTGAATTCCATGCTATAGTTTTTGTTGCCATAATTAAGATACTGTCCAAGTAGTGTTAGAAGTTACTTGTACTGTTTGTGCAGAACCGTCTTGAGGTATAGTAATCTCTGTAGGCTCTACAGTTAATGTAGCTTCACCTGCGGCTTGACTAATAGTAAGCTGTTTACTTTGACCACCTTCAGCTTGTATAATCAATATTCTATCGACTTCATATGTTTTATCATTGGCAGGAAAACTTAATCTAATACTGAATGCAAATTCAGATGTAGCACCTGGGTCACCAGAAATTTCCTTATTATTTGTAGCAGAACTACCATTTGCAGTGTAAGCATCTGGTAAATCTACTTGAGGTTCAATTAAATTTCTCCAATAATAATATAATTTAGATGAATTTGAAGTACCTGTTACAGTGACTATACCACCATCTTTAGGAGCAGACATTCCAGTACCTTCATCAAATTCAACAAATTCAGCTTTTGGACTTTGTGTTACTTGATAAGTTGCTGGAGATACTACTCCTACCCCTGTTATAGTTACAGTACCAGTTCTTGCCAATCTACCAGTATGTGCGTTAGCACTATTTGATATAGTACCGTTTCCACTACCTGAAGATGGTGTTGTATTTAACCAACTTGGCTTTGACATAATATTTTATATTTTAATTAACATTCCAAACTATATTTGATGTTACTAAAACATCATCACTAAAATTATTTCCGGGCATTAAGAATATATATTTAGGTGATACTCTTAGATAATTTGCTTTAGTAACTGAGCAAACTAATCCACAGGAAACTTTAACACCATTTCCTATTCTATGTGAATATACACCAATATCTTCACCTATTCTTTTTGCCTGCACATTTATACATCCCATATTACCTTGATATTGTTATTCCTGTATAAACAGTTTCAACTTCTTTTCTAAATCCTCCCTCAAAATCAGCATCAGGTATATAGGCAGTTACTTTTACCATAACTGCCCCTTGACCTATTTTAGATGAGTCTATACAGGCAACATAATTATCATCATCGGCTTTTATCATATCTTTTTTATAAAGTAGAATACTTCTATTAGGGAATACATAAAACAAGCAATCAAAATCAATATCACTCATTTTATATTCACCTAATCTTTCAATATGAATATTAACCTTTAACTGTGTTCCTATACTACTCATAATTAACTATCACTATCTGTTAAGAATTTCCAAGAAGTACCATTATAATATCTCATTCTTTTAGAATCTGGGTCATAAATAAGTTGACCTTCAGCATAAGTACCAGTTACAGTGACATTCTTTAAATACTTTTTCATATTCATACCTAAAGGATATAACATAGCACCAGATAAATGAAGAGTACCATTATTTATAGTACCACCAGGACTAAAATCGAGTATGCAATTAGCTGGAGTTATTTTTGTTCCACCATCTAAATCAATATTACCTACAATTTTGTAAATAACATTATCGGCGTGCATCATATTTTCATTCCATTTAGAGATAGTTCTAACATTAGAATATAAAGAAGTTTCTATATTTCTAATATTTTCTCCATCCGTATAATAAGGGTCATGAAAATAATCATTTGAAAACAGAAATTTATCTTTTGCCTTACCTATATTAGAATCAGGAGTTATATTATTAGGAATAAAATTTAAAGGTTGAATACCTACTTGACTTAAAGAAACATTTTCTTTATTTACATAAACAACTACATTAGATATATCAGGAGTATAATCTGTCGATAATGAAAAAGCACCAATATAAAAACAATCAGTACTATCCATTGTTGCTTTAAAATTAGATACAACTATACAATTTGTAGACCAAACTGTTTTAAAATCTGATGCTTGCCACATTCTATTATCACAAACATGTAATTGACATCCTTGCTTGGTAGAATATGATATTACTGTTACAATATCACCTTCGTGTAATTCTGCATTTATTTTTGCATACACGGCTGATGAATTAATAAGACCTGTAGCACCTAAAATTCCATCTTTAAGTTCACTATTCCCAAAATGACCATAATAAAAATCAGATTCTTCTAACGAATTAAGATGTTTTATATCACGTATAAAACATTGGTCATCTACATTTTTTATTATAATATCCTTATAACTATTATATTTAAATACACAATAAGTATTTACAACCAATTATTACTCAGTATTTTGCAAGTAATAAGTCAGAAATATGGTCGTAATCTTTAAGGATATATTCTAAAGGGTGAAGATTTAACGCTTTTATTGATTCTTAACTTCCTTGGAGTATCAATATGGGCAGTTTCTTCTCTTTTCTGTGCTATTCACTTCCGATATTCCATGTTTATTTTAGCTTATTGCCTAAGCCGATACAAAGGTAGCATATTTTGTTTGATATTGCCCAATATATCTTTTCGTTGTTTGTGTTACCACATACAGTTATCACATAATCCCACTCTTGGTCAAGATATTGTTTCACGTTTTTGGGGGTATGGGTTGTTATGTCAATGACTATTTCCTGCATTGTTGATATTGCATTGGGATTGACTTGTTCGGCTGGATGTGTACCAGCCGAACAAAGTTCTATGTTGCTATCAGTGATTGTAAATAACCATGCGCCATCCGGCTAAAGCAACTATTTCCAGTACAAAGAATCAATACATTCGACAAAAGAATTTTTATCTGATTATTTGTTTGCTTGCATTCTCCGCATCATTTCCACAAATCCTAATTTGTTGAATTGGTAGAAAAGTTCTGTGTGTTCGGGAGTGTCATTTTCCAACAACAGCAGCAACTCTTTGGCAAAATCCAGATATCCCGAACCGTTGGCAGTCACAATGCGGTGATCGGAAACGACTTGTGCATTGACATATCTCGCTGCATTGGTATAGTGGCTTCCACCCCACAATTGTAATTGTTCTAACCCGTTTCCAGTGTGACGGACGGAGTTTAGAAAGCCATGCTTGGCAAGGAAAGAAGCCGCATTGCAGATAGCTCCTACAATAATCCCTTTCTCTATGGCACGGCGGACAATCGGCACGACTTTATCCGCTTCTTTTTCGTCAAGCCATCCGAAACCTCCAATTAACACCAATGCGGCATAATCATCGGGCATCGTATCAAAAGAATAGTCGGGTAAAGTATGGAAACCACTGCATGAGCGCACAGCATCCAATGTTGGGGCTACGACTTTGTTCATGTATTTGGGATTCTCTTTTATACAGCGTTCGTCGCAAGCAATAGCCGATGCCAAGAATACAGATTCATGGTCGGCATAATTGTTCAATAACAGATATAATACCTCGTTCTTCATATTTATTATCTTTTGATGGTTTGACATTTACGTTTGGTCATCTCTTCGGCGAAAGCTTGTTCGCCATGTCCCTTGATGTAACGGATGCAGGTGGCACGGTCGGAATTGAATAGAAAAGCGAACACCTTGCCTATCCAATTGGAAAACAATCCACATTCCTTTACGTCATGCGGGCATTCTGCACAAGTATTGAACTTGTTTTCTTGGCAGCATGAGCGGATTTTACACCAAGTCGCCTTTTCATTTTGCTTACATCCGGGACATTTCTCCGCCAAGAACTTACGGCAGGCTCCGCAATAAAGACCGCAAGCGGCTATGTTTTGCGTGTCAGATACGATAGTTTTCATATACATCAGATGTTGGAGTGAGAAAATTCGCCATTTATCCAAAAGGTAGCTTCTGTGCCAATGAAATGCAAAAGTACGTAATTAGGGTCATTCGGTCCGCCGGGGAAATGATGAATAAACCAGTCTTGCCACATATCCTTACGGATGGAATCATCCGTAACAATCTCTATAGTACCACGCAGGGAAACGCCATCCCCGTAATGGTCGTAACAAAGACCAGCCTTGTTGTTTGCCTTAAAATCATTTACTTTTACGGAATCTGCACTTGTTGCCATCCAAATATCATGGAAACCTTTTGCACTTATCTTGGACATCTGCACAGGACGAGGATAGCCGTTGGCGTCAATGGAAGCAACGGTCACGTTTTCGCATTGGGAAAGCAAATGGGTTGCTTTTTCCGCCAGCGTCCGTTCATCTTTTACTCTCCATCGTTTCAGGTGCGGAAAATGTCTGAGCATCTGTTCTTTTGCCTGTACGGGAGTCAACTTACATTCGGTTGGCAAATTCCATTGGTCTAAGAATTGCAGGCAAAATTCTATCATCTGGTTCATTGTGAACTCTTGGGTGAACTCCCCGTTTTTGTAGCAATAAGCGCAAAAATCCTCGCTACGGCTTCCATCGGCATTGGTTCCTCTGTTCTCGTCAGTCAGGGGCATACCGCAACTTTGACAAAATTGTTGCTCCATATACGTTGTCCTATTCAATGCCTGTCAGTCCCTTTACAGGCGGTTATAAAATGCAAGAGCGTGGAACTGCAATGCTACCACATTCTGATTTGGAGGTCGTAGGAAAAACCTTTAGCACGGATATGGTAATAGCAGCCCACGCTATAGCGTGAGAACCACCATGCCTTCCTTGTGCTAAATTTGAAAGTTTCCTACGTTTCCAAATCACAAGATAAGCATAACGCTTCTTCTTTTTTCGTATGTTCTGGAGAGAGTTACCTCAATCCGACCACAAAGATATGCAATTTTATTGAGATACAACTGGATACTATCAAGATTACATCCTGAATCCTCTACTTTTTCTTGGCTCTTCCGCTGACTGTCGCAAACCTTGTCTCAATTTTTCCCATTGCTCCTTGAACCATTCGCCTATTGGCAGCCTGTTTATTGTCAGCACCAATTTATCGTCATCAACTGAACTTTTCTCAACTCTGAAAATATCGTTTTTGATGTCAAACTTACGTCTGTGTTCTTCGGAATAAATTTTGCCACTACATTGTATGGCTTCTTCCTTTGTCAAAAGGCTTTCTATCATGTCTTTGGTAAATCCGATAACAGCGCATAATTTCTCCATTCTCAACATCTCTTTGAACATTGGAAACCATTTGTGCGCTTTTTCAAGTAAGGAGTTCAGCCGGGAAATTTCCCTGTCTTTGGCTTCAAGCTCTTGATTGTGTATTCCTTGAAGATTGCGTATCTGTTTGCCGTGCTGTTCTTGCATTTGTTGCATCTTGGCTTTTAATTCATCAATGCCTTTATCACGCTTGGCAACTTCCTGACATAATTTTTCATTGGCTTGTTCCAAATCTTTCAATTTTCCACTGCCGAAAAGAGAACCGACACCGCTTGCTATGGCGGTGGCTGCATTGGTGGCTGTTTTCTTTAGCTTGTCAGTGCGTATTTCTGATTTCACCTGTTTCAGTTTCTGTTCAGCAAGACCTATCTGTTCTTCTTTGTGCCGTTTTGCAGCATCCATGCGTTGCAGTTCGGCTTTCTGTTTCTCAATGATGAAATCGTTTCGCTCCAGATGTTCCTTGCCTGTAATAACCTTTGACTGCCCACGCTCCATCAGGAGAATATCGGATGCCAAACTTTGCATTTCTGTCATATCCTCGTCATTGAGTTTGCGGCTCTTGCCTGTATCGTGGTTCATCCAGTCGAAAACGATGTGCGCATGATAGTTCGGCTTGAACCATCTTTCGCCTACCTTGAAACTCTCTTTGTCCCCGGCTTCGGGTTGCCCGCTTAGCCAATGTCCCTCGTCCTTGTGCAGGAAGATTTGGAGCGGTGTGATGCCCCAACGCCTCCGGCATTCCTCGCCAAATTTTTGCACGTCTGCCAGTGTAGTGTCCGGTCGGATAAGCAACACGCCCTCACGGATTGGCGAGCATCCTGCCACTTTGATAATCTTTCCATTCTTTCCTTTGCGTTCACGCTCCTTTTCCTGCATGGCACGACCTGTCTTTTCCTTGACCATCCGCTTGATGTTGTCGTAGTGCACTTGCAGGTCGGGGTCGCCGAAGCCGGGATTCATCCACTGCTCGTTGTCAGCGGTAAGTTCAGGCACGATGTAGATTTTGGACTTGTTGATATTACGCATATACTCGGTTGTTCTCCGGTTATGGGCCCCACTTGATTTGACGTTGCAGGGCTTGATATGTATGCTTGATTTTGTTGCCATTTTTATGTTGATTTGGTTATTGACTAAAGTTGTTTGCCAATGTCCGCTCATAACCGCTATGGGGTTCTTAGGGGCTGTGCCCATAAGCGGAGATTGCAAAGAGAGGGTCACTCTTTGCTTGGGGTTCTCAGGGGTGAAACGCCCTGAGTGGGTTATTAGGGCAAAGCCCTAATCCCCTCGGGAGAGCCCACAACTACGAAAGCGGAGCGCGTAGTTATAGTGGGCTATATCAATGGCAAGCCATTGTCCGTTACCCACAGCCTACGGCTTCCGCTCTCCTCCGTTATGGAGGGTTTTCATCACTGTTGCCGATTGGGGATGCACCGACCAGTACAAGGTCAAAATCATCTATCAGCTTTTGCAGGATGGGATTCTTTTCTATCATCCGGCAGAGGATTCTTTCCGCCTCGACCAAGTGGTCGGCTGTACAATTTATTTTGCTTTCCCGTATCTGGAAGACAATCCAGTCGGCTATGTCAATATGTGCCGCTTTCTGCTCCGGGGTGGCATTCTTCTCAATGATGTCAGACACGACCGTCTTGCAATAGGTCATGCTCCCGGCACGCTGTTTCCATTCCGCATATCCGTCCGCATCGGGGAAAAGAAGCACAGTGCGCCCGGTCAGCACGCGGAGCTTTTCCTCCTGCAACTGGCTTCTGCCTCCTGTCGCCAGCCATACATAGCCGGGAAAGATGGCAGAGCCGATAACGGCACTCTTTTCTGATTCCACCAAGACCACGACTTTGTCGGGATAAGTGTCCAGCAGGTGTTCACCGAATAGGCATTGGGACAGTTGCCATTCCTCAGCAAGCTCGTGCCGCCTTTTAAGCAGGCTGTGTATCCAGTCCACCGCCGATGCCTGTCCGTCATTGACACGGTGTCCGTCATTGGGATTGTACTGCATCACCTTGCCCGTGCGTACCCTGTTTGTGCGGTCTATCTGCCAGAAGATGACAGCCCCGTCACGGGTAGCCCCCAGACGGTACTCTTCCAGCAACCTCTTCAACACTTCCTTTGCCTTGCTGCCGTAATAGGAATCAAGGAGCGATGAAATGAAGCGGAAGAAATTGCTGTGCACGCTTTGCGACCTCTCCACATACTTTGTCGGTATGCAGCCTATGGCTGCTTGTGGTAGTATCTGCACAGACTTCCGTTCCGACCTCTGCCTGCCAAAAGAGAAACCGTTGGCAGTACGGCATTCGGGGTGGTCGTGGAAATACTCCTTTGGAGTGTAATGATACCCACAACTGCTTTCATGGTTGCACCTGCCGACAGACGGGTGCAGAAGCATACCGCTTTCATCCACATAGTATGTGAAAGAACGCTTGTCCCCGCAGTTCGGGCAGGTATGCCGTGTTGCCGTTCCTTTATATCTCTGTAACGTATAATTGCCCATTGCTTGCCTCCTCTATTTTTCAATGAATTGTTGCCGTCCTGTCCCATTGTCCCACGTCTTGTGAGTCGGGACAGTGGGACACCTTGGGACACTCTGGAAAAACAGATTCCCGTTTACACCGTTACCTTTCCGATAAACAAAGCGATTATCCTTTATACAGATGTGTACAGGCTGTTTCATGGCTTGTCCTCCTCTCTTTCCTGACAGGCAAATAACTCCGTTTGCCTTGTTTCCTCCGTTGTTCCACCTGTCCCATATTGTCCAATCGTCCCACGTTCTTCGGGCTGGGACAGCGGGACACTTGGGGCAGTGGATTGCTCCATTTTCCTGTTACGCTGGATTATCCGGCTGACGGTGGATTTGCCGCAATTTACCTGTGATGCTATCTCCCTGACGGACTTGCCCGACTGGGACAGTTGCAAAATCTGGCAATCCCTTTGGCTGGATTCATTGTCACCCAATTTCTTCAGGTGTTCCTTTTCCGTTGAATAGCCCCTGAACACAAATTGCAGGAAAGCGTCCACCTTCTCAATCTCGTAGATGATTACATTGTCCGCATCGTGGGAGAATGTCCCGTAACGGACTTTGAGCTGTTTTACATAGCGAAGCCCTCCGTCCTGTGCACTCTTTCCGATAGCAAACACGCTGTCAAAGAAATTGTAGAGCCGTTTGCTGCCGGCAAGGTCATTGGACGTGATGGGGCAGTCCAAAGAGCGTTTGGGGGTATGCGCCAGCACAAGGACGGACAACCCGTATTTCTTTTTGAGGTTGTTGAGCTGTATCATCAGCCGTCCTGCCGCATCGCCTTTCTCCATAGCACAGCACAGGTAGGTAAGATTGTCAACGATGAAAATCTTGCACCCGGTTTGCAGAGCCATCTGTTCGATACCTCCCATGATGGCTTCCTCAAAATCGGCTTCCAGCAACGAATTGCAGTCAAGCGAAACCCGGTACAGCCTTTCGGGAAAAGTGTAGGGTTTCCCATGCTCGTTGGTATAGCGGAGCTGGAACTGCTTTTCGGACAGTTCAAAGTCCAGATACAGCACATTGTCCGTCCGGGCGATACGGTCGGCTATCTGCACGGCAAGGATGGACTTGCCCACATTGGAATCCGCAAAGAGGCAGGACAGTTCCCCCTCATACCAGAAACTGTCCCACAGCGCACGTGGCGTGGGCAGCAACGATGCTTCAAGTATCGTCCGGTTGGCGGTCTTGATACTCATCACGCCGATGCTGTCCGGCATTCCGTGCTGTACTTGGGTCGCCCTCGTCAGGTCGCCATGTATCAGACTGATATAATTCTTGTCCTCTTCCATGACGTTTACCAATTACGCGGACCGGGTTTACGACGGTGGGAAGAAGATAAGGATTCACTTAATTCCTCATCGGACAGGGGTACGGGATTCTTACGGGAGGATTCCAGCCATTTGTCCAGCTCGTCCCTGTAAAGGCAATAGCGTTTGCCGGGCTTGGTGGCGGGGATGCTTCCCTCCGACAGCTTCATGTAAAGCGTGCCTTTGGGAATGCCCAGATATTCCGCCGCCTCTTCAACCGACATAGGTACATGGGTGTCCACCGCCTTTGCATTGTTCTCACTGCGCTGCTCCGTAAGCAGACTTCTCAGGCTCATCACCTCGTCCCGAAGCTGAGCCACGACCTCCGGGAGGTCGTTGAATGTAATCATTGTTTTTTCCATTTGCGTACTCGCCTCTTTTGTAAGGCTTGGCGCAAAAGAATGGAATGATACAGCCGTGAATACCTCCACGAAAGGTCATTGCAAAATAATTCCCGAATAACGATGCCCAACCGTGA
>OGEZ01000888.1_pt1 | contig 19125 bp, 18 predicted proteins | sample 1570831 | NCBI WGS metagenome assembly OGEZ01 (sample SAMEA2582059, study PRJEB24529) | metagenome | biome: Human gut stool | place: China | collected 2011
GATAGCCAAGATAGCCATGACCCAATTGAAGAATAATCCAAGAAAAGGGAGCATGGCTATGAAAAGAAAAATGGCAGGATGGAATTCTGATTTCCTCGTAGAACTACTTGATGCAGACTGGAATCCTCCTTGTAATAAAATAGATTCCAGTAAAGAATGATTGTAATGCGTCAGCCCTGAATAATATTTAATCCTATCCTATTAGATACAAACTTTTCATTCAAAATACGCAATATCCAGCTAAATCGATTGATATCTAATAATCACAAAGTTCCTAAATAAATCCGACAACCCAATGCTTATTTTCCAGTTTATACCTACCTAAAAGAGTAGGTATTTTAATATTTCCTATTCAGGAATATATAAAAAGTTAGGGGAAACATATCCCATATAGGCATATCAAGGTACAACATAACAAATATGATTTTTATCCTGTTTTGACTTTCCTATATCGAGCGATATAAATTATAGCTTCTTATAAATATTAAACCACTGCAAAGCAGAAGTAATATTGTCTATACCCAGTTTCTTGAACAAATTCTTCTTATGGAACTTGATGGTATTGATAGACAGCTTTGACTGTTCGGCTACTTGGGTTTCTGTAAATCCTTGTGCAAGTTGTTTTAAAATAAAGCTTTCTTGTTGAGTTATATTCTGAAGTTTGTTTTCAACAAAGCGATCAAGTTCTGAATTGTATTCTAAAACCATTTTCGAATGGTTTAGTTTAATGAAAATATTCCCCGGATGCTGATAACAAGCGGAACTGATTAGACAGAGAGCTTGTGCGATTCTGCCATCGGTAGCCAATGTTAATGGCGTCAGATGGTGATTGACTAAAACATACGTTCCGTTGATTTCCTTTAACCGAATGTCATATACAATATTTACATACTTTTTCTGCTCGGGCTTGAGCGTATAGAAGAAGTCGAATGCCAGCTTGTTTATCTTAATCAACATCTTCAAATCATCGGGATGTACATATTTTTCATAAAATTGGTACCCTTGATTTGTTAACGGGAACTTATGTCCTAAGAACTCTATCAAGTCGTCGGGATAAATGAGTTTGTTTCTTGTATAATCGAAAATATAGAATACATTATTCGTCAAGCAATTTAAAGCCTGTAGATAATTCATGTTCTGTGAATCATCTATTTCTTTGTCACAATCGTCAAACGATTGATGAGCATAATAAGTAAGATCAGACTGAATCATCGCGGTGTGTTTTTATTCTTCTACAACCCATTTCTCAATACCTCTGACATCTTTGCTGAAATTCACACCAATCTTATATATTTTGCGGGAATCCGAAACAAACGGAGCAGTGTACTGCTTGTCATGGATCTGCCTCATCGCTTCATCAGCAGAGCCATCCAATTTAAATTCCATCACATAAATGTATTTGTCAGTCTTCACCACTAAGTCTATCCGACCATGGGATGTATGATATTCAGCCTGTGTATAGAAACCTAAAAGTTTAAATACAATGAAAAGAACATTCTGATAATGTAATTCCAAATCCCGTGTCAGCTCATAAGGCGTATCGGCAAAGAAACTCTGCAACCGGCGCATGAAAGAATCGATATCACCCTTACGCACATCCTTGACAAAGCTTACGATCTCAAAAGAAGGATTCCCTGTTTCCAAATGTGCATAATTCGGTAAGAGATAACGGGTAAAACCCTCTTCAACTTCCTTATTCGGGAAACCTAATGAATACACATCGAATTCCTTGTCGTATCCCTTTATCGTGAGATAGCCACTCTGATACAAAATAGGAACCGGATTCGTATTCATCGAATCTATTCCTCCTAAACAGTCGGCACTGGCCAATTCTTCAGTCAGACGATGCAAATTATATTTACTACGTTTCAACAATTCTACCAGAAAAGTCGGCGTACCGGTTTCGAACCAATAGCTGCCGAATCTCATTTTGGCAAACGTATTCAATAAACTGAACGGATTGTAAATATCATCGCTATTCCCTGCAAAATGATAACCATCGTAAAGTTTCTTCAACGTTGATTTCGCTTCTTCCGATGTCATTCCGTTATTTTCCCCCAACGCTATAATATCTTCTTGGAAATTCAGGTAAAGTTCTTCTTCTGTTATTCCACAAAGATTAGTAAAACGGTCATCAATAGATATATCCATCAGATTATTCAAGTCGCTGAATACACTCACCTTGCTGAATTTTGTCACTCCGGTAAGCAAAGCAAACTTGATATATTGGTCACAACTTTTCAATGTCCCATAAAAAGCTTTCAACGTGTTCCGATAATCGGTCAGCAAGGTTTCATCGCCTAACGCCTGAAGCATTGGTTTGTCATATTCATCAATCAGAATGACAACATGATGTCCCGTCTTTTCTGACGCACGCTGTATGATTCCCTGAAAACGCAATGACAAACTGGTTTCACTGTCTCTTTTCCCATAGATTTCTTCCCATCTGCACAAAACATTATGAAGAATTCCATCGAGTTTATCCGGACTGTCATACTTCTCGTTGTTTAAATCAAGATGTAAAACGGGATATACAGTCCAATCCTTCTCCAATGTTTCCATGGCCAAACCGTTGAAAAGTTCTTTCTTACCTTGGAAATAAGCCTCTAAGGTAGAGATAAGAAGACTCTTTCCGAATCGTCGCGGACGGCTCAGAAAATAATATTTGCCACTATACACAAGCCGATGAATCAATGCCGTCTTATCTACATAGCAATAATTACCCTTGCGTATTTCTTCAAAATTCTGTATGCCTACCGGATAGATTCTATTCATAATATTCCCATTTTATCTATTGCAGTCCATCTTGTACATGGCCTTTACAAACATACTGATTTTTTGTTTCTCGTCCAAAATTATATATCCGAATAGGAATTATTACGAAGGTAAGCTCTACCAAAAAAGGTGAGCCAACTCACTGACTCACCTTTCCCTTTATCCTTCATGCTGATTCATTTACTCAAAAACATCCATCGGACGACCAATCCATACTTGAGGTTGCTGGATGGCAAAGATAGAAGCGATAGTCGATGCGATATCAAACTGCATCATACTGTCTTCCAGTTTATAGCCTTTCTTGATATGCTGGCCACAAATAATAAAAGGCGTTTCCATTTCCTGCATGGTACGTCCGCAGTGTCCCTTTTCGATTCCTCCATGGTCTGCTGTTACGATGATGATACTTTCATCCCAAATACCAGCTTCTTTAACCGCCTGTACGATTTCTCCTACATAGCCATCAATCTCTTCCAGCTTATCGTAATAGGTCGGCGTATCATGACCCGCAGCATGCCCAACATGGTCTAAGGCATCGAACACAATATTCACCAATGCCGGTTTCTTATCCCGAATATATTCAACAGCACAACGGGCTGTAGCCGTAGAATCTTTGCTCACTTCCGCTACATGACGGTCATAATTGACAGACAATGTATCCACCAGATAGCGGATACCATCCCATTCGTAAATATTTCCGATCTCGGCTTCGGGAGCAACGGCTCTCAACTCAGAGAAGATGGTCGGGAAAATTCCGTTCTTGTTTACTACCCGCGAAGGCAGATCCGGTACTTGCGAACCCCATTCACAATATCCGTGTAATTCCGGTCCGGCTCCCATATACATCGAAGCCCAGTTGACAGCACTCGACGAAGGCAATACCGAACGTTTCTGCAAGGTATAAGCACCACTGTCCATTAAGAAACGGATGTTAGGTATTTGCGCTTTCTCAACACTATACGAACCCCATCCATCAATACCGATCAAAACCACATGCTTGGCTTTCCATTGCGGGGCTTTTTCAGCGACAGGTTGTGAAGTACAGCTCATAAAACCGAACAAACAACCTATCCACAACAAAAACAATACTTTTCTCATTCTGACTATACGTTTGTGTTTCTACAATATCCTTTTACTCTTGCCAATCAAATAACCTGCTTAAAGGCTTTTCCCAATGAATCAATCAGATCACCGGCTATCATTCCACGTTCACTCCATTGAGCTGCGGCCAAATCACCGGCTGTCCCATGTAAGAAAACACCTGCTACCGCTGCCGTTTCCGGTTCATACCCTTGCGCCAGCAAACCTAAGATAATGCCGGTCAAGACATCACCACTGCCAGCTGTTGCCATTCCCGGATTACCGCAGACACTGTAATACACATTTCCTTCGGAAGTACAAATAGCCGTGTAAGCATCTTTCAAGACAACGCACAACCGATGTTCCTTGGCAAACTCACGAGCCTTCTGCAACCGCTCGTAAGCAGAATTGCTGGCTCCAGCCAAACGGTCAAATTCTTTCGGATGCGGAGTCAGAATACTGCGGGTCGGTATCTTATTCAGAATATCCTTATTCGAAGCGATCAGGTTCAAGGCATCGGCATCCAACACAACCGGTTTGATGACAGCCGACATCAGTTCGTCCAAAGCCACGGCTGTTTCGATTTGCTGTCCTAAACCCGGTCCTACTCCCAACGTTGTATAGGGTGTAATATCCGGAGCCACCGTAAAGAAATCCGCATGCGCATCCAAATCAACCATCGCTTCCGGCAGAGCCGTTTGCATCATCAATTCTCCACATTTAGGCAAATGAACCGTCAGCATCCCCACACCACTGCGCAAGCAAGCGCGGGCAGACAACTGAGCTGCTCCTAATTTACCACGACTGCCGGCCACCAGCAAAGCATGACCGTATGTTCCTTTATGCGTAAACCGCTTGCGAGGTTGGAATACACAGGCGATATCTTCTTCCGTTACCATGTAATAGTTCGTCGGCGTATCGGCCACAGCCTGCGGGTGCATATTGATGCTCAACACCTTCCATTCTCCCACATATACTTCGTTTTCCGGCATTAAAAACGACAATTTCGGAAAATTGAATGTAAATGTCTTTTTAGCACGGATAATACATTCCTTGTCGTTCTCCCGATTATCCTCGCCGAACAAACCGGATGGAATATCAACGGAAACAATCTCGGCCGGTGTGCTGTTGATATATTTCACCAGTCCGGCAAAACCACCTGTCAACGGACGATTCAGTCCCGAACCAAACAGACCGTCGATCACCACATCCCGAGATGACAGATAAGGCGGAATGAAATTATCCCGTATCTCTGTAAATTCCACCTGGTCAATATTCAGCAAACGACGTTTGTTCTCTGCACACTCCGGACTCAGATAGCCCGTCGGGTTAAACAGATATACAATGACCTTATACGATTCGTCCAATAACTGCCGGGCAATGCCCAACGCATCAGCCCCGTTATTTCCCTGGCCGGCAAAAACGACGATCCGGTGCATCTTCGAGTAATGGTTTCTAAACTCATTCACAAACGCTGTAACTGCCTCTTCCACCAGATCGATCGGAGCAATCGGCATATTCAGAATCGTGTATTTATCAATATCTTTAACTTTTTCTGTTGCAAATATTTTTATCATAGCTTTCCAGTATTCTTCGTCTTTAAATTATTTCCGACAAATGTAAGGATTTGTTTTCATATTTTCTTTGTTTAGTCCAACATTCTATTTTCACAGATCCAGTCTTCAAAAAGTTTCCCGAACAACTTGCATGCAAATGTAGCTGTTCGTTCTTCATACACCATACTGAAAGTTCGAATAACAACAGATAAAGTCAGATAATACTATTTATTGCTATACCCAATCAAGTAACTAAGAAACTTTGTCATTGTGGAATATTCTGAGAGAATTAGAGAAACGTTCAATCCACGTTTACCAACTCTTTTTCCTAAACTTTTTCCAAGGCAGTTACATATATTACTATAAACCAATAAATTTACATAACACTAAAATTCTCTAAAATCATTTACATTATTTTAAAGCCACAGAAGCAGCCACATTTCAACCAAATAAAAAACTAAGCGTCAATCCCTTATAAGTAGAATCCAGCCACACTCATGCCACAAAACCAACCACCTTATATATTAGAAAGAAAGAATAAAGAAATAAAGATAGAAAGGGTTGCTTTCAAAAATCAAAAAATACGGCAACATTCCATCCCGTTATCCTCTCAATCCGTTGTCACGAGAATCCCAATGAATTCTCTCGAATATCCTTTTCGATTCTCGTTGGTTTTCCTCTAAGCCCATAAGAACACCCTTCACAGAATAACTGACTTTATCTGTGATTAACCGACCCTAATTAACCATAATCGTCTGCCACCCCCAAACCAGCCAACTATCTTTGCCTGCGGGTTTTCGGAATAGACTTTTATTTATCAATAACTAATCAGACTGATTTATGGAAAATTGTAATAACACAAAACATAACCGGATCATTATTCTCGTCAACAAACTCAATACATCCGGACCGGACCTTGTAATCCGATCTCTTCCATCGACGAGGCATAACGCCGGGTGATGGTCGTCACATAATTACCTAAAGGTGTAACGAGTTTTATTTGTAACTGATTTTCTCCCGGTTTAAGTTTGTGCTGGATGTCAAATACAGCTTCGCCATACCAATTGGTACCAATCTTTTCGCCATTGAGATAGACCTCGACAACGCCCCGAGCCTTTCCGGTATTGATAACGCGAAAGGCATTCGGATCATCTACCTGGAATGTCGCTGTATAGCTTAATGTCCCGGCAAAATGCTTCATCCAGACAAAGGGCAGTGCATTGAAATCGACTAGATTGTCTATTTCAAAGGTTTGGGTTGAACCGTCTACATGGTTTGCCTGTACGTTCCATACCTCGCCTATCAACCGGGTGCTGTCCGGTTCCAAAGGAAGAGCTTGGTAAGGTTCACCCGTTTTCAGCTTGTCAAAGACGATGAATTTAGATTCAGCCGGTCCAAACCGCAATGACATAGAAGATCCGTCCTGGTCAAAAAGATATCTTTTTCCGGTCTCAGCATCCCAAAGCCAGGCCTGCTTACCCTGAACAGCATCGGTAAAGCTCAAATTGACCTGATAACTAGACTGACGGTTAAAGTTGGTAATGAAGAATATATCCTTATCACCAGATTTGTAATAATTATAGAACATCCATTTGACCGGTTTATCTACTTTCACATACGGTTTCAGATCCAATTCTTTCTGTACCTGGGCAAACCATTCCGTCTGCGGTAAGGTTGGAGCCGGAATATTAACAATCCGATCCGGATAAGCTTCGAACAAGTTATCGAAAACCGATTGAACGGTAAGCGACTTTTTCTGATAATCAGCAAAACCGATACTTTGATGCGGTCTTTTTCCGATACAAATAACCTTACCTCCTTTTTTCACAAACCGTTCAATGGCAACAGCCGTTTTAGGATCCAGACTTTCCACATCCAGTAAAATCAGCGTCTGATAGGTTCTGGGACCAAACGACAGTTTTCCCTTCGCTATCCGCGCCTGCTGTAAAATATGTTCACTTACATAATCACACCCATTTCCGTTCTGATGCAGATTTTGCCACAAGTCATGGGCATAAGCCGGGAAGATATTTTCCGGGAACGGATCCCGTTGTTGGCCTAAAACAGACCACATATCTTCCAGAGGCGGAAGAATGGCTATATCCGACTGCGGAATACTGTTTTGCAGTATAGCACTGACGCGAGCCTTATAATCCATCCAGTAATGATAATACGGCCAGAAAGTATTATGTTCGTTGAAATAATCACCGTATTGCACCCAACCCGGGAAACCAGCTTCGCGAGGACTATAATTAAATCCATGCAGAATAGAATGGTTGACACCGGAGATATTACTCATATCACCCGTTATTTTGATGTCTTCCAATGTTGACTGATAGATATTCCCCGTATTGGTCAGCTCTTCACAACTGACTTTTCCATTTCCGGCAAGCAATGAGCCAGAAGCCGTAAACTTATTATTGCATGAGAAACCATGTCCCTCACCAATGACTCTATTCTCTGTCAATTTAAAGCCAACATCCTGCCATAACCATGATTCACATTCTGGAATATCAATATACATACTCGATTCCAGCGGATGTAAAGCCCGGCCATAAGCCTGAACTCGCGATTGTACCCCATTTTTCCGACACCAATCATTTAACGTATTGATGAAGTTCTCCTGAAACAGATAAATCTGAAACCACTCGAAGTCATTTCGAACCCGATATTCCACATCCTTTTTTATCTTCTCTGAAAATGTACTACCATAATTTTCGGGCAACGGATTCCCCATATGTCCAATCTTCTTGATAATATAAGGTAAATAAGGATATAAAGAATAGCCAAAATATTTTTCCCACTTTTCTAACATACCGTCACACCAGTTGGCTCCTTCCAATTCAAAGCTATCGACAAAGGTAGCCCGGATCTTCCCTTTCAGACTGGGATCATTAAAATGGACCTTATCTGACAACCGGGATAAATAAGCCAGTACGGCATCTTTGTTAAAATGGTTCAACACCGGACCACTAGCTCCCGGAGCTCCATTAATCACATTCATATAACCGGTCATCTTTACAAAGAAATAAATGACATGTTCACCAGCCGGCACTTGAACGGTTATCTGATCCTTATTTACCAAAGAATCAAAAGACGTTCCTTCGGTAAATTCGTCCACCCGGGCAGGCATCAGCCGAATATATACCAATTCTTTCAACGGATGTTCATTCTTGGATGCAATCGGAGGATTCACACGTGCCAGCAGTTCATCTTTTCGAATGGAAAAATCCGTTCCCGTTTTTCCGCCATCTACCTTGACTGTTTCAATCGTAAGCATCTGCAACTGCTGGTTACGAGGCAAAAACTCCCCGCCAAACGGCCATCCGGAGCCACCGATCATATCACAAATCATACCCCGTTCCCGGCAAGCATCGGCTGTAAAGGAAATCATATCCACCCATTCATCCGACAAGTAAGGCTTGCTTTGATAATTCAGGCTATCAGCCCCATCCGGAAATCGGATCGAATTGATTTCAACACCACCGATCCCAATTTCTTTCATCAAATCCAATTCCCGGGCAATCTCGTTTTTATCAATCTTCAATCCATTCCACCACCATCTCACAAAAGGTCTGTACTGAGCTCCCGGATTCTTAAAAGTCTCATACAAATCCCCTTTAGGTTTAGAGAATGAAGATTTAGTAGGTAAATTTTCTCCATTGGAATAAAAAACGGAACCTATTAATAACAAAGCTGATAATAATAATCTTTTCATATCTTATATTTTCCCATTCTAATAAATACTTTCGTAAAGGTATGGAATCCTTTGCACTCCCAATCTATTAAAACTGATTCAATAATTATCAAAAATGATTTTTGATGATCCAGATTTCCCCTCCGCACTCCCTCCCCAACCCGATTTGAAGGCCAAGAAGCCCTATCAGAGTCCGGATAAGCCTCTCTTCAACTTTATTTTCCCCTACAATTGATAGATGCAGCTTGCATCTATCAATTGTAGCCGTACTTTTATCAGAAGTATAATTAAACTGACAAAATATACCGAAATTATGTTTCGATTTAGTTACATCTATCAATATTAGTTCTATTTTTGATAGATGTAAACTGAATCTATCAAATATAGCCTAAATTTTATCTCATTTATGACAGAAATAGATAAAATCGCGAGGAAATTTAACAGCTAAAGACTATCTTTGAGGAAAAAACAAAAAACAGATGGCTATAACAATCCCACAAATCAGCATCGACGAGGTTTACATCAGCGTCCTCAAGGCGAAATTGGTCACGAACGAAGAAGGTTGGAGCAAAATGATGCCGGTCAACCATGATGTACGCCCCAGCGGATCCATGATCATGGATGCCCTCGTGAGGCTTCTCAACGAAAAAAGGTATTACTACCCTGCGGAAGTGGCGGAGTATTTCCAAAAGAAGGCAAGAGACTTGGACGGGGCTATCCGGGTACTCACCGGCATGTCTCTTTCTCGCTTTATGACGCTCTACCGCTTGAGGCAAGTCCAGGAATACCTGTGCTGCACGTCGCTGACAGCCATCGAGATTTCTTCCCGGTGCGGCTATCCTAATTCGTCCACCATGGGCTATCTGTTCCGGAAAGAATTCGGAATGACTCCGGGCATGTATCGCCAAGCACACCGTCCGCGAAATTACAACGAACTATATGCGTGGTAAAACAGATATGGCTTTATGCCTCTGTATTTCATTCTTTGTATTTTGATACACCTTCATTTTTTTAGGCAATACATTAATTATCCCCGAAATGTTGTAACTTTGCAACCTTAAAAGCTGCGTTATTATGGATAAGATTCAACTAAAAGACAAGAAATTCAAGTTATTTATTCCGCAGGAGGCCATAGCGAAAGCGGTTGCACAAGTGGCTCGGCAAATCGAGCATGACATCAAACAGCACGAAGATCAGGACGTTCTGTTTGTTTGCATCCTGAACGGAGCCTTTATGTTTGCTTCCGAACTGATGTCGGAATTGAATGAATCTTATGAAATCACGTTTGCCCGCTATGCTTCATATGCGGGGACAAACAGTACGGGTGTCTTACAAGAGATCATGCCTATCAAGGAAAATATCCAGGGAAAGACATTGATTCTGCTGGAAGACATTATTGATACGGGCTTTACGATGAAGCACGTCATCGCGAAGCTGAAAGAACAGGGGGCTGCCGAAGTCAAACTGGCAACCATGCTCTTCAAACCGGAGTCTCTGCGTTGTGACCTGAAACCGGATTACGTAGGTATTCAGATTCCACCGGCTTTTATTGTCGGACACGGACTGGATTACGATGGTCTGGGCCGTGCTTATCGGGACATCTATGTGATTGATGAGTAAACTCAGAAACTAAAAAATATATATGTATCATTTTGGCAATTCAGGGAAACGATGCTATTCGAATTCCGATTGTCAAGTAAAAAAACGAAGTGTTATATGTTGAATGTAGTTATTTTCGGTGCTCCCGGTTCAGGAAAGGGAACACAAAGTGAGCTGATCATCAAAGAATATGCTTTGGATCATATCTCAACAGGTGATGTTTTGCGCTCTGAGATGAAGAATGAAACAGAACTGGGTAAAATTGCCAAAGATTACATCGAAAAAGGTCAATTGGTACCAGACGAACTGATCGTAAACATGTTGGCTAAGGTTCTGGATAGCAAAGCTAATTCAAAAGGTGTTATCTTTGATGGTTTCCCTCGTACAATCCCGCAGGCTGAAGCACTGAAGAAGATGTTGAACGAACGTGGTACAGATGTATCTATCATGTTGAACTTGCAGGTTGACGAAGACGAATTGATCAAACGTCTGTTGGAACGTGGTAAAGTATCAGGCCGTTCTGACGACAATCTGGAAACAATCAAATCTCGTCTGGAAGTTTATCACAAACAGACAGCTCCGTTGGCCGACTTCTACGTAAAAGAAGGCAAGCATGTAGCTATCAAAGGTATGGGTACTATCGAAGAAATCTTCGGCCGTATCAAAGAAGCTATCAACGCAGTAAAATAAGTTCAATCCATCAATGGGCAAGCGGACAAGTCTGCTTCTCCCCTTGCCCATTTATAAATTCAAAAACTTAAGCATTAGCAACTATGGCTGAATCCAACTTTGTAGATTATGTAAAGATCTATTGCCGCTCAGGTAAGGGCGGACGAGGGTCTTCTCACTTTCGCCGTGCCAAATATATTCCGAAAGGTGGTCCCGACGGAGGTAACGGGGGAAGAGGAGGCCATATTTATCTTCGAGGGAACCGGAATTACTGGACATTGCTTCACCTGAAGTATGACCGCCACATCATGGCAACCAATGGTGAAAGCGGAGGAGCCAAACGTAGTTTCGGAAAAGACGGACAAGACAAGATCATTGAAGTTCCCTGCGGAACAGTTGTCTATGACGCTGAAACCGGCGAATTCATCTGTGATGTAACGGAAGACGGTCAGAAGGTCATGCTGCTGAAAGGTGGTAAAGGCGGACTGGGTAACTGGAACTTCCGTACGGCAACCAATCAGGCACCTCGGTATGCACAACCGGGAGAACCGGCTCAGGAACGTTTTGTCATCCTGCAATTGAAATTATTGGCTGATGTCGGTTTGGTAGGTTTCCCGAATGCGGGTAAATCCACTTTATTATCTGTTTTATCGGCCGCTAAGCCTAAAATTGCCAATTATCCGTTTACCACCCTGGAACCGAACTTGGGAATTGTCAGCTATCGTGACAACCGTTCTTTCATTATGGCCGACATTCCGGGTATCATTGAAGGAGCCAGTGAAGGGAAAGGACTCGGACTTCGCTTCCTGCGTCATATCGAACGTAACTCATTACTGCTGTTCATGATTCCGGCTGATAGCGACGATATCAGGAAGGAATACGAGATTCTTCATAACGAGCTGGTCAAATACAATCCGGATCTGGTAAACAAGAGCCGTGTGCTGGCCATCACCAAATGTGATATGCTGGATGAAGAACTGATGAAGGAAATGGAGAAAGAACTGCCCGAAGGCATTCCGCATGTGTTTATCTCGTCGGTTGCTCAGTTCGGACTGACAGAGCTGAAAGACATTCTTTGGAGTGAACTGAACAAAGAGACTTTCCACGAAGCAGAAAAGATTGTCCACAAGAATATCGACGTCAGCACACTCCAGTTTGATGATGACGACGATTTCACCTATCAGGAAGAAGAGGACGATGACGAAGACTATGTGGAATACGAAGACTGGGACGACGAAGAATATGATGAGGAAGGAGAAGCAGACGATGATCCGTCCACTGAAAAATAACCTCGAAGTGTTGCAATTTCCCGGACTGGCCGGTAATTGCAACATTTCTCATTTTATAACTACCCGTCAAGGAGGCGTCAGTACCGGAGCTTATGCCCAGATGAATCCGGGACTTTATACCGACGACTGCCCGGATTCCATCCGTAAGAACCGGGAAATACTGGCAGAAGGTATTCAATTGCCTGTACAGAATATCATTACTCCACATCAAACGCATCAGGACCAGATTATACATATCGACTCAGCCTTTATGGAGTTGACGGAAATGCAACAAAAGCAGCAACTGGATGGTGTGGATGCCTTATTCACGTCTTTGCCCCAAGTATGCGTCAGTGTTTCAACCGCCGACTGCGTTCCCGTCCTGCTGTATGCTCCCGATACCAAAACCGTTGCAGCCATTCATGCCGGTTGGCGAGGTACAGTCTTACAAATAGCTGCTAAAACGGTCCGACAGATGAGCAGAGAAACCGGATGTAATCCCGAATTGATACAGGCAGCCATTGGACCTTCCATCAGTCAGGAAGCATTCGAAGTAGGTGAAGAAGTAGTAGAAGCCTTCCGGCAATCTGGAGCCTGGACGGCAGAAGAAACATTGTCCTTATGCTGGAACAATCCGAAAACCGGTAAAACGCATATAAACCTGTGGAAAGCCAACGAATTGCAGCTGCAAGCCGAAGGTATTCTTCCCCGACAGATTGAGAATGCCCGGATTTGTACCTATCAACATGCAGACAGATTCTTTTCAGCCCGCCGGGAAGACATTCACAGCGGACGTATTTTATCTGGTATTTTTATCCTATAAACAGTTATCGACATGAAACAAATTTCTTTATCCAACGAAATACAAACCGCCTGTCCGGATTTATGTGTACTTGCCATTTCCTGTCAGGTTAAGAATACACCCAACGACGCAGATCTTTGGGAACTCATACACCAGGAAGAAGCTCTCGTCCGGGAACAAGTCAAACTCAACGAAATCAACAAATGGCTTCCTATACAGGCTACACGGCAGGCATATAAGAAATTAGGGAAAGACCCTAATCGGTATCGCCCGTCGGCCGAATCACTCCGCCGACGTATTTTACGGGAATTGCCTTTATATCAGATTGACACCTTGGTTGACCTGATTAACCTGGTTTCAATCCACAGCGGATATTCCATCGGCGGATTTGATGAAGATAAGATACAAGGAAACAAACTCATCCTGGGAGTCGGACAAGAAGGCGAAGTCTATCACGGTATTGGCCGGGGAGAACTTAATATCGCCGGTTTACCTGTATATCGAGACGCCATCGGAGGCATTGGAACGCCTACCAGTGATGAAGAACGGACAAAAATCAGCTTGGAAACTACGTCATTGCTCATGATCATCAATGGTTATTCCGGAAAAGACGGATTACTAGAAAGCGGACAATACGCCCTCGAACTACTAAGGAAATACAATGACGCAAAAGAAATAGAAATGTCATTCATTAGTAAAAAAGGGCAAGAACCGATTACATTTTAGCTAAAAACCCGTTTTTTTATTTTGAATTTTAATTGAAATACATATATTTGCCACTGTTATTAAAATATCTAAAATGATGATTGAATTAATTGGAACAAACGCCGGAAAAGTTTGGAATGCTTTACATGAAGGCGGCAAAATGAGTCTGAAAGCATTGAAAAAAGCAACAAAGATCAAAGCAGAAAAAGATATGTATGCTGCTTTAGGATGGTTGGCCAAAGAAGGGAAACTAGCTTTTGAAGAAACCGAAAATGAAATTCTCGTTTCTTTGATCGGTTAATCCATTCCCTTAAAAAAGGAATTGATAAAGGGTTGTCTGGCATAAAAACACAGACGACCTTTTATTTTTTCCCTTTTCCCGCCTAAAATAATCCATGCGAATATTGTAATTTACAAATCTAAATCTTACTTTTGTGTACAATTTGGCAGGAGATGACCGAAGACAGTAAAAGGCTACTCGTTTTATTTGAAGTCCGATTCAGAGAATTGCTAACTGTATGTGACCAGCAAAAACAAAAGATTCAAGAATTGGAAAAGGCTCTTGAAATGAAAAACACAGAGCTGGAGAAAGCTTTTGAGGATATTAAAGATTTGAATGCCAAGTGCGACAATATGCTGACTGCGCATGTACTCTCAGTCCAGGAAGGAGAAGTGAGAAATGCCAAATTGCGATTGTCCAAATTAGTGCGGGAAGTTGACAAGTGCATCGCACTGCTTAATGAATAGAGCGATGAACGAAACATTTCTTATACATATAGAAATAGCAGGGAGAAGATATCCAATTACGATACAAAGAGATAAAGAAGAAGGAATGCGGGCTGCGGCCAAACAAATCAATCAAAAAGTTCTCCAGTATCAGAGTAAATATGGGACTCAATTGGATACACAAGATATGTTGGCAATGATTGCCCTTCAGCTGTCAGTCGAGAATCTGGCATGGGAAGACAAACATGATACAAGCCCTTTCGAGGACAAAATCCGGGAACTTAACGATGAACTGGACAAGTACTTGAAAGATCAGTGATATTTTTATATACATAAGTTGCTTTTCCGCACTGCCTTACATGATGCAGATCATGTAGTGTAGTGCTTTTTTTATTTATAACAATTATACGAACTTAATTATTATTTAAATGGGAATGTATATTATCATATCAATAGTAACCTTCTTCCTCGGAGGTTTACTTGTGTGGCTAACGATGCGTTTCCTTTTGAAATCGAGGTATGAATCGGTGCTGCGTGAAGCAGAAAAGGAAGCGGAAGTAATTAAAAAGAACAAACTGCTGGAAGTAAAAGAAAAGTTTATCCACCTCAAAGCGGATTTGGAGAAACAGGTTTCACAACGAAACGCTAAAATCCAGTCGGTTGAAACGAAACTGAAACAGCGCGAAATGAACCTGAGCCAACGCCAGGAAGAATTGCAGCGCAAGAATGCAGAAGTAGAAGTTGTCAAGGAGAATCTGGCTTCGCAACTGGATCTGGTTGAAAAGAAAAAGCAAGAACTGGAAAAGCTGCATCTGAAAGAGATCGAACACCTGGAAACGCTTTCCGGACTGTCAGCCGACGAAGCTAAGGAACGCCTGATCGAATCATTGAAAGACGAGGCTAAATCGGAAGCTGCTTCTTACATCAACGACATTATGGAAGAAGCCAAAATGACGGCTAATAAGGAAGCGAAGAAAATCGTGATCCAGTCTATTCAACGGGTGGCTACTGAAACAGCCATTGAAAACTCAATCACTGTCTTCCATATCGAATCGGATGAGATCAAAGGTCGTATCATCGGTCGTGAAGGACGTAACATCCGGGCTTTGGAAGCTGCTACCGGTATTGAAATCGTTGTAGATGATACGCCTGAAGCTATCGTTTTGTCTGGCTTTGATCCGGTTCGTCGTGAAATCGCCCGTCTGGCTTTACACCAGTTGGTACAAGACGGACGTATCCATCCGGCACGTATCGAAGAAGTGGTAAACAAAGTCAAGAAACAGGTAGAAGATGAAATCATCGAAACCGGAAAGCGTACAGCCATCGACTTGGGTGTACACGGTTTGCATCCGGAACTGATCCGTCTGATCGGTAAAATGAAATATCGTTCGTCGTACGGACAGAACCTATTGCAGCACGCACGCGAAACAGCCAATCTGTGTGCCATCATGGCTTCCGAATTAGGCTTGAATCCGAAAAAGGCAAAACGCGCCGGTCTGTTGCACGATATAGGTAAAGTGCCCGATGACGAACCCGAATTGCCACACGCAATCTTAGGTATGAAGCTTTGCGAAAAGTATAAAGAAAAGCCGGATATTGCCAATGCAGTCGGTTCACACCACGACGAAGTGGAAATGCAGACATTATTGGCTCCGATCGTACAAGTCTGCGATGCTATCTCAGGTGCTCGTCCTGGAGCTCGCCGTGAAATCGTAGAAGCTTATATCAAACGATTGAATGATCTGGAACAATTGGCTCTTTCTTATCCGGGCGTAGTCAAGACATATGCTATCCAGGCAGGACGTGAATTACGCGTCATCGTTGGAGCAGACAAGATCGACGATAAGGAAACAGAAAACTTGTCGAACGAAATTGCCAAGAAGATCCAGGATGAAATGACTTATCCGGGTCAGGTTAAGATTACTGTTATCCGCGAAACCAGAGCGGTAAGTTATGCGAAGTAATAACAGATATTTGATCTATCAATAAGCGCGAGGCTGTATCGGTTGATACAGCCTCGTTTGTTTTAGAAGCAGACGAATCAAACCACTACAAACCTTGATTCATTCCATCATATTCTCCCGCAGGAATTACGTTATAAGCTCATTACAGGCGATTACAAGCCTTTTATTCTTCAACACGAACCAATTTACATAGAATAAAGAATCTTTTCTGAGACAGCTACAAACAAGTAACCCCAAAAATCGTTACCTTTTATATTTTTGACAGCCGTTGTAAAGCTTTATCACAGCTATCGAAAAGCTTTTTGACATATATGGAAAAGCTTTACCACAGCTGTCAAAAAATTAAAATGTAGTAGGATTTATCTTTGATTATCCCATGATCCATTTTCCGATACGCCCCAACTTTCTCACTACATAAACAAATCCCCACGTAACCGACAACAATAATACTGTACAGAGAATCATCTTCAGCATAGTATGTATAGGAAAGGATTCAACAAGCATATAACAAGGCCCAAGAAACAGATAATGCGACATCCAGAGACCAAAAGTACAGGTGGAAATACTAACGGCAAAACGTTTCACAACTGGCGACTCAATCTTCAACTTCTGTAACGCAAGAAATATAGGTAACGTCATCAGAAGGACATTCGGAGTACAATAAGTAAAAAACAACTCGACCATTTCAACGGGTTGTCCGGGTACGGCTGTGACTGACTTAAAACCAAAGAAGGTAATGCAATAACCAACTACAAAGACAGGGATTCCTATACAAACCAGTTTCCTCCAACCGACATTGAGCCGATTACTGACAATATAGTGTCCCAAAAGAAGGTAACCGTTAAACCCGGCGAAATAATACAACAGTCCAAATTCGTTCCACGAACATGTTCCCCACAAATCTTTTGTCAGAAACTCCCTCAAATAAGGAATAAACAAGGAAACAAACCACAAGACAAGAAACACCTTCTGCTCTTTCACGGAAGCCTGTTTTACCCAAGCAGAAAAAACAGGCATATATAAATACAGACCAATCAGAAGATATACATACCACATTTGTACAGCAAAAGCAGAGAAGTTGAAAGGAATCATCAGTATATGCCCCAATGAAGCAGCAAACGATTGATCCGGTTCAGCCCAAGCGAAGAAATCATTAATTACGGTAGGTGAAAGATCCAGCAATCCCGTTATCCAAGGGAAAAGATTATACAGAACAGACCAAAGAAGAAAAGGTACAACAAGCCTGGTTATTCGCTTTTATAAAAGAAAGCCATGTTTTGCTTCACAGGAAGAAGTAAAGCCCCGGTAACCATCACAAACAAAGGTATAGCCGGTCGCATAAACGAACCATAAAAACTACCCCACAGATTATACCAAGGTTCGGATCGTTCGGCTGGAGTAACATTATCAGTACAATGAACGGCTATCATCATAAAGATAGCCACAAACTTTACAAGATCAAGCCATATAATTCGCTTGCCATCAACGGATAAAGGATTTTCAGTTAATTGTTTTTTCATACTTTTTTAAACAAAAGTATGCGTAATCAACCTTATATTTTTTGATATAAGTCAAAATGCTTCTGCGTTTTACAATTCAGCTCTGATCCGACTTAGCGTAGAAATGGAAATTCCCAAAAACGAAGCAATATATCCCAAATTAACACGCTGGCATATATCAGGAAAAGTCTTTAATAAGGCTTCATACCGCTCTTTGGCTGTCATCGTCAGATTATCAATCCGGACACACTGCAATGCCAACAGACATTCCTGATGTATCACTCTTCCCCAATTGGCAATCTCTATATTCGTATCATAAAGTTCATTCAGGACATGGATAGGAACCGAATAAGCCAAAGTAGGCTCAACAGTCTCTACAAACTCAAATCCGGCTTTATTGTGATACAAACAAAGTAAACCAAACGTAATGTCTCCTTCTTTCGAAAACCAAGTGGTATGTTCTTTTCCATCCACAAGGCAATAAGACCGTGTCAGTCCTTTTTCAATGAAATAAACATTCCGATCAATAAACCCACCTCGAATAAAAAGATACTTAGCTGGGAAGTTGTGTATTTTGAAGTGACTGCTTAACTGAGCGATCGACTCATCCGAAACAGGATAATATCGCTTCATACTTTTACTTATATTCGTAATCTCCATCCGGACTTCGCTTGTTTTGACTTTTCCATAACAAAAAAGAGGACACATCTGAAAGATGTATCCTCTTATCGAGCGGAAGACGGGACTCAAACCCGCGACCCTCAGCTTGGAAGGCTAATGCTCTA